>CEVQ01140726.1_pt1 | contig 14119 bp, 10 predicted proteins | sample 356551 | NCBI WGS metagenome assembly CEVQ01 (sample SAMEA2623756, study PRJEB7988) | marine metagenome | biome: marine biome (ENVO:00000447); feature: mesopelagic zone (ENVO:00000213); material: "saline water (ENVO:00002010), including plankton (ENVO:xxxxxxxx)" | depth 250 m | reverse complement strand
GTGAGCTCTAAATCAACAGACGCCAAAGGGGTGTCGCCCAACGTTTTATCACGTAATGACTTTCTGAATTGACGCTTCCCAAACAGTACCGATGCACAGGCTTCGATTATTCGCGTTATCATGGGGTTAACTTACGCCGCCAGAGAACTTCATAACCATTGCTTGATTGGTTCGTTCTATAGCCTTGAATGCGGCTTTTAGCTGATGCTTTTCTATCGATGATAAACTTGAAACCGACACACGATTGTCCGTTACTTTATTTTCCAACTGATGACGCCAACGCAAACGATTTAAGAACAGCCAAATATCACGTAGGTTAGTCGCATCTCTTTTTGAGAGCTGTGAATTTTCCGATAGCGCGTCTAACCGGGCAAGTGTGTTAGGCAACGTCACACCATCAGCTAGCGCGTATATGCGGGCGATATTGTTAATTAAGGCCACGGCTCGGGTTTTAAGGTCGATAACGTCCTTCTCTCTACGGCCTTTTTCATAAATGAACTTTTGAAACATGGAAAGCGGAACCGATATTTCGTTACTATTTCTCGTAAGCGCTGCTAAGAACATATTTTGCTTCATCAAGGGGGCTCTTTGACGCTGCAACTGCTTAAATAAACTTATATCCCCGGCTGCGCAGCGAACATCAAGAAAAATATTAAAGTGCATAATCGCATCTTTAGTTGGTGCTTTTACCCATCGCTTAGCTTCTTCAATGGCGTCTTCAAGCGAGAGTCTAAGTTTAGAATTGCTCGCCATAATATTACCATCGCACAGTTTAATGCCGCATTTGGCCAAACCGTTACACACATAATCAGCCATTTTTGCGAAATATTCTGCTTGCGCTTCGCTTGGCCGCTCAGCAAGAAGCAGTCCATTGTCTTGATCCGAACCCATCGTCTGATCTTCTCTTGCCTGTGATCCATAAACAAGCCACGCAAACATCATGGGGGCTTTCCCGTTAGCCTGTTGGAAAAAGCCAATAAGCTTTCTTGTCATAATATCGGTAGCTTGAGATAAAATTTTGCCAGCAATGTCATAGTCCCCTGCTTTTTTCGCATGAGCAGAGAAATAATGCGGCAACTGCCAGGATAGCCGTGTTAATTCGTAAAGGTTCTCCGCTTTGCTTAGCTCTCCAATTATAAAAAGAACGTTACCACGCTGATGACGAATGATATCGCTGGCTGTCACCATACCCAATGGCACAAGCGTTTGCTGGTCGATAACGGGTAGGTGATGGATGTTCCTTTCGGTCATAAGCGCCAAGGCATCAAATAGCGTTCTATTTCCCATTATCTGTGCAGGATTAGGCGTCATTATATGGCTGACTGGAAGATGAATATCGAGAGAGGCGGCAACCACTCTTGAACGTAAGTCTCGGTCGGTGATAATGCCAATAAGCTTATCTTCTCGTGTAACCAGTAATGACGATACCTTTTGATTCGTCATGATCTGCGCCGCCACTGTTATTGACGTTTCTACGTCCACCGACACGGGAGACTTATTAATAACATCCTCAAGCCCTTTATAAAGCCACATGGAGTTACTATCGGAAATAGCATGGTTTTGAAGGGCATTATTGCGCAGCCCATCAAAAAAATTTCGAATTGCTGGCAGTTCAAATAACGGGGTAACAGCAGACGCTTCAAAACAGTAAACCAGACCTGGACTGTCTACACTGATGCTTAATGAAAAATTACGTTTTTCCATTATATTGGTGTAGCCGAAGTAGTCGCCCTCACTTAAATGGCGTAAAGGGGCATCTGAATCTTGGACAGAAAACTGTCCATTTTGAATAAGAAAAAGTGACGATTTGCCCTTTTGCAGGTCGCCCACATTATCCGCTGTCAGGTAAATCAATTCAGTATGTTTTACTAGCTCAAGCTTTTGCTCTTTATCCAGCACGTCAAAAGGTGCTGATGTGTTGAGAAAGTCTTCAACTTGTTTAGCCATCGCAGTCATAGGAAATGTCCAGTTCACAAAAAGAAAAAACCAACCTACTCACTTTCGCCAGTAGATTGGTTTTATTTTGCTAAAGCCTATCTTAAGGCAACATTAGTTTAGTGCGCTGATGCTTCACCCGCTCCTTTAGGATAACGAATGCTTTCAACCAGTTCTTGGATTTCTTCTGGCGCTTCATCTGTTGCTTTGAACACAAGGAAAGCCACAATGAAGTTCACCATCATACCTAAGGTACCAATACCTTCAGGAGAAATACCAAACCACCAGTTGTCAGGCGTATTGGCCGCTGGGTTTACAAATTTGAAGTAAATAATGTAAGCCGCAGTGAAGGCAATACCTGAAATCATACCAGCAATAGCACCTTTATCGTTCATGCGCTTGCTGAAGATACCCATAATAATTGCCGGGAAGAAACTCGACGCCGCTAAGCCGAAGGCAAATGCCACCACCTGTGCAACAAAGCCTGGCGGATTGATACCGAAGTAACCTGCTATGACAATGGCCACCCCAGCAGCAAGTCGCGCATACATGAGCTCGGCTTTATCGGTAATGTTTGGCATAAAGTTTCGTTTCAGTAAATCATGGGAAACAGAGGTTGAAATAACCAGCAGCAAGCCTGCGGACGTTGACAGTGCTGCTGCCACACCACCCGCTGCAACGAGTGCAATAACCCACGCAGGTAAGTTCGCAATTTCAGGGTTAGCCAATACCATGATATCGCGGTCAACTTTCATTTCGTTGCGCTCGTCACCCGAATAGAACATCTTGCCATCACCGTTCTTATCTTCATATGAGATAAGGCCAGTTTGTTCCCAGTTTTTAATCCACGACGGCGCTTCTTCATAGCTAGTTCCCGTCATTTCAGGTCCATTAATGGTTTCGATCATATTCACACGGGCAAACGCTGCTAGTGACGGTGCTGTGGTATATAGAATTGCGATAAACGCTAGTGCATAGCCTGCAGATTTACGCGCATCGTGAACTTTAGGCACAGTGAAGAAGCGAACGATTACGTGTGGAAGACCCGCTGTACCTACCATTAACGCAAAGGTGATAAAGAATACATCAATGGTACTTTTTGTTCCTGAGGTGTATTCGTTAAAGCCTAACTCGACAGACAAATTATCGAGTTTCTGCAGCATATGCACCCCCGAACCGTCTGCTAAGGTTGCACCAAAGCCGGTTTGCGGCAGGATATGTCCTGTTACCATCATAGAGATAAATACCGCTGGTACAATGTAGGCGAAAATCATTACACAATACTGTGCAACTTGCGTGTAAGTAATGCCTTTCATACCGCCAAGTACCGTGTAGAAGAACACGATAACCATACCGATAACCACGCCAGACACAATATCAACCTCTAAGAAGCGGCTGAATACCACACCTACGCCACGCATTTGACCTGCAACGTATGTAAAGCAAACGAAGATTGCACAAAATACAGCAACCGTACGCGCGGTTTGTGAGTAATAACGATCCCCAATGAAGTCAGGTACCGTGAATTTGCCAAATTTACGTAAATAGGGAGCTAAACAAAGCGCAAGTAGAACATAACCACCTGTCCACCCCATTAGATATACTGCACCGTCATACCCCATGAATGAGATAAGACCCGCCATTGAAATGAACGAGGCTGCCGACATCCAATCTGCTGCCGTTGCCATCCCATTCATAACGGGAGGTACGCCGCCACCTGCAACGTAAAAATCGTTAGTTGAGCCTGCGCGAGCCCAAATAGCGATAGCGATATAAAGCGCAAACGATGCGCCGACGATAATAAACGTTAAAGTTTGAACGTCCATGATTTACTCCTCATCTACGCCGTAGCGTTTGTCCATGGCGTTCATCTTCGCCATGTAGACAAAGATCAATGCAACAAATACGTAAATTGCGCCCTGCTGCGCAAACCAGAAGCCTAATTTAAAGCCAAAAAATTGGATTTCATTTAAGATATCGACAAAAATAATGCCGGCACCGAATGATACGATAAACCAAACGACTAAAAGCTTGGCGAGAAGAGCGAGATTCTCCCTCCAATACGCTTTTTTGTCCTCTTCGTTTCTAAATGCCATTGTTTCACCCTCATGTCAGGTTAATTGATTGTTATGATTTTACATATTCCTAACGCCCGGCTTTGTTAACGTTATTGCTGCGTGTTACGTGATTGAGGAAAGACAATCACAGGCAGCAAAGTCAAGCATTTAGGAGCTCGCGCATTACTCTAGACCTGCCTTTAAAATTTCAAAATGAGACCATGGTCGTAGGTAGACCATGGTCGAAATGATTATAATAGCGACAGCATTGTTAAAACTAAGTTAAAAGGAACGTTATGGTTTTTGGTTGGGTAACACTTGCAGTACTGTACCTCTTCTTGCTGTTTTCACTGGCGAGTTGGGGTGAAAAGAACTCGCCCACCGCTAGAGCACTAACGTCACATCCCGCTATATATTCGCTGGCCCTCGCTATTTATTGTACCGCATGGACTTTTTTCGGCATGGTAGGCCAAGCAAGTAGAGACACCTGGATTTACCTGCCAATCATGCTTGGGCCTATTCTCGTTTACGTCTTGGGTTATAAGTTTATTTACAAGTTAACCCTCGTCAGCAAGAAGCAACACATCACTACCATTTCCGACTTCATCGCGTCGCGCTATGGAAAGCGCCAAACCGTAGCTTTGGTAGTTACGCTTATCGCGCTCCTTGCCACTATTCCTTATATCGCGCTCCAATTAAAAGCAGTGGGCGCTACTTTCCAACTTCTTACTCAGCAGCCTAACAGCAACGGCATTATTATTGCCGCCACTGGCTTCATCGCGGCATTCGCAATATATTTCGGTACCCGGCAAACGGACGTCACCGAATACCGACGGGGTTTGATGCTGGCTATCGCCTTCGAATCGACCATTAAATTGCTGGCGTTAGTGCTGGTTGCCATCGTTGGTTATAGTGCGTGGAAGCGCACCCAGTCTGGTCCATTCTTCGAAAGTTTCACCAATGAAATAGCCTTGGCGCAGTTTGGTTCGTTTACTTTCATCGCTCAAACTATCATGGCGGCAGCGGCCATTGTTTGTTTGCCTAGGCAGTTTCACGTTGCCATTATTGATAATCTAAGCCTAGGTCATCTGCGCACGGCAAGGTGGTTATTCCCTCTCTACCTGACCATTATTTCCGCGGTAATTCCTATTATCGCCATTGCAGGCAAAGCTATTTTTGCTGGCGCTAATATCGAGCCCGACTCTTACGTACTATCACTAGCTGTATTTTCAGAGTCAGTTCTTCTTCAAGTGATTGTCTTTGTAGGTGGGCTCTCTGCCGCAACAGCTATGATCATTGTGGCAACACTCACACTGAGTACTATGCTCACCAACGATGTGATTCTGCCGCGTATTCTTGCATTTACAGGCAATACCGATGACAAACAGGACGTGTCGAGCAAAATCAGGCTTATTCGCCGTATCGTCATCGCGTTTATCTTGCTTATGGCGTTTTTGTACCACCAGCAAATGACCAGCAGCCGCTCGCTTCATTCAATTGGGCTTATTGCGTTCTCGTTAGTTATCCAGCTTATGCCAGCCATTGTTGGCGGACTTTACTGGAAGCGCGCGCATGCGCACGGGGTTTACGCAGGGCTAATGGTGGGATTAGTGATTTGGGTGTTATGGCTTGTGCTTCCTATTGTGAGCGAGCAAGTTTCACAAATGGAGCAAAACGAACTCATTAGCCAAGGCGCTATGATCAGCTTAGCGGCAAACACCTTTGTTTACATACTCTTTTCACACTTTGCACCGCAGCGTCTTATCGACAGAATGCAAGCTGAAGCCTTTGTGTCCCCTGCCATTTCCACTAACAACACCGTTAAAGCTCAGGCAACTAACGTGACCGTCTCCGATCTCATAACGCTATTGTCGACCTTTATGGGATCTGGGCGTTGTGAACAATTGTTAGAGCAATATCAGCAACTCAATAATTGCCAATTAAAGCACGACGATACGCCGGATGAGTCGTTTTTATCATTTTGCGAACGCGCCTTGGGTGGCGTTATTGGCGCATCGAGTGCCAAAGTACTGCTAGACAGCGCATTGCGTGGTAAGAAGATGGACTTTACCGAGGTTATCAACTTCTTCGATGACACAACGCAAGCCATGCAATTTAATATGACTGCACTACTCACTTCACTTGAAAACATGGACCAAGGCATTAGCGTAGTCGACAAACACTTAAATTTAGTAGCGTGGAATAAACGCTATGCCAACCTCTACCCTTACCCAGATAACTTGTTGGCAGTAGGTACGCCCATAGAAAAGCTTATTCGGTATAACGCTTCACAAGGTGAGTTCGGCACAGATAACGTAGACGGTGAAGTAGAAAAAAGGCTGGCTCATTTGCGCTCTGGTATGCCCCATCGTTTCACGCGACAACGAATGGATGGACGGGTTATTGAGATGGTAGGTAATCCTTTACCTGGCGGAGGCTTCGTAACAAGCTTCAACGACATCACCGGACACGTGGAAATACAGCAAGCGCTTGAAGAATCAAACATTGATCTTGAGGCTCGTATTAAGAAGCGTACTGAAGAAGTACACTCCATAAACGCCGAGCTTCGACTTGAAATAGAACGGCGCTCTGATGCCGAGAAAGAACTGATAAGGGCACGAAAGGCTGCAGAAGATGCCAATGCCAGTAAAACCCGCTTCTTGGCGCTCGCAAGCCATGATGTTTTGCAGCCGCTAAATGCGGCCAAGCTCTACGTGAGCGCCCTTGAAGAACAAGAACTGACTGAGTCAGCGCTAGCCATTATTCAAAAGCTTAGCCATAGCGTGACGTCTAGCGAAACACTCATTGGCACTTTGCTGGATATTGCACGCTTAGACCAAGGTGAAATGAAACCCGATATTGAGTCTATTGATGTAAGGACCCTGCTGTCACCACTTGTGGACGAAATGGCGATGCGCGCGCGGGAAAAAGGACTTGGTTTTAAAGCGATTATACGTCCGTGCTGGGTTAAAGCTGACAAAACGTACTTGTATCGGATAACGCAAAACTTGCTTTCAAATGCGGTGAAATACACAGAAAATGGACGCGTCTTGTTCATTATCAAGCCTGTCAAAAACACCGTTTATTTCAAAGTTATCGACACAGGTATTGGCATATCTACCGATAAAAAAGACAGTATTTTTGGTGACTTTTTCCGCGCGAACGAAAGCAAGGAACATGGTATAGGTCTTGGCTTGGGGGTTGTACGACGTTTAAGTCTGCAGTTGAATAGCGATATTAGTGTTACCTCGAAAATAGGCAAAGGCAGCTGCTTTGCGTTTAGCTTGGATAAAGCTGAGCCAAAACAGGTATCCAACGTTACAGCAAAGCCCCGCAGTACAACATTTACAGGCATGGACGTGCTTTGCGTGGACGATCAAAGAGAGAACTTAGATGCCATGCAGACCCTATTACAGAAATGGGGAATCAATGTGGTGCTTGCGAACAACTGGGATGACGCGTTGAAAGTCTGTGAGACTATTCAGCCTCAAATCTTACTCATGGATTATCAGCTCAGTCATGACAGCGAGAAAAATGGGCTAGCTTTGATTGAAGAGATAAGACATCGACTTAATATTGTGGTGCCAGCAGCGCTTATAACGGCGACACCAGATGAAAGCTTAGTTACACAGTGTAAAGCCCAAGGCGTAAACTTCTTAGCTAAACCGCTAAAACCAGCGAAACTGCGCGCACTACTTCAAAGTATGACGCGCTACATCAGGGAGGCGAAAAACGTGTAGCTAGTAGCTCGCTGCAGGTTTTTCGCTATATGCGTAAGGAAAGACGTCTAGAGTAATTCGTCGTGTGGTTTACTTTCTTCAATTTTAACCACCGGCGTTTCTACGCTCGACTTTGCCACCACTTTTCCCATTGCTCCCCACTTCTCTTTAGGGTTGAGCAAAACAGGACGGGTTAAAATTAGGTTATTAGGATACATGAGGGTTTCACGCTCAGCGGTAAGCAAGCGCGTGCTAAACGGCCCTACATCGGCAATCACACCTTCAATGAAATTATCGCCGTCGAGAATGCGCACATAATTACCTCTGCGATACGCTACGTTTGTGAGCAAAATAAAGTACGCAGTGATGTTACTGATGAGTGACCAACTAGCAAAAAGCGCAACACCGGTTACCGTGATGATAGAAGTGGAAAGCACTAAGAGCCCAGAAAAATCGATCCCCCACGCTAGCAACAACAAGGCTAACGATACTGTAGCGACAATAACCCGTGCAGCAAAAAGTCCTTTAATAGCACTATTTGATTTTAGCTTTGACTTTACGATGTTGGTTTCTAATTTTGGCAGCAACTTACGAGACATCGCCAAATAAATTAGTAAAACCAAACCACTCCACACGACATTTGACTGGTACTGAGTTAACCACGCCAAAAAACCATGCCACCACTCATTCATTAACCCAAATCCTTACATTTTTTCGTTAAGCAGACTGACCTTAAATTCTGATTTTACGTTAAAAAGGCCGACGCGCTCTAATGCTAACGTGAATAACAGACAAGTTCATGCATTAAAAGCAATCGACACAACAAGAATTATTCGTAAGACACTCCCTATCACTTCTATTAGTATGCGCGCAAAAATGACTTGTCTAATTAATAATCACGTTCTAACGTGGTAGTAGATTGGTCGATAAAACGACAAAATAAAACACAAACTACAGGCTTTTTTATAATGCGCATTGCAATTCTTTCTAGAAATCCTCGTCTTTACTCTACTTCACGCTTAGTCGAAGCTGGGCAGGCTCGCGGGCATCAAGTTGACGTTATCGACACTATGCACTGTTACATGGATATCACGAGCGCGCGACCGTCTGTTCGCTATAATGGTAAAAAACTGCCTTACTATGATGCAGTGATCCCTCGAATAGGTGCGTCTGTTAGCTTTTACGGCACATCAGTCGTTCGCCAATTTGAAATGATGGGCACATACAGCCTTAACGAGTCGGTTGCTATCAGCCGTTCTCGAGATAAATTGCGTTCGTTGCAGCTTTTATCACGTAAAGGCATCGGTATGCCGAGAACAGGCTTCGCACACCACCCTGACAAAATCGACGATGTTATTAAGACGGTTGGCGGCGCCCCAGTGGTTATTAAGTTACTTGAAGGCACGCAAGGTATTGGCGTGGTATTGGCAGACACGCAAAAAGCGGCAGAGTCGATCATTGAAGCCTTTATGGGTCTTAACGCCAGTATTTTAGTGCAAGAGTTCATTAAAGAAGCGGGCGGTGCAGATATTCGTTGCTTTGTGGTAGGTGGAAAAGTTGTAGCAGCGATGAAGCGCCAAGCAGCACCTGGGGAATTCCGCTCTAACCTTCACCGTGGCGGTCAGGCAAGTTTAGTTCGCCTAAGTCCAGCGGAACGCAAAACAGCGGTAGATGCGGCTAAAACGATGGGACTAAATTGTTGTGGCGTGGATATTCTTCGTTCGAACAACGGCCCTGTTGTAATGGAAGTAAACTCTTCGCCGGGCTTAGAAGGTATCGAGAAAGCAACTAACAAAGACGTTGCCAGCATGATTATTGAGTTCATTGAAAAGAGTGCCGAGCCGCATAAAACGAAAACCCGTGGAAAAGGCTAACCCTTTTAACCTATGCAATAACGTAATTATAGGAAAACGTTAGTGGTAAATGATGTTTTAAAAATTGGGGGTGAAAACATTGCTCCTGGCGAAACAAAAAAGATTGAGTTAGAAATGCCGCCGCTGTACACGGCCACCAATATGAGCATTCCGGTTTACGTTAAACGAGGAAAGCGACCAGGTCCCATTATGTTCGTCAGCGCAGCCATTCACGGTGACGAATTAAATGGCATCGAAATAGTAGGCAGACTTATCCGCTCAAAAGCGATTGAGCGGATAAGAGGAACCCTTATCGCGGTGCCTATGGTTAATGTGTACGGCGTACTAAACCAGTCTCGTTATTTACCCGATAGACGCGATTTGAACCGCAGTTTTCCAGGGAGTAAAAAAGGTTCGCTTGCCGGTAGGTTAGCCAACTTGTTTTTCAAAGAAGTGGTAAGTAAGTGCGATGTCGGCATTGACCTTCACACCGGCGCTATACACCGTAGTAACTTGCCACAGATTCGCGCTGACTTAGACGACCCAGAAGTACTGGAAATGGCAAAAGCGTTTGGCGTACCTGTACTACTTAACGCAGAGTTACGCGATGGCTCTTTGCGCGAAGCGGCCAGTGAAAGTGGCGTTAAAATTCTGCTTTACGAAGCAGGCCAAGCGTTACGTTATGACGAGTTTTCTATTCGTGCCGGCGTAAGAGGCATTATTAATACCATGCGTCATTTGGGCATGCTGAATAAAAGCCGCAGTAAGGGCCACAGTATCGAGCGTTTTATAGCGCGCCAAAGTGGATGGGTTCGCGCGCCAGAAAGTGGATTTGTGACGCATTTAGCACAGCTAGGTGACCATGTTGAAAAAGGTGACAAACTGGCCATTATTGCTGATCCGTTTGGCAATTATTTAGATAGCCTTGAAAGCCCTGCAGAAGGTGTTGTAATTGGTAAACAAAATATTCCACTTACCCAAGAAGGTGAAGCGGTATACCACATTGCATACTTTTCAGAGCCTGATACTGTTGCAGAACACGTAGAATTATTACAAGACAATTTATTGCCACCAGAACAGGGTCCTGTTTTATAAAATTGGTAGAAAAACTGATGAACAATAAAAAAATTGTTGGTGCGGTAGAGCTGTGCGATTTACCAAAACTCGCCATCTCTGATTTGAACGTACGCGTTGATACAGGGGCGGCAACGTCTTCACTTCATGTTGACAACATTGAAGAGTTTGATCAAGACGGTGAATTATGGATTAAATTTGATATCCATCCCGACATTCACAACGTTGAACGCGTGGTTCGCAGAGAAGCACGTGTAGAAGGACAAAAACGCGTAAAAAGCTCAACGGCTACACTTGAGAAGCGCTATGTTATAATTACGCCTATAATAATGGACGGGTACCAGTGGGATATTCAGTTAACCCTAACGGACCGCTCTGAAATGACCTATTTGATGCTGCTCGGAAGAGAAGCGATGAGGGGTCAATTTATTGTAGACCCCGAGCACGACTTTTTGCTGACGGGAAAAGACTAGCAATACAAGTTTGCCAATGGATATTCAGCGTTAAAACCTGCGGCAACTTGCAGTAAGGCATGCGTTTAGTGCATGAAATACAAAATATGGACGTTACGAAAAAAGCCCTAAGTGTTGCCTCTCTGCTGTTGAGTGTATTTACACTATTGAGTGCTAATGCTCAGCAGCAAAACACAAACGAGGTAAGTACTGACTTACCTCACACCGTTCTCCGCCTGCCAAATATTCACCCTGGGCGAGACGCCGTATACGCCTACGCTAAACGTCTTCTCACAGAATCACTGCGCGTTACTGAACCTCAATACGGCTCTTTTGAACTGATTGTCAGCGACCAAGAAACGGCGCAAGAGCGTCAACTACGCAGCCTTGAACACCACATGCTAGACGTGACGTGGAGCGTTACCTCGACAGAGCGTGAACGTCAGTTCCTGCCCATTCGCATTCCCATTATGGCGGGTCTTTTTGGTAAGCGTGCACTGCTGGTCAGAGAAGGCGATACGCGACTTAAAGAAGTAAAGTCATTAAACGCGTTACGAGCATACCGAGCGGTTTTGGGCTACGACTGGCCCGATACGAAGATATTTCGCGCAAACGATATCCCGGTGTTGGAAACGACCTACCGGGCGTCATTTCGCATTGTTTCGGAAGGCTTCGCTGATATGTTTCCAAGAAGTGTTATGGAAATTAAAGAAGAACTCGCTGACAAGGCGCTCTCACGCGGTCTGACTATCGACGATCACCTTATCATTTCATACCCAAGCCCCATCTTTTTCTTTGTAGGAAGCGACAATCAGGCATTAGCAGGGCGGATAGCTGAGGGTCTGTTAAGGCTCTTCGAAACGGGTAAGTTTCAGGAGCTACTGTTAGCTCATGATAACTTTAGAGAAGGTATGGCACTTACCGAAGGGCGAACGGTTATTGAAATTGACAATCCTTTGCTAAGTGAACAAAGCCGCTTGGCATTGGAAAAGTTCTTACCGGAATTTGCTACCTCAGAAGCCGTGCTTAAGTTCGACGCTACTGAGCTGGCGGCTCCAACTCAAGTTGTGAAGCAATAAGTACCGCTTGTGTGCGGTTGTTTATGCCCAACTTTTTAAAGATAGCAGTGACATGCGCTTTAACCGTGGCCTCTGCGATATCTAAATTAAAGCCAATTTGCTTGTTCAGCAAGCCGTCTCGCATGTAACAAAGCACCTTGTATTGCGAGGGCGTTAGCGAGGCAACTTTATCCGCTAATTCAGAGAACTCTTCATTCACCTCATCAACGTCTTCACTTAAGTTATCAGGTAGCCATACATCGCCATCCAGAATTGCTTCTACGGCGTTTGCAATATCTTGCGCACTGGCAGTTTTGGGGATGAACCCTAGCGCGCCCACGCTAATAATCTTTGAAATAAGTGTGGTGTCTTCTGTGCCAGAGACTACGGCAACAGGAAGTTCGGGAAAGAGTTTTCGAATATGCAGCAAGCCAAACAAATCATTGCTACCCGGCATGTGCAAATCAAGCAACAATAAGTCGATATCCTCATTGTTGAGAATATCGACTGTAGTGTTAAGGTCTCCCGCCTCTTTGAGGGTTAAGGCTGGAAGTGACAACGACAACGCGCCTCTTAGTGCATCGCGATACAGCGGATGATCATCAGCGATTAGAAGGGTTATCATTGTCTATATCCTTAGTTTCTACTTATTTAGACGTTCCTCTATCAGTGTATCAACAACCGATGGATCCGCCAACGTTGATGTGTCACCTAATTGCTCATGCTCATTGGCGGCAATCTTACGCAAAATACGGCGCATAATTTTACCAGAGCGGGTTTTAGGTAATCCACGAGACCATTGGATCATATCAGGTGTAGCAATCGGGCTTAGCTCTTGACGCACCCACGCCTTAAGCTCTTTAGTAAGGGCTTCATTTGCTTCAACCCCTTCATTTGGTGTTACGTAAACGTAGATACCCTGCCCTTTGATATCATGTGGGAAGCCAACAACGGCAGCCTCAGCTACTTTAGGATGGGCAACAAGTGCGCTTTCGATTTCAGCGGTGCCCAAACGGTGACCAGAAACGTTTAGCACGTCATCTACACGACCAGTGATCCAGTAAAAGCCATCTTCATCGCAACGAGCACCATCACCGGTGAAGTACACACCTTTGTATGCGCTAAAGTAGGTGTTGATAAAGCGCTGATGATCGCCATAAACCGTTCGAGCTTGGCTCGGCCAGCTGTCTTTAATAACAAGATTACCTTCTGCTGCCCCTTCAAGCTCATTACCGTCAGCATCAAATAGCGCTGGCTGAATCCCGAAGAATGGGCGAGTCGCTGAGCCAGGCTTTAACTCCGTAGCGCCAGGCAAAGGCAGGATCATGTGTCCACCTGTTTCTGTCTGCCACCATGTATCGATAATAGGACAACGGCTCATACCAATTACGCGGTGGTACCATTCCCATGCTTCAGGATTAATAGGCTCACCTACTGTCCCCAAAAGGCGAAGCGATGAGACATCACACCCTTCAGTTGGAACATCTCCGTGCGCCATTAATGCGCGGATAGCAGTTGGTGCGGTATATAAACTATTTACTTTGTATTTTTCTACTACTTGAGCAATACGTTTAACGTCTGGATAAGTTGGTACGCCTTCAAAGAACACTTGTGATGCGGCGTTCACCATTGGGCCATAAACCATGTAGCTGTGGCCTGTGATCCAGCCTACATCAGCGGTACACCAATAAACATCGTCTTCTTTGTAGTCAAAAGCATATTTAAAGGTCATCGCAGAATATAAGAGATACCCGCCCGTAGTGTGTACTACACCCTTTGGCGTTCCAGTAGAGCCTGATGTATAGAGGATAAACAGTGGGTCTTCCGCGTTCATTACCTCTGGTTCACACTGCGCTGACACGCCATCAACAGCGTCATGCCACCACACATCGTGCTTAGCATTCCAGTCTACGTCTCCACCCGTTAGCTTATGAACTAAAACGTGAGTGATAGATGGACATGCATCGCCAG
>CEVQ01017924.1_pt1 | contig 14121 bp, 8 predicted proteins | sample 356551 | NCBI WGS metagenome assembly CEVQ01 (sample SAMEA2623756, study PRJEB7988) | marine metagenome | biome: marine biome (ENVO:00000447); feature: mesopelagic zone (ENVO:00000213); material: "saline water (ENVO:00002010), including plankton (ENVO:xxxxxxxx)" | depth 250 m | reverse complement strand
ATATCAGCGTCTTCATTAGGTAATATTGAGGGCATTGCTTCAATAATTGTCACATCAACACCATATTTACGATAAATAAAAGCAAACTCAACTCCAGTTGCGCCTCCACCTATAATGACAATGTGTGCTGGAAGTTTTTTTTCAAACAAAGCTTCTTTACTAGTAATGACAGTATTGTTATCTAGGGGTAAAGAAGGTAGGGATTTTGGTGTTGCTCCAGTTGCGATTACAATATTTGTTGAATGGATTTTCTTTTTTTCTGTAACATCTTTTTCTGAAATCATAATAGTATTTTTGTCTAATATTTCAGCATTACCGTTAATATAAGTGATTTGATTTTTTCTCAAAAGAGATGCTATTCCTCTGGTAAGCTGATCTACAATAGATCGACTTCTATCTATTGCATGCCCATAATCTGACTTTAAATTTTCATAAGAGATGCCAAAAGATGCTGCATGTTGAAATAAATCCAAGATTTCCGCGTTACGTAATAGTGCTTTGCTAGGTATGCATCCCCAATTTAAACAAACTCCACCAACATTGTCTTTTTCCACTATACAAACTTTGAGTCCTAATTGTGCTGCACGAATTGCACATACATATCCACCAGGACCACTCCCAATAATTGTTAAATCATACTCGTTCAATTTATAATCCTTAAAAATTTAATGTACTTTTAGATATGTTAAATTTAAATCTTTAACATATTTAAGATGACGTTAAGTGAATGTATTCACTACGTGATAATCTCTAATTCTACACTATTAAGGTAGTTCCATTCAATCAATATCTATAAGCAAGAACGCAATGAGAGATTGCTATTTCCTTTTGATTACTGTAAAACTATTGAGGTTTTTCCTAGAAGTTGTTAATATTCTGATGCAGCCAAGTCAAATATAGATAGGTGAGCATGTAATGAGTAGAAGAGAAATAATATCTTTGTGTTTTACCATTTTTCTATGACTTGATTGTATTTTTGATTGTTGTGGAATTTATGTTAAAGATGAAAATCTTGGCATGAAATTTGAGGTGTACAGATGAGAAATACTATCAATTTGTTTAAAAAAATGAAAGTTGCAGGAGAACCAATCCCTATGGTAACTGCATATGATTATACAAGTGCAAAAATTTTAGAAGATGCTGAAATTCCATTGATATTAGTTGGAGATAGTTTAGGGCAGGTAGTATTAGGTTATGAAACAACTGTTTCAGTTACTATGGACGATATATTACATCATGCTAAGGCTGTAATACGTGGTACTCAAAAAATTCATGTAGTAGCAGATATGCCATTTATGAGTTACCAAGCTACAGTAGTGCAAGCACTTCGAAATGCAGCACGTTTAATGAAGGAAGGGGGTGTTCAATCAGTCAAAATGGAAGGAGGCGTTGAGATAGCATCTAAAGTTAATGTTCTAGTTAATGCAGGTATTCCAGTTATGGGACATATTGGACTAACACCTCAATCAGTAAATCAAATTGGAGGTTATCGAATACAAGGTAGAAGTCCTGAATCAGCTAAAAAAATATTACAGGATGCAGAATCTTTGGTTGAGGCTGGAGTATATGCACTTGTTTTGGAAGCTATTCCTAGTGAAATCAGTAAAATTATTACTAAAAGTTTTGCAATTCCTACGATAGGTATTGGAGCAGGAAGTTTTTGTGATGGTCAAGTACAAGTTTTTCATGATTTAATGGGGTTATTTAAAGATTTTGTTCCTCGACATGCTAAAAATTATGGAAATCTTTATGATTCAGTTTTACTTGCTGTTAAAGATTATGCTAATGATGTTAAAGACAAAAATTTCCCTACGGAAGAACAAATATATCATCTTTCTCCCATAGAATTAGCTGCAATGAAAGGGGATATTGATTTATGTTAAAACAACAAACTATTAATTTAGTTTAAAATTATGGAAGTTATAACTAGTGTAAAAGATATGCGCGAGTGTATATCTAAATTACCTCGTTCTATAGGATTAGTGCCAACAATGGGAGCTCTACATCGAGGACACCAGGGGTTAATAAATTGTTCCAGTGCTGACAATGTAAGTACAATTGTTTCGATTTTTGTAAACCCTCTTCAGTTTTTACCTGATGAGGATTTTGAAGAATATCCTCGAGATTTAGATAGAGACTTAGAGATATTAAAAGACCTTAATGTAGGTCTTGTTTTTATACCTACTGTTGATGAATTTTATCCACCTGGTTTTAGTACATACATTGATGTAGAAAAATTTAGTAATAAGTTGGAAGGTAAATCAAGGCCAGGACATTTTCGTGGAGTTGCAACTGTTGTTTGTAAATTATTAGTTTTATGTCGACCTGATTATGCTTATTTTGGTCAAAAAGATGCTCAACAGGTATTATTGATTCGACAAATGAATAGAGATTTAAATTTGGGGGGATCAATCGTAACCATTCCTACTGTACGTGATGTAGATGGAGTTGCATTTAGTAGTCGAAATAAGTATTTATCTAGCAATGAAAGAAAAGCTGCAAGGACTTTATATCGATCGCTTGAAAACTTACAAGATCTTAAGGGTGGTACTTCAGAAGATTTAAAAAATGCTATTTCATTAGCATTGGCAAAAGAGCCCTTAATTCAAATTGATTATATTAACATTTCTGATCCGGACACATTGGAAGAGATAAACTTAATTGAGAAGAAATGTTTAGTTAGTATTGCTGCTTATGTTGGTAAAATACGTTTAATCGATAATTTGGTGTTGGATAATACTGGGAGTTAAACTTTGAAAATTTTAGTAACTAATGATGATGGCTTTCAGTCCGATGGACTACGTAGTTTAGTCGAAAAATTATCTTTATTATTTGATGTAACTGTTATTGTTCCTAGTTCTGATAAGAGTGGTATTGGAGCTGCATTTACTTTGCAAACAGATATCAAGATTAAAAAAAGTAGTTCTCTATTTTCTAGGGCATCTACTTTTATAGTTGATGGCACCCCATCAGATTGTGTTTGTATTGGTATGGAATATCTCCAAGATGATAAATTTGACTTATTAATTTCTGGTATAAATGCGGGTTCCAATCTTGGATTGGATTGTATTAGTTCTGGTACTGTTAGTGCTGCGATGATGGGCTCTTTATACAATATTCCTTCTATAGCAATTTCTGTATGTGCTATTACTGATGTAAATTATTCTGTCGCAGCAGACATAGCAATGTATTTTGCCAAATTAGTTAGAGATGAAAAAGTTCCTTTTTTTAAAGTATTAAATATAAATGTACCTAATTTATCAAGAGATAAAATTTGTGGAATTCATAATTCTGTTCTTGGTGGCAGATTATATGTAGAGGATATTATTAAAAGTGATAAAGATAATAATATTGTTCAAATTGATAGAAAACGAATTACCCAAGTAGTCCATTCTGAAATGAGTGATATAAATGCTACTGATCAAGGATATATTTCTGTTAGCCAGATAGAACCAAAGTTTGTGGAAAGATTTCCTTCTCCAGTTATCGAGACTGTTAAGTGGCCAGATATCGTTTTTTCAGATCATTGATTATTACAAATTTGACACTGGCATAGTTTGACTAATGTATCAAAGGGATAAATACCAGTAGAGTGACCATCGCTCCAAAGAAATTGTATTGCATATTTTCCTACTATTAGATGGTCTTCAGCATATAGTATTTCTGAAATAGTGTTTTCATCAATTAAATTTTCTTGTGTAATTTCATCTACACATTGAGCACATTTACAATTAAGTCTTATGTTGCGAGAATTAAAAATAGATGTATGCCCATTATTCCAAGTGATTGAAATATGAGCCTGTAGTAATTTTATGTCAGTAATTGAAAGATTTTCCAAGTATATTCCTGTATGTTATGTATTGCTATTTCCCATAGGGTATAATGATAAATATTTGATATATCGGTAAGTAAATTATGATCTCTTTATCGAAAATTGACAAGTTATTAAAGACTTTTCGTCAATGGGAGTTAGATAAAGTAAAACATGCTGAAGTTAGTGATTATTTTGCAAAGGTGATCTATGTAGAAAATAGCAAGAATTCATTAGTAGATTTTTTTAATGTAGAAGATAATTTATCATTAGTTCTTAATCAAATCAAGGCCTTTAATGAAGTATATTCAGAAGAGCCCATTGATGTATTAAAGGGTATATGTCACATTATCGAAGGATATCAATGTTCTCGAATCAGTCATCAAGAGTCTCTTTTTTTATTAGATTATTTTAAATGGCGGTTCTATATTTGTAATTCTGTACGGCAGGAATTCGATAATTTAGTTGTTCTTGGAAAGATATCAGCAGTTAAGGTGGCCTGTGTTTTTACTGAAGAATTAGACTCTAAGGGTTTTTTAGATGACTCAGAGGATTACGGCGAGTTTTTTGAGCAAATCATGGTTTATTGGTATCAAGAAATTCTAAAAGGATCACTTAATACTCAAACAGTATTAACAGTTCCAAGAGAAATAGCATCAGCTTTGAATCATCTTTCAACATGTCAACAAGAACAAAAAAAATTAATATCTGATAAAGATATATTTCAGAAATTTTACCCCGTTTTTATATCTGTCCAAATATTTTCTATGTCTAAATTAGTTGTAGAAGCAGAAAAATTGGGAATTCCATTTGGTATAAAAGAGATGTCAAAAGATTCTTTGTTAGATATTAATCTATTAGAAATATTTGTTGAGAATTTTGACATCAATGAAATTTTACATAGATTTCATTGTATTTCTAACTGGTTAAGTGATGTTAATACATGGACAAATTATGATGGTGTAGTGTTAACACCTCAGATAATTAATTATTTGGCTCGGAAAGATACAAAAATTGAAATCCTTTTGGAACGTTTAGATTACTATAGAGTAGAAACTATTAATGGACGATTTATTCCAAATAATTTAATACAAAAAGAATTAGAGTTTAAACATTTTGAAAGCTTTGTGCGGAATTTATATAGAGAAACACTAGGCTTTTCATATAATGATTGGGATTTTCATAGACGTGATTTACAGTTATCTAGGTTCACAATTCCGAATATATATGAAGGATTCAATAGACTTAACACCTTACCAATTTCTAAGAAATCAAAGTCAGTGGAAATTACAGAAATCCAAAAAAATAATGCTTTTCGATGTGCATATGAAGCGATGTGTTTTTTGTCATTCTTAGAAAAATTTAAGAGTCATACTAGTAGAGATATTATTATTATTGGTAATGAACGGTATGGAAGACAATGGGTTATAGAGTTAATTGAACCATATATAACAGATTGGGCGACGGTTAAATATCAGTATATCCGTTCTGGTGCAAGTATGAGAATGACAGTTCCTCATATATTTCCAACAGAATTTGTTAGTAAGTTAAATCATGATATGCCACACATTATTGTTGTTGATGGTGCGAATAGACCGATTAGTAATCCCTATAGTCAATCATCTCAGAAAAACGTATTTATGGGAGATGATTTTATGAGAACTTCTAGAGCTATGAGGAGTGTAGCAAATTGGTTTGCTGCATTTAATTATGCTAGATCAGGACATAAAATTGGTGAATGGGCTGATAATAATATATTACCTTCAAATAGATTGCCTGAATTAATTAGATGGCATGAATTTGAACGAGTGATTGCGCAAATATCTCCTTGGATTTTTCCAGGTATGAGTTATAGAGTAATGCCATGGGCACCTGAATTGAAAAAAAATGTAGTACTTGGTGATGTCATTGTGAATAGAAAAGATCAAAATTTTTTTGGAGATATACCTACTGTAGTTTTAGCTAATACTAATATTTATCGGGATCAATGGAATAATATGCCCAAAGAATTGGAGGACACAAAAACTTATTATTTTGATGGTCCTGAAGGCCTTGTTAAAGATGATCTCAATGTAGGTTTTGGTAAATATGGTTTTGAAGTTCGACTAGAAGGGCCAACGACAGATATGTTTGTTTTTGAGATTCAAAAAATTATGCGTAAGTATATCGACACAAATATTGATAATTTTCGATTTAAAAATGGACAAATTTCTATTTAAAACAAATAACTTGGGTTGTTTAATAATGGTGGTGCATTTTGATTAAATGGATGTATTTTAAAGAGAGACATTTTTTTTTCGTTTGGTTATTAGTTGTTTTAATTATTAGTGTAACCCTAGTCCATTTATTTGCCCATGAAAAAATCAGTACTCAGTTATCATTTATGACTCAACTGAAAACCCACTATGATGATGAATTAAAAATTTCTATTATTGGTTCTCCTCTCAATACTGATAAAACACAATTTGATTTAAAGGATCAATTTTTATTCAAAGAAACAAATAGTGTTTTTGGAAATGCTTATAGATATCACCAAGGTTACATGTCTTCTTCTACGATGTTGGTTGAAAAACCTGATGATTCCTTTAATCAAATGATTTCTCAGGGGGATCCAGTTACAAGAGGATATTTTGCATATATTTCGAATGTTGATTGGCATCAAACTTTTGCTGGAAATCAAGAAATTGCGGCGACTATTGTTGATTATAAGAAAAATCCTGAAGTGATCGATGCCATGATTGGTGCTGAAGTTGCTCAATGGTATGGTGTAAAGCAGGGAGATTATCTTCGTGTAATTCGAGGTATTGATAAGAATTATGAGTGGACCAACATTAGAATTCTCGGAATAATCGATAAAAAAATGATAAATAATTCTGTTACAGATAATTTTCATTTGTTTATTAATCCGCAGGCAGCACCTACATTTAGTTCTCCTCCTCCGATAGGAGTTAACGTTGATACAAATGATCCATTGTTGGCATTTTTTGTTGATAAAGAATCATTTTATCGTGTAACTCCTAGAGCAGATACTAATATATTATTTCCAATTTGGAACATAGTTTTAGATAAAGACTTTTTAAGCAATATGGATCCAAAAGATTTAAAATCAAACCTTGTTTTTTTTAGAGAATCCATGATTAGAGAAATGCCTGGATCGAATATTTCTTACCAAACCCTTGATGGCCTTTTGGATGTTGTTTTGGAGAGGAAGAGAATTACAGCATTTGTGGATAGAATTTTTTATACACTTATTTTGACTATATCAGTCATCACTTTATCGATAGTTTCGATACAGATTGCAAATAAAAGATGGTTTACTATGTGTATATTGTGTTTGCGTGGAGCGAAGTTTAAAGATTTAACGCAACAATATTTTGCAGAGAGTATCGTAATATTTTTTGTAACTGTAATAGGTAGCCTGTTAATTAATTTGGGAATCATACAATATTCTTATTCACAATTGGGTGTACTACAGCACCTAATGGATACATTAAGATATATTATCTTTCAAGCTCAGTATGTGGTGTTTATTAGTTTATTCATTGGTTTGGTTAGTGCTGTTTTCTATATGTCAATTGGATGGATTTCTGCTGGTCTAGTGTTCTATCGAACAAATCAAATACCGTCTTTAGTTCAGAGACAACTTTTCAAGGCACCTATCTATTTTATAGATATTTTTGTAGTAATTATTGGAATGTTTTTTTATTGGCAAATACAGAATCAATCTTTAGTATTACTCTCATTAGATAATATAAGTTTTTTAAGCGGTTTAGCATCTAGTGCCATCTTTATTTTTATTATTTTAGCAGCAGCACTATTTTCTATCAGACTTTTGATAGAAATCGTTAGTTACTGTACTAGAAAAATGGAGTTTATTAGTCCAGACTTCTATGTTTTTAGTATGTTTTTAAGAAGGTTTTCGAGTGAGCATAGATGGATAAGTTTAAGTTTATCGATAGTTGGAGTATTGATAGTATTTGTAACAACTTTATGGATTACTATGGAAAAACAATTATCTGATTCAATTCAATATAGAAGAGGAGTTGATTTAAGAGTTACCAATATTGGCACCTTTGGAGTAGGTTCTTTTGATAATGTTTTGGAAAAAGTAAATACAAATCTTAATATTGATAATTTTTCTAGAGGATGGAGAAGTAGTTTTAATTTGGAAGGTGATACGGGACAAGTTTTAGCCATTAATCCAAATGAAATACTCGATCAATCTTGGTTTCATAGAGATGATTTTTCCGATACAAATATGATCGAATTGATGAATTTGATTATGGCGGGGCAGTATACTAAGAAAATAACTTTACCTCAATACTCTACTGAAATAAGATTATGGGCAAAATCGCTTGATATATTTGCTGAACTTGCAGTATGGGTTGTTTTAATCGATTCAAATGAACAAGTTAAAGTTGTATCGCTTGGTAAAGTTAAAGGAGTGGAATGGGATTTATTAAATGCAACAATTCCTGAAGATTTAGCAGGTCCTATCAGTGTTATAGGGATTCAGTTTTTTCAGCCAGGCACCTCTGGTATCTTACAAATAGGGGATGTATTATTGGATGATATTCATGTTCTTTCTAACTATGGAGAGCGCAGAGAATTAGATGTTTTTACCGATGAATATGAGTGGGAGTTAATGCCGCTACCATTTTCTTTGGATAAAGACTTTGTAGATAAACACCAAGATATAATTCGAGGAGATGTTTTAAAAGTTTCTTTACCAGAATTTAGTAATAATAATATTCGTGGGATATATATTCCAACTAATTTCAAATATATGCCTGTTATTGTCAGCAACAGTCTTGAGAATCAATTTTTAGACAAAGGTATTAACAAGATCTTTATAGAAATCGATGAAATTTTATTACCCTTGGAGATTAAAGGGACAACGAAATATTTTTCTACTATAGATCTCGAAAATGGACATTTTATTATTTTTGATATTCGGGTAATCAGTGATTATCTTAAGTTTGTTACAGGTAAAAATCTGATTTCACCTAATGAATTATTCGTACAATTTAATGATCAAAGCTCTATGTCTCGAGGTGTTATTTCTGCTAGAAATTTTGGGTCTGACAATTTAGATTCAATAGAAGAAGCTATTGTAAGTGAAACCCTAGATTATTTTAATCTGCATGTATCTAAAACAAATTTGATATTATTTTGTTTTTTCATATCTATATTGCTTGCAGGGGTCTTGTACCTAGTATTTGTTATTCGTTTAAAGAGACGTATAGGTAAAGCTTATTGGATATTGTGGAATTTAGGAATGTCGCAAAAATCTTTAGTTTGTTTAGCAATTTTTGAATTTTTTGTTATTGGGATTATATCTTTACTCATAGGCGCTTTAATTGGATCTTATTTTGTTAATGTATTGAATGATTTGATAACGATCGAGCTTTCTCTATCCAGGCATATCATTCCGCATACATTTGTATTAAATACTGACATATTAATAATTTTTTCGATTGTATTAATTAGTATGTGGATTATATATAGTTTTTATATTTCACGATTTTTTAGCAAAATGACAAAAGATATAGGGTTTTCATCTGATGACTGATTTTGGTGTAGCATTGATATCTTCATTAAAAATAACTTTTGGTTCAACTAAAGCTCAGTGGAAATTAGTTGTGGTAGTTGCTATAGGTTTATTAGCAGGAGTTACTTTAATATGCACTGGACCAATTTATTATGAGTTTTTACGTGCTTTAACACTGCACCAAACTATAGATAAATATATAGATTCTGATAGCGTAATTATTAAGAGTGTAACTCCTAGTTTTCATTACATAGAACATAATCATACTAATAATATATTTTTAGATTACATTACTTATAATTTAGGAGACATCATTCGAAATAAGCCAATAACTGGCTTGCGTAGCCCTACAATGTTTTTAAGTAAGCCAGGCTTTGAAAAGGAGGCAGGGTCTTTATTATTAAGGGGATATTTCACTTATTTTGATGATTTGGAAGTTAGAATTCCAGAGTTAAATGAGAAAAAAAGTTTAGCTAGGCAATTTGTTGATCCTGACAGAATCAATGTATTCGTACCTCAAGATGTTGCAAATGCGTTTGATATTCATATTGGTGATCAATTTTCTGTAATATTACCAACAAGTGCCAATAATGAATATGTAGAGGTAAGAGTAGTTGATTTTTTTTCTATTCCTAAGGAAGATACAGTATTTTTTAAGTTTCAACAAAAATTCATATATTCAGATATTGGTGATAGTTTTCAAACTATTCCATTTTTAATATTGGAATCTGATACGATTGATTTTGTGGGTAATAAATTACCATCTATGGAAAGTCATCATGGGGTTGCCGTAGAAATAGATTTAACAAAAATAACACCAGATAATTTTTATCAAATAAAAGAAAATTTAAGAATAAACCGTTTAGTTTTAGGCAGTACTTTAAAACAGTATGATCAGATATCTAATTTAGATCTTGCACTAATTGATTACGAGCAACAAGTATTATTAAAGAAAACTCCTATATTGTTAGTGATGTTTACTATTGGTGTGGTGATTCTTTATTGTGTAGGTATATTTTCCGTTGTCTTAGCTCAAGAACGTCAAATAGATATTACTAGGATGTTTGCACGTGGAGCTACATATATTCAAATACTAAAAACACCTACAATTGAAGCATTTTTAATTTCGTTTATACTTGTATGTTTTGCTCCGTGGCTTGCTGCATTTCTTGTTAGTATTTTTGGCTATTTTGCTATAGGATCCGGTGTATATTCGACAGGACTAATTTTTATTTGGCCATCTCTAGACATTTTTGTTTTAAGTTTACTTGGTGCTCTAATCAGTTTTGCTACCTTGGAACTACCTTTAATTAGTATTTTGAGAACTGAATTCCATTCAAAATTAAGTGGAGTGCCTGTATTACAACATAAGAATTTTTTTCAACGGTACCATATAGATTTAATATTGTTAGTAATTTCAGTAGTGATACTTTTTCAGTTATTAGGTGAAGATTCTATTTTAGCAAAGGGGTTAGTTAATAATAGTCTTTTTCAGCAGTTATCTTTCTTATTACCTGTTTTAATGTTATTAGTTAGTTTAATAATTATATTGAGAGGATTGCCCCTTTTATTTAATTTATTACTTTTTATTGTTTCAAAAACATCATCAACTTCAATTTTTCTGTCTATGTGTGAAATGGCACGAACGTCATTGTTAAGAACAAGAATAGTAACTCTTTTGGTAATACTTACGAGCGTTGCTGTTTTTGTTGGGGGATTTGCTCAAACCATTAATCAAAGTATGATGGATCAAGCTTTATATTCTTCAGGTGCAGATATTAGATTAGAAAATTTGAGAAATACCACGTTAGGAGCACAGCATTCTCCTATGGGACGTCAATATAGAAAAATTGAAAGGAGGCAAGTGAGACCAAGTAGAATTTTTCAAGAATCAGTACAGATGCAATATGAAGAAATTATAGATGTTGATTCCTTTAGTTTAGGTTTAAGAGAGAAAGCATTTGATTTATCAACTTATTATGCTCGTGATTTTGAACTTTTGGCAGTTGATACAGATATCATTAAGGATATTGCATGGATCAGATCAGATTTTGCGAATGGTTCAATTCTTGATTTAATTGACTCTTTGAGCTTAGATACGATACCCAATGGTATAGTTTTGCCAGAAAATATGCAGCATTTGGTAGTAGATATTAAACCTCAGCGTTCACGTCCCCATGTATTTGTTTCTGTGTTGTTAAGAAATTCAAATGGCAGGTATATTGGGTATAATTTGGGTTCTTTGGTTAATCCGGATGGATTGGTTAGTAGAGTGAGAATTAGGCGAAATGATGAGTTATGGGGTGAAGGAGGTCCCCCTTCATTAATTGCTTTAAGAATATATTCCAGAAACACTGATGTTTTATTCGATGGAGGCTCAATTCTTTTAAATGGAATTTGGACTGTTAATGGTGAAGGCGAAAAACTGGTGGTTTTAGATGAAAATAACAGTGATAATATCGCAGTATTGAAATCAAGTCCTGATGCTGGTGACGATAGTATTATTAATGATTTTGAATCAGGAGATATTATCTTTTCATGGGGACCTGGTTCTTCATTTGTTCCACGTGGTATATCAACTACTAGTTTCAATACTCCCGTAGGAGTATTAGCTAGTGAAGAGTTTTTATTAGAGAATGATAAGGAAATTGGTGATGTTTTTGAAATCTCAATAAAAAGACAAATTGTACCTGTGTCTATCGTAGGAGAGGTTGATTTTTTCCCTACAATGATTGGGAAGAAACCGAAATATTTAGTATCAGATTTGAAGCATATTTTATATTATGCAAATGTGAGTAACATCATAGCAGATGCACAGGCTGAAATAGAACCAAATGAAGTGTGGATTTCTACAGGTTCTAGTAAAATAAATAAGCAACAATTGCTAGCTAATTTGTTAAATGTTGTTAATTATACTCCTGACAGGATTATCGATAGAGGTAAATTGGTAAGTCAGTTTGCTATTGATCCTTTTATTTATATAGGATGGGATTTAAATTTAAAATTTATTTTTATTGGTGTTTTATTTTTAGTCATGGTTGGGTTATTAACTTTTGCTTATGTAATATTTAAGAATTATCTGTATCAAATGGCAGTGTTATTAGCATTAGGGTGTTCTGTTAGACAAGTAGCTAGTATTTTCATTTTACAAATTAGTGTTTTATCCGTGATTGGAGTTTTTATAGGTACTTGGATAGGATATTATATGTCAAAAACAATTATTCCATATTTTATATTCGATGATCTGGGTAATCATGTAGTGCCTACAACAATGTTTTCGATGGACTGGAGTTTAGTAGGTATTCTGTACTGTGCGATTTTGTTAGTTTTAATTATAATTAATTTTGTAGTATTTATAGGTTCAAGAATTAATATTCAAAGTCATTTAAGAATTCGAGGGTAATGTGACTGATCAAAATAGAGATATTTTATGTGAAGATTTATTTAAAATTTATCGAGCATCAGGTATAGATGTTGTAGCATTACGAGGTCTAGATTTAACCATTAATTCAGGAGAAATGATTGGAGTTGTTGGTGCTAGTGGTAGCGGGAAATCAACTTTTTTAAATATGTTAGCAGGTTTTGATAAACCTTCCGCTGGATTGATTAAAGTATTTGGATTTAATCTTAATGAAATGAAACAGACAGAGATTCAAAAATACAGGAGATCACAAATTGGATTTGTGTGGCAAGAATCAATGTGGAATCTTTTTCCATATCTCTCGGTGATTGAGAATGTAATGTTGCCGATGAATTTAATGGATGACACTAATCTTAAGAAAAAAAAGAAAGCAGAACAATTATTGGATTTAGTTGGGATAAGAACAGATCAATTTAATAATAATTCAAAGCAGTTATCAGGTGGGGAGTTACAACGTATTGCGATCGCTATTGCACTTGCTAATGATCCTGCTTTGTTATTAGCTGATGAACCTACAGGACAATTAGATTCATTGTCAGCAAGCAATGTATTTGATTGTTTGAAGACTGTTAATAAACAAAAGGGGACTACTGTTGTCATTGTGACACATGATCCTGGCATATCAGTTTTTGTAGATCGTTCCATTTTAATTCGAGATGGTAGGGCTTGTGTTGAAATTATTAAAGATAATGAGTTTGTTTTAGTTGATCATAATAATATGCTCCAGATTCCTGAAAAATATATGAAATCAAAAAAACTTGAAGGTCGTGTTCGTATGGATTTGAGTGATGGAGATTTGTTAATTTCATCTGTGGAGAAAATATTGAGATGAATGAACTTATGGTTAAAATGGAAAATGTTAGCAAGGTTTATAGTAGTTCCTCAGGAGATGTTATTGCACTAAATAATATTAATCTTGATGTTCATGTTGGTGAATTAGTTGCTATAGTAGGTAAATCAGGTTCGGGAAAAACCACTTTATTAAATATTATCTCTGGTTTAGATCAACCAACTGCTGGGACTATTACCTTAGATGGTGTAAATTTATCTGAAATTACTAATCAAGAAGCCTTATCTATTCGAAGAAACAAAATCGGAATGGTTTTTCAGACATTTGGATTATTATCTTTACTTTCTGCATATGAGAACGTGGAATTACAACTACGAATCGCTGGTATTAAATATCCTGAAAGAGATAGTTATACTAAAGATGCTTTGGAGCAGGTTGGTTTAGGCTCAAGGACAACCCATAGGCCAGATGAATTATCAGGTGGAGAACAACAGAGAGTTTCGATTGCTCGAGCAATCGCAAAGAAACCAAAGATACTTTTTGTTGAT
>CEVQ01106460.1_pt1 | contig 14123 bp, 11 predicted proteins | sample 356551 | NCBI WGS metagenome assembly CEVQ01 (sample SAMEA2623756, study PRJEB7988) | marine metagenome | biome: marine biome (ENVO:00000447); feature: mesopelagic zone (ENVO:00000213); material: "saline water (ENVO:00002010), including plankton (ENVO:xxxxxxxx)" | depth 250 m | reverse complement strand
CCAGACCGGGAGCTCAGGAGGAGGATGCAAATCGTCTTCCAAGACCCAGGGGGTTCGATGAACCCCCGGATGTCCGTCAGGTCCATCGTCGGAGAGCCACTACAGGTGAACAGACTGGCCGAAGGCGCCGAATTGACTCAGAAGGTGGCTGACGTGCTTGATTCGGTGGGGCTCAAGCGCGAGCACATGAATCGCTTCGCGCACGAGTTCTCGGGCGGGCAGAAACAGAGACTCGCACTGGCGAGGGCGCTCTCCCTGGACCCCGAGTTCATCCTCCTAGACGAGCCAACCAGCGCCTTGGACGTCTCGGTGCAGGCCCAGGTGCTGAACCTGCTGGAAGAGATCCAGGAGAAACACGGCCTCACCTTCGTTTTCATCACCCACGCCTTGAACGTGGTGAACCATATCAGCGACAGAGTGGCCGTGATGTACTTGGGGAAGATAGTCGAGATGGCCAATACTGCTGACCTGTTCGACAAGCCAGCGCACCCCTACACCCATGCCCTGATGTCTGCAATCCCCGAGCCATCCCTCGAAAAGGCCTCCAAGGAGAGAATTGTGTTGAGCGGCGATGTCCCTAGTCCAGCCGACCCTCCTCCCGGGTGCAGGTTCCACACCCGCTGCCCTATAGCCGAGGAGGGGCTGTGCGATGTAGAGGACCCGCCCTTGGAGACGATCGATCTCGATGGCCATGCGGTGGCCTGTCATTTCCCTTTGGGCCCAGGGAAGAAACTCCCGATTATCGGCGATGACCAGATTCCCCCTGAGGATGACGACAGCCCGAAAACGGTCATACTCTGAGGTAAAAGAATGGCTGAGAACGAAGCCAACTCGGACAGGAGCGAGACCACCCCTCCTCCGATGTTCGACAAGAAGGAGGAGGCCGAAGCCGCCTTCTGGAGGCTTAAGAAAGCCTCTGACAAGAGCAGAGAGGAGCGAGTCAAGCGAGTTCTTGCCCAGGAGGGCGAGGGCCTTCTGACCACACTCGGCAGAGTGGTGTACATTTCGGCGTGCATGTTGTTCGATGGCTTGGTACTGATAGAAATCCCAGTCAGCATGGGTAGGACTCTGGCCGCATGGTCCCTGTATGTGGTTCTGCTAGTGGTCGCCATCAAACTACAGCGCGACCTCTACGGGAAGTGGTTCGATGTCGACATCAGTCAGATGGATTTTGACCAGCAGTGATTGGGAATCGCTCCGAGTCCACTCGCTCGAAGCGCCGGAATGACGGGACGATAAGACCGGCCGTCGTGGTCAGCACCATGAAGGCCACAGCAATCGAGTAGGTTGTCAAGACGTTGGTCGCTTCAATCATCGCCCCTCCGAGGATAGGGGCGAATGGGATGAATATCAGCGAACCAATGGCATCGAGGGAGTTCACCCTGCCCCTGAGGTGCTGGTCGACGCTGTCGGACATTGCAGTTCTCCAGATCACCCCCAAGGTCCCTCCTAGTACGCCTTCAAGGAGGACGAAGACAAGTATCGCCCAGAACGGAATCGGCATCGCCCACATCAGCATGCACCATGCGATTCCGCCGATGAAGATGTAGAACACCTTGCCCCTGACCTCCTTCGGTATGGGCCGGATTCCACCGAGTATGGATCCGGCCATGGCCCCTAATGCCCCCACCGCGCCGAACAGCCCGTACTCATTAGCGCCGAGGCCCTTGTTCTCGATGATGAACGGGACTCCTATCTCGATGGCTGAGTCTCCTATGTGCCAGATCATGAACATCAGTATTCCCGCGAACAGCCACGGCTGAGTCTTGACGAAGGCCCACGCCTCGACCACCTCCTCCCGAAGGTCCCCGGCTTCCTCGTCTCGAACCACCGGGATCTCTGATATCGTCCACAATACCGCCCCACTGAAGATGAACGTGACGACATCTATCAGAAGACACACTTCTATCCCCCAAAGTCCCACGGTGAAGCCACCGATTAGAGGCCCTAGCATCCACGCGGCAGTCATTGCAACCCCTCTCATGGCGTTGGCCTGAGGGAGCAACTCTTCCTCAACGAGGTCGGGCACTAAGGCACCTATTGCTGGGATGGAGAAAGCCGTGGCGCCACCCGTGAGGAAGGTTACCACGAGCAACGTCTTGATTTCGTCGAAGCCGGCCAGAAGCGCAATTATACCCAGGGTTACGAGTACTGCCTGCGACAGGTCAGCGATCAGGGCGACGGTCCTGCGGGGCATCCTGTCGACCACCATCCCGCCATAGAGTAGGAGAGGCAGGTGACCGAGGAAGTAGGCGGTCCAGATGAGACCGAACATCTTGGGTCCGCCAATCTGAGCCACGGTCCAACTCATCCCGATGATGAAGATCGAACTACCCATCATGTTGATGCCGTTACCCACGAGTAAACGGCGGAACTCGGGAATGTCCCAAGCATCTCTCATCCCCATGGAAAATAGCGCGATATTGGGGCCATTTCAACGTGCCTTATGCAAGCCCCTGAGGGCGGCGAATGGACAATTGAACGAAGTCGAATATATTGCTATTTGAATAATTTACATATGGACATAATTATGAATAATTATTGTTCAATTGTTCAATTTACATCAAATTGTATGGATATATCAATAGAATCAACATCATATGATGTTCATTCGACCGAATGATTATAGCACTCACTCGCACGCATGCGCGTATCCGGGGGAGCAAGATGTTGGAGTCTGCAACGCATGTAGGTCTGGAATCTCAAGACGGCCCATTGACTCTCGACAGATTCGGGGCCGAATCGGCGCGTATCGGGAGGGAGATCGCAGACCGATACCACCGCTACCAAATCGAAACCGAGGAGGTCGACGACGCTAATCCCCTGCCTCACAGGTTCCTAGTTAAGGTCGGCAAGGTCGGCCTCGCGAAGTTCATCGCCAAGGAGATGCTGATGTACTTCGGACAGTTCGACGTAATCCTATCCAGGCCGTGTACCTACGGTGTGTTCTCGGGGCCTGTGGGCGGCTTCGTCCCGAGGCCAAAACTGTGCGTCGGCTGCCTCAGGTGCGAGGTCCAGCACCCCGACTTCGTAAAAGTTGAGCACAACCCTGACCTCATGGCTCTCGGGGATTCGTACACTACGCATGGGCACATCGCTGCCATTGACGAGGAGGCCAAGAAGGGAATGGTCCCTGTACGCGGTCAGGGCTACAGGGGGCGTTTTGGAGGGCCGGGCTTTGATGGGATGCTGACTGACATGTCCGAGATCGTCCGCCCGAGCAGGGACGGCATCCATGGCAGAGAGCTCATCGGCACGGCCGTCGATGTCGGCAGCAAGCCGATGCACCTCTCGTTCGATGAAGACGGAAAACTCTCCGGGAGCACCCCTGAGATGTTCACCATACAGGTACCGTTCTTGTTCGACCTGCCGCCGGGCGACCTTGGCTCCAACGACTTCGCCAGAGTGGTGGACTCCACAAGCAGGCGCATCGACACGCTCTCGTGTCTGGATGCGCACACTGTGGCCCGGCTCGGTTTGGACGCTCCGAACATCGTACCGGTTCTGGATAACGCTGAGGCCACTCACGCTTCCGAGTTCCCTGCTGCTAGGCTGATCGAACTCGATGGTTGGGAAGCCGACGCTTTCGAGGCGGCAAGAGAAGTCACCGATGCCATGGTTGGAGTACGCCTGCACTTCGAAGAGGGCTGGCAGGAGTCATTCATCGCAGCTGTAGATGCAGGTGCCAAAGTCATCCACTTGCTCGCCGACCTCCACGGTCGCGGTGCTGACGGGGCCTTCATCTCGGATCTGTTCAAGGAAGCCCACATGATGTTAATCGAGCAGGGGAGGCGAGAGACCGTCACCCTCTTCGGCGGCGGCGGCATCGTTGGTGCTGATCACGTCCCGAAGGCAATCATCAGCGGGCTCGACGCGGTCTCATTGGATCTTCCTGTCCTGTTCGCGTTTCAGGGCCGCTCGCACGGCTCGCTGAGGAAGCGCGACAAGGTCTCTGGCACCCTGCCGAGGAGGATGGATCAAGATTGGGCCGAGCAGAGGCTCGTCAACCTCTGCGGCTCTTGGAGGGATCAACTGCTTGAGATTCTCGGCGCTATGGGTATCCGCGAGGTGCGTCGTCTGAGAGGGGAATTCGGCCGCTCGATGATAGTCAAGAATCTTGAGGACGAGGCCTTCGAGGAAATTGCAGGCTATGTAGGGGGTGATTGCTGATGGCCATACTCCAGAATCTAGTCGACGCTTACCGAGGTAAGATTGTGAAACCCAGCGATACTCTGCTCCACAAGACCACTCACCTGATGCAGGACGGGATGAACGCAAGGGCGTTCGGCGAATACGAAAAGCCAGGGGCACTCGGAGATGCACGTTGGACCGACGAGCTGATACTGTCTACCTGGTACATGGCCGAGACTGGCGAAGTCCCAGATGACATGAACTTCAAGACCGGTAAAAGCGACGGGGGCTTCGATAGGCTGGACTTCCAGTTTCTGCCTGAGAGTGAATGGCTGGAACACTCGGGTGACATTGACACTAGCTTGTCTCTGAACCGCCGCGGCGACGGGAAGAACGAGATCGAGATTGACATCCCTTGGTACGGTGGCGGGATGTCCTACGGCTCCGTCTCAGTCAATGTTATGATGTCCAGAGCAAGGAATGCCCGTAACTGGAACAGCTACATTTCCACGGGCGAGGGCGGTTATCCGCCGGAGTTGTTCGAAGTCAAGGAGAACGTCATCACTCAGGTAGCCACAGGGTACTTCGGTGTCGAGGAGGAGACCATCAAAGCCGCCCCCATTGTTGAATTCAAGTACGCTCAAGGTGCCAAACCAGGCCTAGGTGGGCACCTGCTCGCAGCCAAGGCCGGCGAAGAGGTCGCCAAACTGCGTGGCTCCGTTCCTTTCGTAAGTCTGTTCAGCCCGTTCCCATTCCATTCCACTTACTCGGTCGAGGATCACTCAAAGCATCTGGACTGGATCGAAACTGTCAATCCGAAGGCCATTCTTTCTGTCAAGGTGAGTACTCCTCATGATGTTGACATGGTTGCCGTCGGCTCGTACTACGCCGGTGCTCATATCATCCATCTGGACGGCGGCTACGGCGGCACTGGGGCTGCACCGGAGATAGCCAAGAAGAATATCGCGATGCCTATCGAGCTCGCCATTCCGAAGGTGCACAAGTTCCTACAGGGAGAGGGCGTCCGCGACAAGGTCACTCTGATCGCAAGCGGCGGCGTGCGCACCGCAGACGACATCGCCAAAGCCATCGCTTTGGGTGCGGACGGATGCGTTTTGGGTACCACAGACCTCGTTGGTATGGGCTGCACCAGATGCGCAAACTGCGAAGGAGGCCCCTCCGGTCGTGGCTGCCCTTGGGGCCTGACTACCACTGATATCGAACTGCAGGAATGGGTTCAGCAAGACTGGGGTGAGAAGAGACTGGACAACCTCTACACCGCTATGCAATGGCGCCTGCGCGATATCCTACGCAAACTCGGTCTGAACAACGTGCAGGAACTTAGGGGCCGTACGGATCTTCTGAGATACATCGGTAAGGAGGACGGCGAATGATCGACCCTGAGGTGATTATGCAGGCCCGCCGCGAGATGACGGCCAGCCATCCGAAGTTCGAACGGCGCGATGAGGACGCCGCCGAAGGTGGATGCGGAGTGGTCGGACTCGCCTCCGAGATACCCGTGGCAGGGCGTCATCTGTTCGACTCGCTAGAGCAGATGAGAAACAGAGGCAACGGCAAGGGCGGAGGAGTCGCGATGGTCGGACTAGATCCTGAACAGTTCGGGGTCGATGCGGCCACCCTGTCTGGGTCATATCTCTATGCAGTGGCTTACCTCGATGCAGGCCACCGTGATGCGGTCGAAGAGTCCAGCATTCATCCCAACTTCCATATCGATCATGTCCACGAGATGCCGAAACTGCCGACTTGGCAGAGTGATCTGCCCGCGCTTGAAACCCGACCACCGGACGTAGTATGCTACTTCGTCAGGCCTCGAGAGGAGGAGTTGGACCGGTTCATCGCAGACAAACTCGACGACATCATCGACCCGAACGACAGAGAGGCGGCTTCCGAGGAGTTCGTCTTCCACACCACCCATGCACTGAATGTCGAGTTCTACGCCAAGGATGGACGCACTGACGCATTCGTGCTGAGCCATGGACGCGACATACTGATCCTCAAGATAGTCGGCTACGCCGAGGATGTAATCCGCTACTACGGACTCGAGGGAATGACCGCCCATGTCTGGATCGGCCACCACCGCTACCCGACTCGAGGCAGGGTGACGCACCCAGGGGGGGCTCACCCCTTCGGTCAGGGAATCGACTGCGCTTTGGTCCACAACGGCGATTTCTCGAACTACGTCTCGGTAACCGACTACCTTGCTCAAAGGGGGATGGAGCCTCTGTTCTTCACCGACACCGAGGTCGGTGCCTTGGCATTCGACCTGCATCGGCGCGTCTACGGTTACAAGATGGAACACGTCATAGAGAGTCTGGCCCCGACCAGCGAACTCGACTACATCATGCTCCCTGAGGACAAGCAGGAGGTCTACTCGGCAATCCAGAAGACGCACATTCACGGTAGCCCCGACGGTCCATGGTTCTTCATCATCGCACAGTCTGATGGACCTGCACACCGACTGATCGGAATCACCGATACCAGCATGCTGCGCCCACAGGTCTTCGCCTATCAGCGTGGTGAGGTCGGAATCGCGTTCTGTGCCTCCGAGAAGCAGGTCATCGACGCGGTACTGGAGAGCCTCGCCTCCGAGGACAAGCGGTTTTGGCGCCGCGCCGACGAGTACTGGAACGCTAGAGGAGGATCTTACACCGACGGCGGGGCTTTCCTGTTTGATGTCAGGCCTACCGAGGAGGGGGGCAGGGCACTGGTCATGACCAACAAGTTCGGCGATGTTGTCGACACCCACCCAAGTGGTGATTACAAGTTGGTGCCCGCCGCTGACGAATCCCCACTTGAGTTAGCCAAGATGGATTCCAACTTAGCCTACTTCGCTGTTCTGGAGGCTCTGCCTCACATGGATTGGTCCGAGGCTCTAGCTACGCTCGAGGCCATCGAGGCCAATACAGCCAGTGCAGGGCGCGAATGGACCTGGGACTTGCTCACCCGCCTCCTAGATAGGAGGTACGACACCGGTGGACTGCGTCGCAGTCTGTGGCTTGACTTAGTAGAGACGGCCCTGACTCGAACCCTCGCTTCAGCGACCCACGAGCCCTGTGACGGCTTCGTTGGCCAGCGCACCCTCGGACATCGACCCGAACCGGCCTCAGATTCACAGAGAATCGTGATCGATGCGAGGCCATATCCGCCAGAGGGTACCGAATCGCTTGCTCTTGAGATGGTCTCCCTATACCATGGAGGATGGAAGAGATTCGTACTGCTGCATTGCCAAGGTCACCGATTCATCGGCAACGGTTTCGGCCCCGACACGTCCGAAGTAAGAATCGACGTCCTCGGGGCCATAGGCGACTACCTCGGAAGCGGCAGCGACGGGATGGAGATACACATGCACGGAAATGCTCAGGACCAGGTCGCCCAGATACACAAGTCAGGAGAATTGGTCGTCCATGGAGATGTGGGCCAGTGTTATGGTTACGGCGCCAAGGGGGGCCGCCTATTCGTACAGGGAAACGCCGCTGGCAGGCCGATGATCAACGCCGTCGGAAGTCCAAAACTAGTCATCAACGGGACCGCGCTAGATTACCTCGCTGAATCGTTCATGGCTGGCGACCCATTGGATGGAGGGGGCTTCGTGATCATCAATGGGATGCGGTTCGACGAGCGAGGAGAGCCCGAGGCTCTCGAGACCCCCTATCCTGGAGGCAATCTTTTCTCGCTGGCCAGCGGTGGCGCAATCTACGTGCGCGACCCACACGAGCGACTCTCCGAATCGCAGCTCAACGGCGGAGCCTTCACAGACATGACTGAGGAGGACTGGGCAGTCGTAGAGCCAATGCTGCGGCGCAACGAGGAGCACTTCGGGATCCCCCTGCAGGGGCTGCTGACCGTCGATAGCGAGGTCATGAGTCCGGCCAGGGTATATCGCAAAATAATCCCAGTCAAGTCGAAGACCCTGCATGCCGAGGCCGCATGGGCCGGACATCATGACTGAGCGACGAGGCTAGCCACTTCCTCGGCACAGCCCCAAGAGAGGGTCACCCCCGCTCCGCCGTGTCCGTAGTTGTGTATCACGAGCCTCCCCTCGACCTTCTCAGCCTCCAGCCGGACCTCCGTACGGGAAGGTCGCAGACCTACGTCGCCACCGACTATCTTCGAGCGGTCTAGGTCGGGCCACAGTGCCTCAGCGTTCCTCAGTATTGCCTCGTTATCATCTTCTCTGATGTCCAGGCCCCAATCGCCGATCTGAGCAGTCCCGCCCAGAACGGTAACATCACTTCGGGGGATGGTGTAAGTCAGGGTCTCTGGTTGCTGGTCGAAATGTCCGATGCCCGGATCCTGATCCAGATAGAGAACCTGCCCTCGAACCGGTCTGATATCGTCGTCTCCGCACAACTCCCGCGCTCCCAATCCGACGCAGTTGACTACTACCTCACCCGGGATTTCGGATAGGTCGCTGACGAAGGACTGCCTGAATGAGCCACCCATCGACTTGACCTTAGAGCGGAGCCAGGGCATGTACCGGTGCATCTCGATAACCGGGGCTCTGAACTCCCAACCGAAGACATAACCCTGTGCGATTTCATTAGTTTCGAGAACTCTGAATGAGGCTATATCGTCCTTCCAAGACGGCAAAGCTACGATCTCCCTCAGGTATTCTCTGCCATCCCTCATCACTACGCCAGACTCTGGCTCATCACGAGCTAGTCCCTGTAGCACTGAGTATGTCGTTATGCCCCACGGATCAGATCGATTTACCGGAGCCGTCAGGAAGGGATACCAGATTGCTGCGGCGACATCAGACACCGTGTCGGGGCTGAATTTGTCCGAGATGACTTCCACCTCGTGACCCGCTTCCAGCAGTTTAACTGCACAGGTCAATCCCGACACGCCTGCACCAACCACTGTGCAACGCATGCTCCGCGATGCCCGCGCCCCTCAAGATAGCGTCGGCCGACGTGTTCGATTATTCGGGGTGAACCTCTTGAGTGACGGCCTTCTTCGGTCGCATGGTGAAGTCGTGCCGAAGGTGAAGCGACCGAAGAAGGGCTGGTTCAGGCCCGACAAGAAGAAGCCCAAGAAAGGACCTCGTGTCAAGGCTAGCGAGAAGGGCTTACCCCCCTGTCCCGCCTGCGGTCAGTGGAGCATGCAGAAGGACAACAACAGGAGCGAGTTGTTCTGTGGGTCTTGCGGCGCGATAATGTGAGCGAGATTCCATACGCTCGACCCCCTTCCACACCCGCCGCAGTGATGAGGAACCGCACCGGGCGCCTCGGGCGCCGCGAGTGATGGGCGATCTGAGCGGCACAATCATCCATACCAAATGTAGAGGAAGGCCGTGAAGTTCCACACCATGTGACTTACTATAGAAGGCCACAAACTGCCGGTTTTTATTCTGACCCAGCCATAGATGACTCCGCCAATGGATGCCATGCCTACCACATAGGGTTCGAGGTGTATAAGGCCAAACAATCCAGCACTGCCCAAGATGGCTACCGTATCTCCGTGAATCTTCCTAATGGCATCCAAGATATAGCCCCTAAACAGAATCTCTTCGACGACTGGGGCTGCAATCACCATCGAGACGAATGATAGTACGAGAATAAGGTCATATTCTGAATCGTCCACATAGTAAACTATCTCCGGAATAGAGGGAGTTCCGAAGAACATGATATACAATATGTCATAGATATTAGTTGCAGCTATGTCAATCACGGTAATCACAAAAGGAAGTCCAATCAACAAGATGAGTCCAATTCTGAAAGAACCAATTTTGAACATCTGCAGAGTTCTGCTCAGATCCCCATCCCACGAAATATACCCCACTGTCATCGCGAGTACTGCAATGTAAACCAAGGTGCCCATTAGTTCCCATGAGACATCCTCGGAAAACCCGAATAGTCCAAGAAATCCCGCTATGAAAAACCCACTGAAAATGATGAGTAAAGCACAGATACATGAGGAGGATATGATGAGCCAAGTAACAATCTTGCTTTTCTCGGATTCTATTTCGTAGTCAGGAATGACGTGTCTTTCCATGAGGGCTTCCAATGCCTCGCTGACTGACAATGTGGTGGCATCCGAGTCGTACTTATTCGTGGGGACTGGGCCGTACTTGTTTGATCCAGAGTCTCCTGGGGCAATAATTAGCACCAGAGTGTAAATCAGAGAAATCAAAATCCCGATAAGTGGTATTAGGCTAATCACAAAGACCGCAGGTATTACCCAACCCGAGTACCCTAGGTCATGGAGTCTCCTAATGTTGACCATTAGTGCGGGCATGAAAATTATCAGAGACCCAAAACAAGAAACTGCATACACTAGCCCAATAGTTCCGATGAACCCTCCATCTTCAATTGGTTCGAGCGAAATATATAGTGGAAGAATCACCAATAGTTGGAGCAAATAGAACCAGTTGCTCTCGGATCTGGATGCCCTTCCTTCCCAGGCCGACCACTTCTTGAAACAAGTTTTCACAGCATCCAAAAAGGTCATGATTTCTGTCGGCCGACCATATTTGGTAGTGAGTATGTCCGCAGAATCTCCTAATTCGTCCGCCTCATCTATGGAATCCAATGCTCCGCTAAGTTTCAATTCAAATGAGCCATTATCAGACTCATCTGCCATATATGATGGAGTGGATTAGAACCCTTGAATCTTCGGAGCAGTATCATGACGTACAGTTTGGGTTTTCTGAATGCCTCCGTTCCCATAGGAACGGACTTCTCACAGGGGAATCCTTCATGACCGCCGCATAGGGCAGCACAGAGCGAGTAGAATGGTGGACGCATCGGCCTATTTTTCCGATGACCAGATGATTTCGCTGGCTCTGGTGGCAGCCTTGCTGCTGATATCCAAATTGCGTGACATGCTGGACTATAGCGGTCTCCTAGCTGCAATGGCAGTAGGTCTAGCGGTATCGCTGCTGGGACACTGGACGTGGCTGGTCATCCTCATCGTCTTCCTCATAGTCGGCTCTCTAGCCACGAAATGGCGCTTTGAGGAGAAGCAGACCCTCTCCATTCAGGAGGCCAATGAGGGAGTCAGAAGTTGGCGCAATGTGACGGCTAATGGCGCAACGGCATCTATGATCGCCTTCTGCAGTTGGTACTTCGGCGAAGCCGATTGGTACTACCTAGCCATAGCTTCCTGTGTGGCTGTGGCAGCATCCGATACCCTGGCTTCGGAGATAGGCAGCCTCGATCCGAGGACTCGCAGCATCATCAACCTCCAGGCCGTCCCTCCGGGGACGAACGGAGGAATGTCCCCCACTGGAACTGCTGCGGCCCTATTCGGAGCCTTCCTAATCGCAGTGCTCGCCGTACTCATGGCCCCTGCAGCAGGTGACTCGACCGATTCCGCAACTCTGCTGGCGGTCGTCACGACGATTGGCTGGCTCGGCTGCCAAGTCGATTCGGTGCTAGGGGCCCTTTTGGAGAACGAGGGCTACATCGGCAAGCACACGGTGAATTTCCTAGCCACCCTGTCTGGGGCTGTCATGGCAATCTATGTGGCATTCAAATTCCTTTAACCGGAGAGCGTGAAGTTTGTACTATACGAAAAGAGGACTTGGACATGGCAGAGGGCATCACAGCACATAGGACGAGCGTTCTGTTCCTGATGCTCATGCTTCTGACGGCCGTCTCCGCGAGCTCGATCGCGAATGCCCAAGACACCGAGGATTCCGAAGGCCCGGGAATCACATGGGAACTGCCTGAGAATCACATGCTATACATGAAGGGCACAGAGCAGCAACCCTTCCTCGACAGGAACTGGACCACTAACACAGGCGAGCCCTTGGGCAAGGCTGAATTCACCAAGTTAGGATCCGCGAGCAATCCCAATCTGCTGGAAATCCAGTCAGCCCCACTCGCCGAGTCATTCCGCTTTGAAGGCAACATCACTGTCAGGTTGTTCGCCTCGCTTGAATCGAGCAACGACGGCTGTAGGCTGACCAACGTGCTTCCCGGTGCAGCCGGCGCCGAGACTGCCTTTCAGGTCTCTCTTTCTCTCGGCAGCACCGTTGTACTGGATGGCGCCGAGACGAACTCTCTTCCTATGGAGGAGTCTTATCTTTCGGCTCATGAGTTCACCGTCCGGGCAACTGATGTGAACGTCTCCCTCGGTCCGGGAGACCTAGTCTCTATGGACATCGACGTCCAGCACGATTGCATCCAGACCGGTGTGCTGTGGTGGGGCACCTACGATGCTACCTCTGGAATCATTCTGGATGGCGATGTCATAGATCCGCAGTTGGAATACACCATCGACTCGAACAGGATGGTAAGGGTCGAGTTCACCCCAATCTCGCCATGGGGTCCCGATGACTTCCATGGACAGGTAGTAGAAATCGTCGGCCCCATGGACTGGGATGAGATGTTCCACGGATTCGGTAAGGAGGACCAGCGACTCGAGCACTTCGAGTCGCCGCATGGAACCCGGATTGGGGAGGCCAACAGGACCATCATCACATGGTCATCCGAGAAGCCACTGGAACCGGGCAGGTACATGGTCGATGCGTGCTTCACACTCACCGATCAGGACCCCGGGGAATTGTGTGATGCCATCGGAGTTCTGCGTTTCGAGGTTCCTGAGGACCCAAGGCCAATGGTGGCTGCCATGTGGGCCGCGGTCATTGTTCCACTGGGGATAATCTGTTGGATCGGCGCTTCTATGCGCGAGGCGATGCTGCCGATGCAGGCATATGCCGTCATTCTCCTGTTGGCACTGGCAGCTCTAGGACCGGCCCTTCATCTGCCTGATATCGATACCAATTCTCCTAGGAGCGAAGGCGCTGCACCATCTTTCGCCCTCCTTTCTCACGGCGGCGGCGATATGGTGAAGTTGTCTGATCTGCTATCTGATTCAGATGCCGTCGTAGTCGGACTCTTCCAAACCAGTTCGCCCAACGCCGAGCGTCAGCACAAGGACTTCGAGGGTGCCGCCATCATGATCGATGCCGACATAACCTTCGTTCAGATAGCGACCGGAGAGAATGTCCAATCAGTCGATCTAGACACCTACTCTCTATCGTTAAACGAGTCATGGCCACTATTGATGGACGAGTCCGACGCTTCGGTTGGGAATTCATTTCCCAGTGGTGCGACGGACGCAGTGATAGTCATAGATTCCGCGGGTTTCATCACGAGCTGGCAACCGGGGACCATGTCTGCCTTGGAGATAGAGGAGGCCGCATCCTCAGCATCCAAGGGCTCCGGGAACAACCCTCTGTCCCTGTTCTCGATGATCATCAGCACTGCTGTCCTACCTCTGTTGGTTCTGGCCATGCCACGAAAAAGGGAGATTGAGTCTCCCGAAGGGCTGATTTTTCCCGGCGCAGGATTCTTGATGACAGCCGCGGCGGCGGCTCTCGGATTCGGTTTGTGGGCACTTCCGGTGGCCCTGATGGCCGCCTTGGGCCTGGGTTCGGTCTGGATATGGATTGAGTTGCTTCTGGCAGCCGTGCTGGTCTATCATGGCCTTTCGGTCCTGCTGCGCGGTAGGATAATCGAGGTCGAAGCAATAGCGGCTAAGGGATATTCGCGCCTGCCAACGGAGTACAAGGCTTGGCGTGATGCGGCCGGGTTCAGCGAGGATGCCTATCTCGGCCTCTGGCTCGCATGGTTGCTCTGGTTGCGAAACCCCTCGATGATTCCACAAGGTGTGGGTGCCGTAGCGCGTTCGGATTTGATAGGAATCCCTCTCGCAATCCTCGCTATGCTGGGGTTCCTCATCGCAGCGGGAATCATCGTCAGCCTAGCCCGTTCCGTAGCCTTGGCCCCGGGGAAGATGGCGCGCGTTTTCGGATGGCTTAGTGTTGGTATACGCCCGCGCGCGTGGGGACTGGCCTCAGCCACCCTAGGCGCCTGGGTCCTCCTCAGCCTTCTCGTAGGCCCTATTCTCGGCTCCCTGTAATAGGACGGATTAAGTCAACCGAGAGCATCATAAGAGTGAGGCCCTAGGGCAAAGCACTCCTACGGGGGTATAGTATAACCTGGTAGTACCGCGGGCTCCAG
>CEVQ01003046.1_pt1 | contig 14133 bp, 7 predicted proteins | sample 356551 | NCBI WGS metagenome assembly CEVQ01 (sample SAMEA2623756, study PRJEB7988) | marine metagenome | biome: marine biome (ENVO:00000447); feature: mesopelagic zone (ENVO:00000213); material: "saline water (ENVO:00002010), including plankton (ENVO:xxxxxxxx)" | depth 250 m | reverse complement strand
GCTATGCGACGGCCCCCCTTCGACTTCCTCAGATACAAGCGGAATGTGCTGGCGTGGGCAACGATGTGCCCGCCGATTGCCTTGGTTGGATCTCCCCACATGGCATCTGGCTTGGACATAACTTGATTCGTCACTAGGACCAATGCGTTGTTAATATCAGAAAGTTGCTTGAGTTCTTTCATGTGCTTATTCAGCTTCTGCTGGCGCGGTGCGAGCATGCCTCGGCCAATGTACTCTGCACGAAAGTGACTCGTGAGAGAGTCGACAATTATGAGCTTGACATCGATATTCTTGGACATTCTCTTGATCTCGTCGACCAAGAGAATCTGATGAGCTGAGTTGTACGCTCTCGCCACATGGATTCTGTCTAGGGCTTCCTGAGGATCAATGCCTACAGCCTCGGCCATCTGAGCAATTCTCTCCGGTCTGAACGTATCTTCTGTATCGATGTAGAATATCTCACCATCGAAGCCGCCCTTATCGAGAGGTAGGATTGAGTTAACGGCGAGTTGGTGGCCAATCTGCGTCTTACCGCTGCCGAACTCTCCGAAAACTTCGACTATGGCTTGGGTCTCAAATCCACCACCAAGTAGTTCATCGAGAGAAGATGAGCCGGATGTGAGTTTCTGCACCGTTTTACGGCGGTCGAGCAGGGCTGATCCACTGACGAAACCGCCAATGTTTGCCATCTTCTTCGCACCTGCGATAATCTTGGCAGAAACTGCCTCTCCCAGTTCGGCCTGTTCTGCTAACTCAGAGGGACTCATCACTGCTATCGCAAGCAACTCCTCAAAACCTGCTTCGCGCAGTTTCTCCGCTGTTGCCGGCCCTACTCCGGGTAAATCTTCCACAGTTAGTTCGGGCTCATCCACGTCAATCACAATCTCCTCGTCTTCGATATTTTCACTGGCTGTCTTCTCTGTCATCTCGTTCACCTGTTGCCCCTATCTGGTCTTCGAAGGTATATGAACAAACGATTGGCCCTGTTCCAAGGTTGAAAGTGCTTGAGATGTATTATTGTCCGCAGTACATCGATTTTCACTTTCAGTTTGGTAGCGGGTGGTGGATTTGAACCACCGGTCTCCGGGTTATGAGCCCGACGAGATAACCTGGCTACTCCAACCCGCTGTGCGCCCACGTCTACGGTGGGATATATGAACAGCACCTTAGCAGCCTAGCAGGATGCCGAGCAAGAACAGTCATGGGACTTCTCGTTCCGTAGGTTATCCGGGCGAACGCGTGGACGGCAATCTGTTGATTCGTAACTCGGCGATGGTTGTAGCCGACAACATCGTCGAAGGGGACCTCAGAGTCATTGCAGGCAAGATTACCTCAGTGGCTCCTGGAGGAGGTTTAGTCCCTCGTGATGACGAGTTGGTCATCGACGGTGAGGGTTTGCATCTGCTGCCTGGTGCCATCGACCCTCATGTCCACTTTCGAGAACCCGGACAGCCTGAGAAAGAGGATCTGGAGAGCGGGAGTAGAGCTGCTGCTGCAGGGGGAATCACCGCATTCCTGGATATGCCCAACAACATACCCAATGCTACCAATCATGCTACTCTGGAGGCAAAAATTGCCCTAGCTGACCAAAAGGCGGTGACTCACCATGGATTCTTCGTCGGCGCGACCAAAGACAACGTGAGCGATTTACAGAGCGTGGAGGGAATGGATGGCGTCTGCGGAATCAAGATCTTCATGGGAAGCAGTACAGGTGACCTGTTAGTCCACGAGCAAAAGCATCTGGAGGACATTTTCGCGAATACTGGAGGCATTATTGCTACTCATGCTGAGGATGAGGCTCGACTTCAGCAGCGCATAGCAGAGTTCGGGCATCGCACCGATATCACCTCACACGCAGAATGTCGAGATGTGGAATGTGCTTTCCTAGCGACAAAACGAGCGGCGGCTCTTGCGAATGACCACGATCATCGACTCCACATCGTCCACCTCACGAGTGGGGTTGAGGCAAACTGGTTGCACAAGAATAAGGGAGACCTCATCACGACTGAAGTATGTACTCAGCACCTTACATTCGACCAAGATGACGTCGAGGAACGAGGGGTGCGGGTCCTGATGAATCCGCCGATTCGCTATACTGAGGATAAGGAAACGCTGTGGAAGCGCCTCAAGGATGGAACCATCGATTGTATAGTGACTGACCATGCACCACACACCTTGGAGGCCAAGTCGGTCGGCTACCCTAAGGCGCCTGCAGGAATGCCGGGAGTGGAGACCTCATTGCCTCTGATGCTGACACACGCGATGAATAAGAAGTGCAGCGTAACAGACGTGGTTCGCTGGATGTGTGCAGGCCCTGCCAAGGTTTACGGTATGCAGAACAAGGGTTCTCTGATTGAGGGATACGACGGTGATTTGGCTCTCGTAGATCTGCAGACTCGCCGGACAATCACCGATACTGACACTTGGACCAGAGTGGGATGGACACCATATGATGGAATGGAGCTCACAGGATGGCCGATGTACACTATCGTTGATGGGAAATTAGTCCACAAGCGGGAGGCTGGTGGGTCCCTTCGAGGGATACCGGTGGCTTCTCCTGGCTCTGCAGGAAGAGCGTTGGAGTTCGCCTGATTATCCCTCTACCGTTGCTGATTCTCCTTCTTCCTTATCTGGGTCGGCGGAGTCATCGGACTCGGATTCACCTTCGGTCCCGTAATAGTAGACCTCTGGCTCATCGTAGCCAGGTATCTCCAGCTCGACCATGGAAGTCAGGTCATCTGTCCTGTGTACGGAAGCCCCGGCTGCTGAGAAGGCGTAGATGTAGTCGCCCATGAAGATCGATCTGCGGATGCTGGTAGAGCCACTCCACCATCCAGATAGTCCGTCCTCGTTGTAGAACTCAGAGTGGTTGACCATACCGTGGTTGGACAGCGTGCCATTCTCTGCATCGACATCAATCAACTCGAGTGTCGAGACGAATTCATAGCCAGAGTATGTGTATGTCCTACCATCTATCTCTACCTCGTCATAGGTGTACCTGTAGGTAGATAGAGGGACAGCTAGCAACTGCTCTGGAGCCCAGTAGGTGAAGGCCTTGTGCTCGTATGTAGCCTCTGAGTACGACCATGACCACCCACAGTTCCACCCATCGCAGTCCTCATTCTCGTAGGCAGGAGACAGTTGCAGAGAGTCTGCTAGCGTCGGGTTGGTAGGGTCGCTGACATCGAAAAGAGAGACTTGCGTTACAGACCAGTCTAGGCCCAGTCCATCTGGTCCAGGACCTATTCCTATGGTAAGCAGAGTCTCAGAGTCAACCGGGTGGATGTAGGTAGAGACGCCGGGTACCTCCAACTCTCCTAGGATAATCGGGTCGGTAGGATCTGTCAGGTCGATTACCCATAGAGGGTCGATGTTCTCGAAGGTGACTATGTAGGCCCTGTCACCGACAAAGCGGGCGCTCCAGATGCGCTCATTGGGGGCAATATCTCCGACATGGCCGATTTGCACCATCTCGGGTGATTCATCATCACAGCCTTCGGGAATCATGCACTCTGCAACCGCTAGAGTGAACACATTGTTGGTTGGTCCAGTCCACTCTTCGGCCTCTTCCAGCCACCAGCGGCCCCAAGCGTCCTCGGTGGTGGCAACTCGAATCACTCCATTATGCTCGGAGATGGAGAACTGGTCCTGAACGGTCCCGTCAACACGTCCTGAGGCGATGTATGTCGTCTCAGATGGGTCGCTGATATCGAAGACGTGTATGTTTGTGGCGTCATCCCAGCCGAAGTTCCTCCAGAACCACCACCAGTCGTTGGCTGGTTCTGCGAGCACCATCACATCTTGTGAGGCGTACACGTGGGCCCACGAGGAAGTAATGTGGTCGAGTTGCATCTGGGATTCTTCTCCAAGAAGTTCGATTGTCATGATTGTGCTGAATCCACGACCGGCGCTGTCGGCGCTGGCCGAGTACTCACTACAGTCACTGGAGGAGATTGGGTGCTGGAACAGGCCATCTTCTCCGACCTCATACAAGTGAGGTGCGAAGTCATCCAGAGTTAGATCATCGATAATCGCCTGGTTTGCGGCGATGGTTTCTTCCATACTCTGATTCCAGATGTCCATCCTCTCCTCATCGGTATCTGCATCCCAGTAGGCATCCGGAAGGTAGACCCAAGTTCTGAGTCCATCTATGTGAGTCCACAAATGAGTAACCGACCGCATTGTGCCGTCTACTAGTCTAGCGGTGTGGTAATTGCCCTCGATGTAGAGTTCGCGCTCGACTTCAGGAGCTGATCTGTCTGTGATGTCAACCACAGTGTACTTGACTAGATTCTGAACGCGAGTGTAGGTGTAGGAATACTCTTCCTGCCCCGGATAACTGACGGTTATCTCTTCTGACATGAGTTCCCTGAGTGGGTCGTCATGAGGCAGGCTCCAGTAGTAGACTGAAGATGCTACAACCAGTCTGTCGTCCTCCAACATCATCTGCATCGGGTAGCCCTGGATGCTGATGTTTGACTCAAGAGTAAGTTCGCCGAACTCAGGCACCCCCATGATTACCAGAAGATTTCCGTTAAGCATGTAGATGTGATATCCATCGGTCTTCAGAAAGTCAGCTTCGTCTACGCCCTCCTCCTGGTTGTTGGTTCCGGAGAATTCGCCTTCGCGGCTCGAATCACTGTCTGCAGACGCTCCAACACTGGCTCCGGATTCATCGCTTGCGCCCTCGGGTGCGCCGTCCATCATCATGGCATCGTCCTCGATCAGGACTCCGCCACCGCGCCAGACCGGGCCAGACCAGTGCCAGTACGACTGTTGGTCGAGAGAGACTAGCATCTCGTTGTAGATTGATTGCTTCAAGTCATCTAAGAGTAAATCGCATTGATCGTATGTCTCGAGTACTGGAGAAGTTCTCTCGCGGTCTGGTAAATCAAGGTGAGGATACTCGCTGTCGAGCCAGTCTAAGACTGAGTCAACGACATCATCCTCGATGTTGACCATGTCATCCACTGCGCCTAGACAACCTGAACTTAGCATCATCATCAGCGCTAGAATAACGGCCTTTGGGCTTGTGTTCATGTTAATCCCCAACAGCCTGACGGATATCAAGCGGTTGGTTCATTGATTTGACACTAAGACTGTTCAATGAGTAATGTAAGGGGCTGTATAAGCAACCTCGGGGCTGGGATCGGGTCTGCAGAATCCTCCTCCTCTAGGGCCAGGGCGCTCGTCGTTGCAACGTCTCCTTGTTCGTCGAAACCGGAGACGAGGGCTTGCGTGCCGCTCATGAAAATCAGGGCGGCGATGTGTAGGTCCAGGTTTCGGTCCATGGAGCCAATATCATCGTCATCTGGATGATAAGTGGCTTGTGTTCATGAGTCATGCTTGCATCATGGCAAATTCTGGTCGTCGAACTCCTCGTCCAACTCGCGGGGATCAAATCCAGACCAAGACTCAATCATATCGAGGTCCTTCGCTATCTGTCTCCTTCTTGTCCCGACATATGCTATTCCTGCCATTATCGCAATAGTCAGTACCACAATGAGGAACGGCAGGCCGCTACCGAGTAGCCAGTCGAGCATGTTCGTGTCCTCAGGGGTTTCAATCTGGACTATCTCCACTAGACCTGGGCTCACAGTGTCTCCATCGAGAGCCCAGACCTCTACTCTCGCATTTGAGCCCGAAAGCGTCCAGATTGACAGGTAGGTCCAGATTCCATCATTCGCGAACTGGTCACCCTCAGTTCCATCGTCTCGGAACTCAAGAGCCTGGGATACTCCGGATGATCGTAACTCACCCCTTACCGAAGATGTGGTCCCGTCGGGGTCGACTAGTCTTACTGTAATTAGCACCGGAGTAGGATCGTCTGTATTGAATTCCAATGGGTTGACCTCTAGCTCATACAGTTGGGGTGAGCTAGAACCGATTGTCAGATTGATTGACATTGACGATGATGCGCCTCTAGAGTCCTTCACCAAAAGGTCGACTCGGACTGGGCCAGGTGGGAATATAGTCGAGTATACCTGCTTGTCACTGAGAAGGGTGCCATCAGAGAGGCTCCATTGGTAGAGTACTATGTCTTCATCGTAATCATACGAGTCTGAAGCGTCCAGCACAACCGGTTCTCCGGGTGGGATGTACTGGCCCTCTGTAAGTCCGGCAATGCCCGCTACCGGTCCGGTCTCTAGGACGGTCAGAATCTGCGAATGGACTCGTTGTAAACCGGTGGAGTCGGTTAACTCGAATCGCAGCGTGTGCACACCTGCGGGAAGATAGTCGTTGTACCAATATTCAGTGGCCTTGTCTTCAAGAATTGGTTCTGACATTATGTCTGAGAAAACACTGACCGTGAAGTCGTCGCCATCGGGATCGAACGAACGTCTGAAGTCGAAGAGTACTGGTAGGTTCGAGTAGACCTCGATATCTGGCATAGGAGAGTCGAGTACGAGGACAGGAGCAGCCTCATCCACTCTCACCATGATTTGGTAGGAATCAATCAAACCGGAGCCATCCTCTACTGTCAGAGTAACTTGGTGGACGCCCTCAGGCAGTCTAGTCTCCAGAGACCATCCACTTCCCATGGGCTCACTGAGTTTGTCGCTCTCCCACAGCACGCTGACTAGGTCAGTGCTCTGATCGGTGTTAGGATTACAGACCAAACCGCTGCCATTATCGGGGAGATCGATGCAGGCAGCGTCCCAGTCACCCGAACCCGTAGCATCGAACAGCATGAGTTCTCCTGAGTCGGTCAAAATCCCATCTGAGGGGCTCGCAATGATTGCCACAGGTGGAGAGTTGGTCACCGTCAACTCCTCGCTGACCGTGCTCCACATTCCGGCGTGATTCGCGAGATCATCGCTCGCGTGCATCGTGATCAGATGGTTTCCCTTCGATAGCGTGCCCTCCCAAATTAACTCAGATTCAGGGGTGGCTCCTGAAGCCAGCAGCCCGTCCCTGTCGCTCCAGAATTCAAATCTGACAGCGTCCCCCTCTGGGTCGAAGGTATTGGAACCGTCTAGACGAACGATGTCTGAAGACATCTGTCCTGTTCGGATGATTTCCATGTTAGCCTCGGGTATCTCGTTGAACAGGTCGACATTGAAGGTCCATGAGACGGGTGCGTTGACGCCATCAGAGGCATAGACAGTGACTGAAAACTGATCAGGAGCTCCTGGGAAGGAGGTGATGATGGTGTCAGGGCACTCCGGGTCGCCAGCGGGAGGCTGTCCAGAGCCTCCTCCGTACGATGTCTCAACCCAGCAGGATAGTTCATCTCCTTCGGGGTCATAGGTACTTGCTAGGTGAATTGTGACGTTAGCAGTGATTCCTAGGTAGAGAGTCCCCCATGAGGAGATTCCCGGTGTCGTGCCGACCGAGAGCACGGGAGGGAGATTGACCAGTTCGACCTCTCTGGCCTCCTGCACGCAATGGCTGTCGGTATCACACACCTCGAGTGTGATTTGGTGCGTTCCGTCAGACAGGCACGTCGTGGGTCCGGAGTTAGCTTCGAAAAATGAGCCGTTGCCACTGAGCGGTCCACATGCACTGGATAGGTCGCCATCGATGCTGCTAGTCCACGAGTAGGTCAAAGCATCAAGATCGAGATCCCATGAACGAGAGGCGTTGAATGATACTGCGCTTCCGCTTGCGAACACACCCTCATCGGATGGCGAGTCCCAGAGGATGAATGGGGGCTGGTTCTGCAACTCGAGACGGCAGTATATCGAAATGTCAGAGTTGAGCTCGGCGGATGCAGAGTCGTTGTGCACTCCATCGTAATCGCACCCGGTGTACATCATATTGGTGTCTGACCATCCCTGCATAGGAGTCCAGCGCTCTCCGATGAATGGGCCGTATGTCTCAATCCCTGAGTATGGTAGAGTAGCGGTATGCTCTGACTCATATAGATCGAATGACATGTTGACCTCGGCGTGCGGGATGTGTAAGAGATGCTGATTGACAGCATGCACTTCGACCAACCACATCACATCGGCGATGTTGTCGGAACCCGTGAAAGTGGGAGTTCCAAAATCAGAGGATGAGATCCACCTAAGGTGGCTGTTGCCTAGCATATCGAAGGTGTCAGATGAGCCGGATAGGAACCATGAATCAGTGAAGTTGGCGAAGCTGTCAGACATAGAGGCCGGTGAACTAGGTTCACAGTCAAGCGCAACGTTGTCCGAAAACAACTCTGAGTGGTCGACTAGATCAAGGCATGAAGCCGAGTTGCCGACGATGAAACTATTCTCGAGATAGGAGGTGGTCTGGCCTTCTGCATCCCAGAGCATACCACCGTTATCACCACTGAGATCAAGGCCTCTGACGAATCCATCAACCTCATCGAGCTCGATGGCATGGACGCTTGAGTTACTTGAAACTCTAAGGTCATCGATTATCACTGTTCCATGGTGGTCCATTCCTGAGTTATCGATATCGAGAGCAGGTCCGTTGACCGGGTCTCTAATCTCAGTGGCCAGAAGTTGCAAATCGATGCTGTCGCGGACAACTATGCCATACTGGTCCTGAATTGATGTGCACTCGAAGCAGGTGACGTTCTTGCCTCCGCTCATCACGTCATTCGACTCGTCGAAGTAGATTCCAGCGCCGAGTTCGGGCAAAGTGGCTCCAAGTCCGTTCTGATAGGTAGAGACGTACGCTAGTTCGACATTGCTAGAATCTCTGACCGAAACTCCGTGCCCGGCGTTGCCGATGCTCAAAACGCCCGAGAGTTCTGGGTGGAACTCACGAATATCAACACCTGTTGCACCATTGTCAGAAACCACCCAGTCAGCTCCCTGAGCTCCGCCCTTCCACAAAAGAACTCCTGGACCAGTAGAGTTGCTGACCACGAGGTCGTTGATTGTAGGGGCCCAATTTGCACTGCGCATGAACATGCCTGCTCTATCGTTCAGGGGCGCTGTCGGACTCGCTCTTCCATTGCGGTGAAGTTCGATGCCATTGAGGATGGTAGAGGGGCCAATCATGTAGGCCTTGAAGCCGACTGCGGCATTGTCCTCGATGAGCGCATTGGTGACTCTTACTCCGCTCGTGTTGATTTCAAAAGCCGCGTACCCAAGGCCTGGAGTCTTTGCTCCGGGACCTCCGGTCCCTCTCAACTCTAGGTCTGTGAAGATAGCATTGTGAGGTACATTGGAGAACTGGCTGTGGTTGTACTGCTCGACCATTACTCCACGGTATTGGCTGTCCTCGACTGTGAGGCCTACAAAATTGGGTCGTGTCGTCCAACCCGATGTGATGTGGCGGACATAGATGCCGTTGTCGCAACGAGTCACGGTCGAATCAGAAATCAGAGGAATGGAATCCTCGACCCAGATGCCAGCAGCGATGGCAAGCGTGGATCCGGTAATGTTGGAGATTTCCAGATTCGAAATCAGGCCTCCGGAGTTACCCCAATAGTTCACTCCCCTAGTAATCAAACCGTCCGCGGTTATTCCGTCTACTATGGGGGCAGAGTAAGCCCCGACAGAGAGTCCTATTCCGTATCTCCAAGAGGTTGAGATCCCATGCAGATCCTGCCCTCCTCCATCAATCACTAAGTCTTTGATTCGCGGTGAAGCCCCATCGAACAAATCGACTGCAACCCTGTCTGCATTGATGACCTTGAGGTCGTTTAGAGTTGGGTTGCTGTCGTAAATGGTCACTCCCCACTCGGCGTCGGTAATGGTGAGATTCTCTATCTTTGAGCCTAGGCCGCTGCTGCTGGAGTTAAACACGATACCATCGTGATTTCCAATGATGGATTCCAATAGAACAGGGTCCGCCGAGGTCCCTTGGACAGTTATTCTACCAGCTACTAGGATCCTCTCGTCATCCCCCAGCTGGATGGTTGTGCCGGACTGGACTACTAGGACTTCGCCGCTCTCCACTGTGTATCCATCCTGCAGATTCACTGTACCCGACCAGACGGTAGTAGAGCGGGGCCCTAGGCTCGCTGCTCCAACAGCCAGAGGCGCATAGGAAGCAAGCAAGAGGGAGACTATGGCGATGACGGCCATACGGCCGTCCTGTCGTCCATGCATGCCTTCGGGCTCGCTCTCTAACTGTTATCCCTTGCGGGCCGATGAGCGGTAGCGGATTATCGTACAGCAGAGGTCATAAACACCAACCGAGCGGGTCGCTCCGGAGATTCAATGAGCACAGCATTCGTACTCATCAGAGCAGAGCCTGGCTGCGAGCGCGAAGTCTATCTCTCACTATTGGACATCGATAGCATCTCGGAGACTCACGTTGCTTACGGAGAGTATGACATCATCGCTAGAATAGACTTCGATGATGAGCAAGAGATGGCAAAGACGCTCATCGGCCAGATGAGGGCCTTGCCTGGGATAATCAAGACTGAGACTCTGATTGCGGTGGAGGTCTGAGAATGGCTGTCGGATTCGTTCTAATTACTACAGAAACCGGTTGCGAAGTGACTGTCAGAGAAGCTGTCAGCGCAATTGAGGGAGTTGTCGGACAGTGGATCGTATTCGGCCCACATGACCTATTTGTTAAGGTCGAAGCAGACGATGAGACTGAGTTGACTCGCTGCATCGTGAAGGGAATCAGAGAGGTTCCCGGCATCATCGAGACCAGGACACTCATCGGGGCCGAGATCTAGATTTCTTGGGCAATCTTCGAAATCAGTTGATTGGCTGCCGAACTGCACTCGGCCATCCTGAATCTACTCACAGCCTCATTCCAATGTGACAGACGGTTGCTGGGTTCCAATACTCCTCTCCAGTACCATCTCTGAGCACAAAGCCTGCGCTGCATGGGTAGGTCATCACGCAGTCTAAACTCGATGATCGATGAATGGGCCTCGACCAGCCAGTCGGGATATTCATCCATGGACTCAAGTGTGACATGGATAAGCCTGATTCTGTAAATTCCCTCACACGATTCTATGGCCTTGCGAGCAGCATTGATTGCCTCGGGAGATGTGCTTCCCTCGGTCAGAGATGAGAGGCTTGACCTGAGGTCCAGCAGTGCAATCGCGTTGTCATCCTCACCGATGCTCGATTCGATCAGAGTTCGGGCCCTAGCAGCTTCTGCTAAGTCGCCTGAATCCAAAGCAATACTATGCCTGACTAGTTCAATTGAAAGATTGCCGGCTGCTCTTTGAGATTCATGAAGTCCAGAGAGGTCGATGGAATCTGCTAGGAGGATGAGTTCAGAAGATAGTGATTCGGGAACTCGGCCGGGCAGACGATCATCGTGGAGCCTTACAAGTGTCGATATGGTTGCCTTTGCACGCTCGTCTGGTGCCATCTCAGACATAGCACTAGATTCGAGTTCCAATGCGGTTTCTGTGTCGCCCCTCATACGAGCTACTCTCGCAGAACGCATCTTACTCGAAGCTCCCGGACGCAACTCTGAGATGTGATTCTCAGCAATCGAAACCTCACCCCTGTCTAAAGCCAGATCTGCGGCTGCCTCTCTCACTGGCTCGGAATCACTGATTTCGACCGCCTGCTCCAGTACAACAGCGGCGGCCGCGCTATCCTGATCAGCGATGTCACCAATGTTCTCACTCATCCAATCAGCGTCCATCTCTCCTGCGTTAATCATGTGATGGCCCTGGATTCTGCGAGCTCTTGCTCCATCTCTAGTTGCCCACAGGCCCGCGGCCTTGGAGTGCATCGACTTGACCTCATCTGGTGGCCATGAACCTCGCCTGACATTGCGGATTAGATGGTGTGGCTCAGTTATTGTCCCCATCCACCTAAGGATTGCAGCCTCATCTAGTTCCAGAGTGCCTGACTCGTCAAACAACTCCTCGATTTCTAGTGGAGTAGGAGAGAGGCAGAGTTCATCGAGGGTAGACATGCCGCCCTCGCTCAACCGACGCATCACAGTTGACTCTACGAATTCCTGCACTGCCTCGACCCTCTCAGGTAGTGTCTCACCTGGAGACCAAAGGTGGAGTGCTAAGGGGTGTCCTGCTAGTTTCTCAGCAACAGTGAGGGCCTCTTTCTCATCCAAATCGCTGGGTAGAATCGAGATAGCGTGCTGGGGCTCCAGCCCGTCTAAGATTATCTCTGACAGTCCTTCAGGCACTCCAAATGGACTAGGTGATCTTACCACCACGAAGATAGTTGAATCTCTGGAAATAACGTGTTCAATCAGTTGGGCAACACCCTCAGAGTGGCGCGGATGCAACTCTTGGGCCTCGTCAATCACCAACAGAGTTCTCTGGCTAGCAGCAGAGGCAGCGATTGCTGAAGTGTCTGACAGAGATTCCCCCAGCCACATCTCACCTATTGCTGAAGCGTCCGTGTCGATTGAGCAAGAAGCCCAACGAACTGTCCAACCACTGTTGATGATGTGTTCAGTCACTTCTCTAGCCAGACTGGACTTACCAACACCGGGGAGTCCGCTAAGCAGTACGCTTGTCCCTCCAGTCAGCATTGCCGCGAGGTCTTCTGATGCCTCATCTCTACCGTGTAGGACTGACTTGTCTGGTAGCGGACCGTGACTCCTGCCTCTTCTGGTAGCAGACTTCGGAACGTTATCCGAAAGCGCCTGCCTCCCCGTTTCGGTGATGTGGACTACCGTGCGACGACGGGACCCTCCTCCGATGACGTGTGCTGTACGGGTGGTAATCAGGCCCTCTTCCTCCATGGATGAAAGAGGGATATGTAGGGCTGATCTGACCACCCCTAGAGATTCGGCGAGTCCAGGAAGAGAGAGTTCCCGAGGTACGTCCCAAGCCTCTTGCATCTCATCTCCGAACTGGGCAAGCCGAGCGAGGATGCGGCGCTGGGCCTCTGGAATCACGATATGTGAGCAAAGGCACGGGTTCATGGGCGTTCACCTGCGGCGCATCAACCGAATGGCACTCAAACAGGACAGTCTTGAGCTGCCTCATAAGCCCGGAGTCTATCTGTTTCGACGTTCTGATGATAGGGTCATGTATGTTGGTAAGGCGACTAATCTACGCTCGAGAGTCAGGTCCTACTTCGCCGTCAACCCTGACCGCGAAATGATTCCTCTACTGGTCAGAGATTCCAATCGAATCGACTTCATCGTAACCAAGAATCCCAGTGATGCTCTGATTCTCGAGCGGCAGCTCATCAGGGAGCACAAGCCTCGTTACAACTCGATGCTGAAAGACGACAAATCGTATCCATTCATCGCCTTGAGTTCAGATGAGTATCCGAGAATCATCTACACCAGAAACCCTCCCAAGGATGCAAAGCTATGGGGACCATTTTCGGATGCCAAAGCAGCAAAAGAGGTAATCAAGTTAATCAGACGTTTTTTTGGAATTCGTGATTATCGCAATAATCTCCCCTTCGGTTATGTCGAATCATCAGATACAGATGACTATGCAGAACGTGTAAAGGCTGTTGAGAGTATTCTAGATGGTGATGCTTTATTGTTGATTGAGAATCTTCAACATGAAATGGATAAGTACAGTAAGAGTCTGCAATATGAAGCGGCATCTAGGAGTCGTGACCTGATTGCAGCAGTGCAGCAGACACTCGCACAGCAGGTCATTCACTCAAGATTTTATCAGGAATGTGATGCGGTAGGATTCGCCAATCAGGGCGATCTGGGGGCCATCGTTCTTCTATCTACAGAGGAGGGCATGATTGTCGGTCAAACGCAGTATCCTCTGATACATCGCGGAGATATCACAGAATCCGTGTGTCGTGTCCTCTCTGAGCACTATTCTCAGCGTAAACCACCCAAGACAATTCTTGTGCCATCCCCAATTGGTGAATGGATGGAGGAGTGGTTAACTGAACGCAGAGGATCCAGGGTTGAGGTGAGGAATCCGCAAAGAGGTGAATTGACCAAATTACGTCGAATGGCAGACGCCAATGCTGAAGCGCAATTGATGCGTAATCAACTCAGGCAGAGTGGTAATTTGGAACAGAGAGCTGCAATCGATGGAGCGAGATTGCTAGATATGGACAAATTGGACAATATTGTCTGCTTCGATATGGCTCAGTTGCAAGGAGAGGAACGCGTAGGTGCAAGTATCTGTCTTCGCAATGGTCGGCCGGACAAAAAGGAGTATCGAACCTATGTGGTGAAGGATGCGGCCATGGATGATGTTAGAATGATGTATCACGTCGTTGAAAGATGGCTCAAGCGACAAGAGAAATGGCCTGATCTTCTGCTCATTGATGGAGGAGTCGTTCACCTAAATGAAATTCACAA
>CEVQ01028655.1_pt1 | contig 14167 bp, 18 predicted proteins | sample 356551 | NCBI WGS metagenome assembly CEVQ01 (sample SAMEA2623756, study PRJEB7988) | marine metagenome | biome: marine biome (ENVO:00000447); feature: mesopelagic zone (ENVO:00000213); material: "saline water (ENVO:00002010), including plankton (ENVO:xxxxxxxx)" | depth 250 m | reverse complement strand
GCATGTGGCTTTCTTAATTTGGGGATTGGTAGCTCTAAATCAAAACCGTTTAAATGCATGGTGTCATTTTAACACAGTTTTTGCGGATGATAAGTTTGTTTCCTAGAACCACTTTGGCACCACGCACAACACCGGTGATGGTCAAGTGCAGTAGTGCCAATAACGTGGTTCATTTATTTAGTTTTAACTGCCGTAACGTGTGTCTGCAACTGAATCGGTGTAATCAACCCCTTTTGTGGCCCAGAATATTGTTGCAATTGCGTCAACTGACTCTACCAGCTGTTTGGCAGAAGATGAGCTTACTCCTTGTTTGTTAGCTCCAGCCAATTTGTTCGCGTTCCAGAAAAGTTCGTGAAGGCTAGGATATTTTTCTAAGTGCTCAGGTTTGAAATAGTCAGACCAAAGCGTATTCAATTCACTTTTAACAAGTTGAGCGTGTTCCTCTTTGACTGCAATATACCGAGTAACAGTGTTAGGGGTTGAAATGTCTTTAGCCGGTATTTCAACTGCTTCTAGTCTTACTGCCATTTTTAGCACTGTTTGGGCGGCTATTTTGGCTAAAATGGGATCGTAGATACCACATGGGATATCACAATGTGCATGCACTTTAGCATGTTCTCTATTAGACATTAGGGTGCTTATTGTTCTCTGCAATATATTCACTTCATACCTCCTGGCACAATATTTAATTATGTATAGTCTAAAGGAATGATCCTGTGATGCCAAGAGGTCAATCTAATATTTGCTAGTTTTCATATAGTTAAAAGTGTATTCGTTGAATACTTGTATTAGTGTTATATTAATTTATAACTAATCATGATCAGAAAAATATATTTTTTCATTAAGAAATTCCTATCTGTAGAAATGACAGTTGAAGGTTATAGTATGTGGCCAGGCATAAAGCCTAACGACGTCATTTATGCTGAAAGATTTAATATTTTATCTAAACAACCTGTTGTAGGGAATATTGTGGTTTTTATAGAACCGACAGATATTGGAACTCGCGCGATAAAAAGAATAATAGCTGGACCACACGACGCAATCTGTTTAGTTAATAATGAAATATCTGTAAATGGGCATAGAGTTTCTGATGATATAGCTGACATTTCTGGTGATGTTGGCAGAAAGAGTTGGCTGTTGGCTGGCCGAGAGTATTTTTTGATGAGTGATAACCCTAATCTGAGCACTGATAGTCGTAAATACGGACCTATTTCACGTGATAGTATTGTTGCTAGGGTATGGATGGTTAGATCATCGGTTGATGGATTTAAGAGGCTGGATTCTTGATGTTTAACGATCACTTCACGATCTACTATGACGGCAATTGTTTTTTATGTAGAACCTCAATGAAACTAGTAGCTATGACTGATATTGTTAGAAGGATAAAACTTGTACCATTCCAAGATATTACTCACCCTATAAATAATTTATCCTTGCAACAATTTAACTTTGAAGTTCATATGGTTGATTCTAGGGACAAATACTTTTCAGGATTTGATGTAGTTAGAAAATTGACAACTATCTTGATACCGTTCATGCCATTCGCACCTTTGATGTGGATTCCTGGAGTTGACAAAATTGGTTATAGAATATATAGATTTATTGCTAACAATCGTAATAAATTATGTTGGAAACACTGTTGAATTGGATGGATGTTTTGGAATATGGACGGAAATAAAGTATCTGTAGTAATTCCTACATATAATGAACGTGACAATATCTCAATTATATTGAGGAATATAGACGAAGCTCTCGATGGTAAATGGCATTACCAAATAATTGTTGTTGATGATTCTAGTCCAGATGGAACTGGTGATGCAGTAAGGGGATTGGCGGAGAAGGATGATCGTATTAGCCTGATAGAAAGACCAGATAAATTAGGCTTAGGGAGTGCAGTAGTAACCGGGTTTGATTATTCCGACGGAGATTATTTGGTTATGATGGACGCTGACATGTCTCACGATCCGAAGTATTTACCAGATCTTTTGTCGCATCTCAATTATTGTGACATTGTTATAGGTTCAAGATATGTTGATGGGGGTGGTGTCAGTAATTGGCCATTATGGAGAAGAGTTATAAGTATAACGGCTTCGGCCGTGGGGCGTTTTATAGTTGGATTAGATATACGAGATCTTACCTCGGGATTTGGAGCTTTCAAGAGAGATCACATAATTGGACTGATGCCTGATTTGAATCCCAAAGGGTTTAAATTGTTACTTGAAATAGTAGCTAAGAGTCCCAGTGCCATTATAAAAGAATGCCCTATAGTATTTGTAGATCGCAGGTTGGGTCGTTCTAAGGCGTCTTTTCGTGAAATTATATTATTTATAAAACTATGTTTTCAATTAAGGTTAGTAAAAAAAGATTTATAAATGACATATATCAAACAAAAAATAAGAACCCCGGTCATCCGACACGGGGTTCTTATTTTTATTACAAACATTTAGAAGGATGTCTTAGATAGCCACTTCTCCTTTTTCTCCACTACTTACTCTTACTACGTCCGTTACAGGAGACACGAAGATTTTTCCATCTCCAATGTTGCCTCCATTTGGAGACCTAGCCGCCTCTACTACGGCGTCAATTACTTTGTCGACAATGGATTCACTAACCACAGTTGTTATCAATGTTTTCGGCACTGCTGACTTTGTGGTAGTTTGACCACCTCTTCCTGTAATCACTTCGACTCCCCCTTGCCTACCTTGTCCAGTTATATTGGCATAGTAGTACCCGGTGCAACCAGATGCATCCAATGCTTCTGTCACTCCCCCTATTCGTTCAGGTCTAACAATTATTTCTATCTTAATCATACCTCAGTACTCCCTTCCATTGGCAATCAGTTGGATTACAAATTTGTTTAGATTAATCAGCACCATCTCTTACGAAGGCCCGTTCACCATGAGCAGAAATATCGAGCCCATTATCCTCTTCTGTTTCACTAACTCTTAGACCTAATCCAGGTATCTTGTCAAGTACAAATAGTATTGCAAGAGTAACTATTAAAGAATATACCAATGTGGCTACTACTCCAATTACTTGTACTCCCATAATTCCTGCATTGCCTTCTATAACTCCTGCGGTTCCGCCGATTGCTTCGACTGCGAAAACTCCAGTTAATAGTGCTCCAATTATTCCGCCAAGTCCATGGACTGCGAAAACATCGAGAGCATCATCAAGGCCCATGCCTTTAATTATATCGACGGCGAACAAACATATTGCGCCTGCTGCGAAACCAATGGCAAGTGCTCCCATGACACCTACAAAACCAGATGCCGGAGTTATAGCAACTAGACCGGCTACTGCACCTGTAGCCACACCGACCGCACTCATTTTCCCGGTCCTGAAGTGGGATATGAGGCCCCAAGTAAGAGCTGAGGTCGCTGCTGCCGCATTAGTTACTACAAATGCACTGACAGCCCGTGCGTCTGCGGCTAACTCAGATCCTGCATTGAAGCCGAACCATCCGAACCACAGAAGACCAGCACCTAACACAACGTAAGGTACGTTATGTGGTTCTAATCCAGGGTTTCTTCTTTTGCCAACCATTATTGCTGCTGCTACAGCTGCTACACCTGCATTTATGTGCACTACGGTACCACCAGCAAAGTCCAAGGCACCATCATTGAATAACCAACCGTCTCCTGCCCAGACCCAATGGCAAATTGGTGCATATACTAGTGTTAACCATAGTACAAGGAACACCAAGTATGTACTAAATTTAAATCTTTCTACAAAAGCACCAGTAATAAGTGCAGGAGTTATAATAGCGAACATTCCTTGGAATACTACGAATAGCAGCGTTGGTATGCCGCCACTCTCTTCATCAAAGGGGATGTTACTCAAACCTATAAAATCAAAATTTCCTATATAGGCCCCTCCAGGTCCAAACGCTAGACTGTATCCCCACAATATCCAAACTATCGTTGCTACAGCCATTGCGATAAAACTATACATTATGGTACTGACCACGTTTTTGGCCCTGACTAGGCCTCCGTAGAAGAAAGCCAGTCCTGGTGTCATTAGTAACACAAGAGCTGATGCGGTCAACATCCACGCTATACTTCCTGAATCCATATGGATAACCTCCTACCTTAGCAGTATTTTGTAATAATAATGCACCTATTCTATTCCGATGATGTTACGTAATAGTTACAAATATGTTAAATAATTAAGAATCAGCATTTTGCGATCATAATCAAATGTGATGTCAACTTTGTGAAGTGTTGAACTAACTGTATCACTATGATAGACTCACTTGCAGCGTGGATTGTGCATGATCTTCATTGTTCATTCAAGATTGACTGCGCTTTAATAGGAGGATAAGTGAACAAGATTTTTATCTTATCAAGTTTGTTGTTAGTAATAGTAGTGTCGTCTTTAGCATGTGGAGGTGATAATACGACAGTTCCGACAAAAGCGACTGAACCGGCTGCTACTAGTGCTCCAGCTCCGATTGCTACATCTGCACCAACTGAAGCACCAACTGAAGCTCCAGTTGCTGATCCCGCTCAATCAACCGACTCATCTTCGTCAGGAACAGGTGCCGCATCCGGGCAGGAACTGTCTGTAAGTAAAGGATGCATAGCATGCCATAGTATAGATGGTACTGCTATAATAGGGCCTACATGGAAGGGTTTGTATGGATCACAGGAGAGTTTAGAGGACGGATCTAGCGTAACTGTGGACGATGCATACATAAAGGAATCTATACTGAATCCCACCATCAAAATAACGAAAGGTTATCAACCACTAATGCCGGTTTTACCGGTTACTGATGAAGAGATAACTGCGCTTACTGATTACATAAAATCTCTTAAGTAGTCTTCCATTATTAAATCTTAAAAAAGAGAGTTTCTAACATACGGTTAGGGCTCTCTTTTTACTTAGGATTCGTGATCGAAAGATTAATAGTAGCGGCCATGTATCCTGCACCGAATCCGTTATCGATATTTACAACTGCTATTCCCGTACTACAGGAATTTAACATAGTGAGAAGAGCTGATAGGCCTTCAAAATTAGCACCATAACCCACACTGGTAGGAACTGCTATTACGGGGGCAGATACCAGCCCTGCTACTAGACTAGGCAGGGCACCTTCCATTCCTGCTACGACTACGATCACATTCGAATTTTGAAGCGTTTCCAATTTAGATATTAGTCTATGTAATCCTGCTATACCTACATCCCAGATTCTTTCAACTTTGCACCCCATAAATTCGGCTATTACTGCAGCCTCTTCGGCAACTGGAAGATCCGATGTTCCTGCTGCAACTACTGTAAGACCCTTCCTTAGGTCTTCAGTCGGTGGCTGTCCAATGGTTATGTATTTGGCGGTCTGGTTGTATTCAGCTTCAGGGATGTGGTTTTTTACATAATCATAAATTTCTGTTTCAGCTCTGCTGATCATTATGCGGGAGGTCTTATCTAGCATCGCCGTTGCTATTGCCAATACTTGCTCAGGTGTTTTTCCTGGACAATAAATGACTTCAGGGAATCCAGTACGTAACTCTCTATGATGATCAACTTTTGCGAACCCAAGGTCTTGGAAAGGTAGTGTTTGGAGAATATGTAAACACTCTTCGATTTCCATTTCGCCATTTTGGACTTTAAGGAGGATATTATTTAGTTTGCTTTTGTCTATTTTATGCCCCCAAACACATATAATGTACTCATACGCTAAACTTTGTGGGGAAGTGCGAGCCGACTAATGCTTCCATTATCATTACTCTTTGGTGGTCCGGAGGCTTATTTAGTATTGGAGGGTTTGTCGGGACTTTCTAAATAACCGAACAGATCACTTTCGGACGATAATACTACTGTAGTACCTTCTACCAAGGCTTTGCCGTAAGCTTCCAAGCTACGTCTAAAAGCAAAAAACTCAGGATCTTTTTCCAATGATTCAGCAAGGAGTCCAATGGCTTGTGCCTCACCTTCACCACGGAGTTTATTTGCCTGTTTATCTGCTTCAGCCTTAATTATTCTGACGTCTTTGTCTACATCTGCCGTTATAGTAAGGTACTGTTCTTCACCTTCGGCCCTAAGTTTTTGAGCCTGTACTGCTCTCTCAGTTCTCATACGCTGGAAGACGCTGGCTTCTGTCGCGGATGGGAACTCAGATCTTTTTATTCTGACATCGTCGATAATCACACCGAAGTCTGCTTCAGCGGTAGTCTTTGTTCTTTCTAAGACTCTGCTTCTCAATTCTTCGCGGGCAAAAGACCCAGATGATTCATTGACCCTGGGCTGAACTATTATTGTCCCGTCCTCAAGAGTAATTGGATCACCTCCAATAATGTCTCTTCTGTCACGCAGGCCAATTTCCGCTCTAAGTGCAGCTATGGCTAGGTTGCCTATTCTAGAACTTGCGGTATCTTGATCCCTCAGAGTTTCAAGGAAAGATTGTGGATCAGTTATCCTGTATCTGACATAGGCGTCTATTTCCAGAAATTGACTTTCCTTGTCTGGCATTGCTGCAGTAGGAACGTTTATCCTGAGAAGTCTTTTATCAAACCTTGTCACGGATTCTATAGGCGATTTGAATTGCAATCCAGGTTCTGATACTACAGATTGAACGTTACCGAATCGTGTTATAACGGCATGTTCTGTTTGATCGACGGTATACATAATCCCATAACCAACCAGTTGGGCAAAAACGGCCGCAAAAATTACTGCACCTATTAATATAGTCAGTATCCTCATCATGGTTCCACCACCTTTGTATCAGTATCATCTGTTAGTGGTAGAAACTGTAGAAGATTGCCATTTGCCTCTTCGGTCAATATGAATTTCTTTACACCCGGAAGGATTTCCTCCATGGCTTCGAGGTACAATCGTTGTCTAGTTACCTCTTTTGATTTGTTATATTCTTCCAGCACAGAAGCAAATCTATCGGCTTCACCTGTGGCTATCGCAACTTTTTCTGCTTTGAATGCTTCTGCTCCTTGTACTATTACCTTTGCCTCTCCTTGGGCCTTAGGTAAGCGGTCTTGCTCATAAGCGTTTGCCTCGTTAATGCGACTTTCCTTGTCTACTCTCGCATTAACAACATCATCGAAAGCTGCTCTAACTTCATCTGGCGGTCTAACAGTCTGTAACGCGACATTTAAGATCTGAAGTCCTGCATCATATTCATCCAGTATTTCTTGTAATTTTATACTGGTGTCAGATTCTACTTCCTCTCTACGTGTTACAAGTATATCGTCTATACTTCTTTGTCCTACGACTTGCCTAAGTGAAGCCTCGGTAGCATCTTTCAGTGTCCGACCATCAGGCAATCCAGGACTTATTTCTCTAAGAGTCTCCCCTGGATCGTCTACGCGAAACAAATATTTTTCTAAATCTCCAATTTTATACTGTACTACCATCTGAACGTTCACGATATTGAGGTCACCGGTAATCATCAAAGCTTCCTCAGATTGATCTGTGACAGTTCCGGTTGCAGTGGTGAAGAATCCTAGCTCCATGCTACGAGTGTTCATTACGTCCACGATGGTTTTTTTACCTATTGGGCCAGGGAAGTACCAGTGGAGTCCGGGTCCTTGTATGGTTTGAAAAGCGCCGAAAAGTTGTAGTGCTGCTCTTTCTCTTGGTCCTACCGTATATACACCAGTTCCCATCCAAAGCAATGTTAGTAGTAAGAATGCTCCGAGACCTATCAACTTCATGCCACCACCACCAAACCGTTGAGCGAATCGACCTATGCCGGCACCAATCTTATTGATGATTTCTTCAACTTTAATTTCCGGCTGTTGCCGTGATCCACCAGGTTCAAACATTCTTTAGATAGCCTCTCTAACAAGTATATGTATTTTTTTACTACGGGATCAATTATAGACTAACGACGCAATAAAATAAATAGCGAAATAGTCGACATTCGTACAGGCTTAAGGATTTAATTAGTTTAAGTGACTCACTGAAGCATTATTTGTAGGTGGCCCAGTATTGCAAGGTTTAGCCATAGTATTGGATAAATTAGAACTATGAACCCCAGCTCTATTCGATCAAACAAGGCAGATTGCACGTCTGGTCCCTTGGTTTTCTGCCAGTAGGCATTCAGGGTTGGTTGAGTTAATAAAATAGCCGTTGTTACTAGAGCTAAACTTATGATCAGGATAATCAAACTAAGGTCACCAGCGGCTTTGCTAGCCGTAAACCCCAAAATTAAATACAAAAATATCAATAATAGTGGCAAAGTCGGGGAGAAATCTGTTTCTATTTCCTTTTTGGTGGCTAGGGTTTTAATGGTTTTTAGATGATCGTACATCCTGAATAGGCCGTAAATTGGGACCAATAAAGAGAGAGCGTGCCAGACGGGATAATGCCTGTTATCGGTTTCACTGTCCATCTGCTTCCAAGTCAGATAAAGCCAGTAAAATATATAATTTCCGGCGGTTATGATTGTCAGGCATGCTATCCTGAAATTTGTTAGTATCAGTGTGTTGTCATTGCTCGCATCAGAGTTGGGGTTTTCTGTATTAGGCGACAGCATTTTATTTCCGCATAGAATGCAGTAAAAGGACGTTGGATCGTTTAAGGTTCCGCACGCAGTACACGATTTATTCGACAACGCCAATCTCCCAACCACGAGGGCTCTGCCGTGGAACACCGAACAACAGTGTTCCTATGGGCCCGAGTTATCTTATTCTAATTGGTAGCTTTTAGTATTATTGTAAGGCTACTACTGCACCAGCTTCTTCGAGTTTTGCTTTAACTTCTTCGGCAGCCTCTTTTGTTATACCTTCTTTTACTGTCTGAGGTGCTCCCTCTACTAAGTCTTTGGCCTCTTTCAGACCAAGGGTAGTAACTTCTCTTACACCTTTTATGACATTGATCTTGTTAGGTCCGATCTCTTGAAGTACTACATCAAACTCGGTTTTCTCTTCTGAGTCAGCTGCTGCTTCTGGAGCTGCTGACCCTGCCGGTGCCGCTGCTACTGCAACAGGTGCCGCTGCAGTTACCCCAAACTCTTCTTCCAGTGCTTTTACTAACTCTGACAATTCTAGTACTGACATACTTTTAACTGCTTCCAACATCTCGTCTTTATTCATGATAAATCTCCTTATATAGTAATGTTGTTACTGTATCTGTTCTAACCTACGTTGAAGTACTACTGCTAGATTCCTGTAAGGTGCACTTAATACGTTTACAATATTTGTTATTGGTGACTGCATTTGTCCCACGAGTTGAGCTATTAATTCATCCTTGGATGGAAGCGATGCTAACTGGATCACTTGGTTACTACCAAGAATATCGTTATTAATCAGGGCTCCATGTATTTCCAAAGGTAACCGAGTGGTGGTTATATAGTTATTTACTCCCTTAGCTACAGCTGTTGCATCTCCATAACCGAATGCCAGTCCTGTAGGTCCATCCAATAACTCATTGATTCTATCTTTGCCTGCCGCAGTTGCGGCTCGTAGAGTCAGGGTATTTTTTACTACCACATACTCTATGTTTTGTCCTCGCATTGCGGATCTCAAATTATTCATATCCGTAGCGGACATACCAGCATAACCAGTGGCTATAGCTATAGTGCAATTCTCTAGTCTGTTCTTGATTTCTTCTACTTGTTTTTCTTTTTCTGGAGTTGGCATGATTCTCCTAACAAAATTAGACTCCTCGATGCAGAATATCGGGGAGTCTAAATATAGTGGTTACCTATTTTCCCTGTCATTCTGCCTGGGCAGGATTTACTTTTAAGGTTATTAAACCTCCTACTTTCTTCGGCATGTGTACTAGTTATTTACATTAGTTATCCTTGACAGATCTAGTTTGATACTAGGCCCCATAGTTGTAGTAAGATATGCGGTCTTGATGAAATTACCTTTCACTCCAGATGGCTTTGAGCTTATGACGGTTTCTACAAGAGCGTTCATGTTTTCTAACAACATATTGGTTTCAAAGCTTACTTTCCCTAATGGTACATGTATTATTGCGGTTCTGTCCAGCCTGAACTCTATTCTTCCTTGTTTGGCTTCTTTTATGGCTCTACCAAAATCTTCAGGCTGTACAACTGTTCCAGTTCTTGGATTAGGCATCAGCCCTTTCCTTCCTAGAACTCTTCCAAGCCTGCTGATTTTCCCCATCAAATCAGGCGTGGCAATCGCTACATCGAAATCCAGCCAACCTTCTGCAACTTTGTCTATCAGGTCGTCATCACCCACGTAATCTGCTCCTGAACTTGTGGCAATAGAGGCCCCTTCTCCAGAGGCAAAAACTAACACTCTTATTTCTTTGCCAAGCCCATGGGGCAGTAACGCCACACCTCTAACAAGCTGATCTGCATGACGAGGATCTGAACTAGTTCGCAGATGAAGTTCCACTGTTTCATCGAACTTAGCTTTGGATACTTCCTTTGCCAGATCTAATGCTTCTTCAGGTGAGTAATCTTTGTCTTCGATTATAGATTTAGTGGCTTCTATATAACGTTTTCCTCGTTGTCCCATTATATCTTTCCCTTTATTTAATCTGTTATTTTGACGCCCATACTACGGGCTGTTCCTTCTATGATTTTCTCGGCAGATTCAACGTCTGTGGCATTCAAATCTGTCAATTTGACTTGAGCGATTTCTCTCAATGCCTGTCTGGAGATACTGCCGACCGATTCATTAAGAGGAGAGGAACTCCCTTTGCCTATGCCCGCAGACTTCCTAATAAGGTCTGATGCGGGAGGGGTTCTCGTCACAAATGTGAAAGACCTATCCTCAAATATGGTTATGTGTACTGGTACTATGGTTCCTTCCTTAGAACCAGTTTGTTCATTATAAGCTTTTACAAATTCCATTATATTCACTCCATGTTGACCCAAAGCTGGCCCAACTGGAGGGGCTGGCGTGGCTTTGCCGGCCTCTATCTGGAGTTTAACAATTGCTCGCACTTTCTTTGCCATAAATAACTCTCCTAGAGTTTCTCAACCTGTAAGAAATCAAGTTCAACAGGTGTTTCTCTACCGAAGAAGGACACGAGTATACTAAGTTTACCTCGATCTGTCATTACCTGATCCACAACTCCTATAAAGTCTGTGAAAGGACCATCTGTAATACGCACACTTTGGCCTTCTGTGTATCCCACTTTAACCCTAGGTGCTTCAGCTTCCATTTGGCTGAGTATCTTTTCAACCTCGTGTTCTTCAAGAGGAACTGGCTTTGGTCTACTTTCGGTCTCATCTTCTGACGATACGAAGCCAGTAACCCCTGGTGTGTTTCTAACTACATGCCAACTGTCGTCGTCCATATTCATGTGGACGAGAATATAGCCTGGGAAGACCTTTTTCTTAACAGACTTTCGTTTGCCTTCTTTTATTTCGATTTCCGGTTCAGTTGGTATTACAACATCAAAGATTTTATCATTCACATCCATAGAAGCCACTCTTTGATCTAGGTTTCTCTTTACTCTCTCTTCTTGTCCAGAGTAGGTGTGAATAATATACCAACGATCCTCTTTATTTATAGTGCTCATTTTTATACTAACAATCTGAACAACTGTCCAAATCCTATGTCCAGTGCTCCTAATATTACTCCCACGACCGCAGACACAACCATGACCAGTATTGTTAACCGAGTGGCCTGCTCACGTGTTGGCCATACGACTCTTCTCAGTTCCCCGATAGTTTGCCTGAAAAAACCCGTTCCAAAACCCCTTCTCAATTCAGGCGATGTTTTTGGAGATCTTGCGACACGTCTGTCAGATGCTCTTGCCATCTATCTCACTTCTCTATGTGATTTATGTTGTCTGCAACGAGGACAGTATTTAGACAGTTCCATTCGCTGCGGATCACTTCTCTGATTCTTAATTGTAGTGTAGTTTCTCTCCCGGCAGTCGCTACACGCCAATGTGATTATCGGTCTTACGTCTCCTCTTTTCCTTGCCATAATTCTTATCCAGTCACTTTTGTTATAACACCAGAACCAACAGTTCTACCGCCTTCTCTTATGGCGAATCTTAACTGTTCTTCTAGTGCAACAGGGCTTATTAATTTTATTTTCATTGTGATATTGTCACCAGGCATAACCATTTCTACCCCATCTGGCAGCTGTATTTCGCCTGTAACATCAGTGGTCCTTATGTAGAACTGAGGTTTGTAACCATTGAAGAATGGGGTATGCCTTCCTCCTTCGTCTCTACTCAAAACATATACCTCAGCATCTGCTTCAGTATAAGCTATCATAGATCCTTTTTGGCAAAGGACTTGTCCTCTCTCTATCTCTTCTCTTTCTATTCCCCTTAAAAGACAACCTACGGCATCTCCTGGTTCACCTTCCTCCAGTGTCTTATGGAACATCTCTACTCCAGTGACTACGATTTGCCTAGTTTCCCCCATACCTACTATGTCGACTTCATCACCTGTTTTTACAATTCCTCTTTCAACCCTTCCAGTAACAACCGTACCTCTACCCTTTATGCCGAATACGTCTTCAACCGGCATTAAGAAAGGTTGGTCCTTTGGTCTTTCTGGAACAGGAATGTAGTCGTCTACTGCTTTCATGAGTTCAAGAATACTTTGTGTCCATTCAGAGTCAGGATTGCCTTCTGCTTCTACGGCCTGCAATGCACTCACTCGAACTATTGGAATGTCATCGCCTGGGAATCCGTAGCTACTGAGCAGTTCTCTGAGTTCCATCTCTACTAGTTCTAGTAGTTCAGGGTCATCCATTGCGTCACACTTGTTTAACGCAACTACGATATTTGGTACCTGCACTTGCCTTGCTAGTAGTATATGTTCTCTTGTTTGAGGCATTGGTCCGTCTGGAGCGCTAACTACTAATATGGCTCCGTCCATTTGAGCTGCCCCTGTGATCATGTTTTTTATGTAGTCAGCATGTCCAGGGCAATCAACGTGTGCATAATGTCTGGTGTCAGTTTCATATTCCACGTGTGTTATAGCAATAGTAACCCCTCTGGCTTTTTCTTCAGGGGCATTATCTATTGAATCAAACGACCGGGCGTCTCCACCACCTTGTTTACTCAAAGCCATTGTTATAGCCGAAGTTAACGTAGTCTTACCGTGGTCGACGTGACCTATGGTTCCTACGTTTAGATGTGGTTTAGTCCTTTCAAATACCTTCTTTGCCATTATAAAGTCTCCTCTTCAAATTTATTCTAATTATATTCGTGGAGCCCACAACCGGAGTCGAACCGGTGACCCCGTTCTTACCAAGAACGTGCTCTGCCTCTGAGCTATGTGGGCCTAAGGTTTATTTCAATTTAATATTAACTTTTATTCATCGTTTACTAACTCCAAGACCTTCAATCTGTTGGTGGAGGGGGTAGGATTCGAACCTACGTAGCCCTTCCGGGCGCCAGATTTACAGTCTGGTGGTATTAGCCACTCACCCACCCCTCCTCTATAATTGCTATGGCTATCGGATTATCTTGAGTGGTGAATTAGTCACTAAGTATCGCAGGTCTTATAGTATCTCCCCTCAGTAAGCCCGAGAGGGGATTCGAACCCGCTAACCTGCCGATTACAAATCGGCTGCGCTACCCTTGCGCCACTCGGGCATCCTCAATCTCCATATAGAACACAACTTCCCACCTAGGGAAGTTGTGTCAATAATAGCACAGTTGTATCAAACGTTCTATGGGCATTCCTAAAGATAATTTATTACAACCAAGGGACTATATAGCTACGCAATACAAAAGTCAAGATTTGGCGACCGTCAAAGAAAAAGAGAGGCATAAAAGCCTCTCTTTTTTCTAAACACAAAACTTTGAGATTTCCGTTAGTTGTTAGATTCCTTCATGTAGTAACCACCAGCGGAGATAAGAACTAGAGCCATTACAACCAGTCCCAATACAAACCCAGACCCAGGAGCTACATCCCCTGGTGTTGGTGGTAATAATGTGGCTGTTGGTTCTGCTGTTGGTTCTGCAGTAGCAGTAGCAACAGGAGCAGCAACTGTCGCTGTCGCTCCTGCGAGGATTTCAGCTAAGGTCAAGCTGCTATGTGCAGCTGCAGCCGACGAACTTGTGGGAGTTGCAGCGGGAGTAGGGGTTGGCGCCGGTGGTATTGGTTGACCAACTAGGGCGAAGAAACTGAGGCTTCTAACCGAAGCACTGACAGTTTTGTCAGCCGCACTTAGGGTAGTAGCTAATGCATGCCATGTTCCAGATGCGACGTTATACTTGTAAAGAACCAATCTTCCTGGGTTACCTTGAGCAGCAGCAA
>CEVQ01085349.1_pt1 | contig 14268 bp, 11 predicted proteins | sample 356551 | NCBI WGS metagenome assembly CEVQ01 (sample SAMEA2623756, study PRJEB7988) | marine metagenome | biome: marine biome (ENVO:00000447); feature: mesopelagic zone (ENVO:00000213); material: "saline water (ENVO:00002010), including plankton (ENVO:xxxxxxxx)" | depth 250 m | reverse complement strand
GTGGCCACTCCAGAGGTATCATCTACGGCACCCTGGCCATTGTACACAGTGTCGTGGTGTGCTCCGAAAATAACTAGAGACTCCGACTTACCCTCGATTATACCACATACCACTCGAATGGTAGCCATGCCTCCATTATCGACATCGGTGATAAATTGCAGCCGCGCTTCTCCGTTGACTACCTCGTCGATTATTGTCTGACCGACACTTCTGGAGACCATGATGAATCCAAGCCCGTCGGGGATCGGGTCTATCGAGGAGATTCCCACCGACTTGAAATAAGGGACGCAGTCACCAGAAACCAAGTCATCGCAGTTCTGTCTATCATTAATCAGAATCATCCCCTCCAGATCGTTCTCTGCAGCGCGCTCAAACAGGACAGTGTTGCTTTCAGTATCGGACTTTAGCCATATCAGTCCGACTGCGTTCGAGGCCGAGCTCCAGTCAGCAGTGTCGTTGCCCGTCCCCAAGTCTATGACCGCCATGTCGTCCACATAGCGTACGAATGAGGAGCCACTGTAGCCCTGCAAAACGAAGTCCTCGCGGTGTGTGAATTCGACAATCTGACGATTTATGTCAGCAGATGTGCAGGGAGTAGGCCCGCCGATTAAATTCCCTATATCTCCCGGAGTGCAGAGTGATAACTCAGGTTCATTACCGATTACGAACATGGGCACATCGAACTCTTCCAACGTTGAAGGAATTCCCATAGAGGTGAAGTTTAGTTTGATTGAATCGGCCGTGTTCTTCTCCTCTATAGTGCCCGAAAGCCTACCCTCCCACTCTGGATGGCCCAAATCTACTAACGCCTGTGCGTACATCCTAGCCTGTTCAGCATCGAAATCTATCAGCTGGTAGTCGGGATCGCCCTTGATCCATTCCACTATTCGGTCTCCATACAGCACCGCTCCACCTGATCCGCCAATCAGAATCAGAGCGGCAACAGCCAGGACATGAACCGGCAACTCTCTGATTTGAGTCACAAGAGCCGATGCACGTCCGCCCAGTGTGGCAGAGGCAATCTCAGCTTCGATTGCAACATCTTGTGAATCCGATTCCACAGACCGCCCCGACCGAACTCGTCTATTGAACCCACGCCGAACATGAATACTCAGAGGCGGTTATTCGTCCAAGACTTCTTCGCCGGTCCATCGCTTGCCGATTGAATGCTCAACGCCCATTTGGTCGAGAATTCTCGCTACAACGAAGTCGACTAGATCATCGATGCTATCCGGGGCGTGATAGAAGCCAGGGCTTGCTGGCAGGATTACCACGCCCCAAGAAGACATCTTGGCCATAGCTTCTAGATGCGGCGTGGCGACAGGGGTCTCGCGTGGGACTAGAATCAGTTTCCTTCTTTCCTTAAGGGCGACTAGAGCGCTGCGAGTAGCCAAGTTGTCGGAAATTCCAGCGCCAATCTTGCCGATTGTGGTGCCGCTGGCAGGACACACTACACATGCCTCGTATCGAGCAGAACCGGATGCTGATCTGGCAGCAAGATTACGGTTGTCCTCGAGACTCACACCATCCCTTAGAGCTAGGTCTTCGGGTGTGATTCCGCATTCTAGATCGAGATTGATGGCACCTGCATTGGTCACAATCAGACTGACCTTCCATTCAGCTTCAAGCAGTGCATCTAGCAGGCGTACCCCGTACCGTGCTCCAGAAGCACCAGTGATTGCTAAGACTGCCTCAGGCATACCATTCCGTCCCACCATCTCCCCTTGAATGGTTGCATCTGCTTACAGACTATCTGTGAGCGCATCAGCGAGATACCCGTACTCGTCAATGTGATTGTACAGCTGCGCGGATATGCGGATGTATTTCGTTCCATGGTGACGCCATGGCATTACAGGAACTTGAATTGAATATTCGTCTAAAAGTTGGTTGTGGAACGGATCCCCTTCAAGACTCATAGGACCGACCTCTTCATCGGTGGGAACTTCCACAGAAGCCATTGAGCATACCATTGAATCAGGCACTGGGGGGGTGGTTCCCAAGGCTTCACAGATGAGATTCCTGCCTTGAATTGAAAGATTTCGATTTCGACTCATTATCTCGGACCACCCGCCTTCGACCAAACCTTCCATGAAACTCATTGCTTGGGGTATACAGAGCCAAGGCGTAGGATCTTGTGTACCGGGCCAGGCGAACTCGAACTCGAACTTCTCCTGAGCAGTTCCCTCAAATGAGAAGCCATGGCTGATGTTGAGTGGGTGAATCATGTCCTTACGGTCTTCACGTATATGGAGGAAGGCTGAGCCCTTAGGGGAGCACACCCACTTGTGGCAGTTGCCAGCACAGTAAGCAGGAGCGAGGCGACCGAGATCTATGGGAACTATTCCAGGACCGTGAGCTGCATCTAGGAGTACATCCACGCCTCTTGCTTGTAGCCTCTGGGTCAACTCCTCGAAAGGCATCCTAGTTCCAGTCGGACTTGTGACTGTATCGATGAGGGCCAGAACTGTACTTTCCGTCACGGCGTCCATAATCAGGTCGATGACCTGCTCAGGACCATCCAGTCTGAATGGAATTTCGACTACGGTAGTTTTGGCACCGGACCTCTGCGTGACATAGTCCACAGCGTTCCAGCATGCTTGGTATGAATGGTCTGGGACGATTATCTCGTCACCCGGCTTCAGGTCAAGACTCCTGAGAACGGTATTCACTCCCTGAGTTGCGTTGCTGACGAAAGTGAGTCCGTCCACATCCGCATTCAACATCCGTGCTACGGACGCCCTAGATTCGTCCCAAGAATCTGAGTATTCTCTTTCAAAGAACCTTACTGGATCCCTCTCTAGCCGACTCCTGATTCGTCCTTGTTCCTCAAGCACACCTATGGGGGTGGCTCCAAAAGAGCCATGATTCAGGAAAACTGTCTCTGGGTCCAAGGGCCAGTGATGAGCCAAGTCGCTTCTGCGGGGCAGGATCATGCCAGCACCCCTGGCTTCCATTCAACAGGCTCCAGAGGCACCCTGCCAAGATGCTTCTCACAAGTTTCTATGAGTGCCTCTTCCATCCTCTCTAGCCCCATATGTCTACCCTCCGAATCGGCCTTGTATCCCAGTTGTGACAGGCTCGTGTGAATTCCAGCAGTCATCCCGCAACCCTCTAGGTCCTCAACTCGAGTTCCAGGAGTACTTACGTTAATCGACATTCCATGGCGGCTGACCCAATGCAGGAATGAAAGCCCGATTGAGCAAACTTTGTGCCCATCAACCCATGCTCCTTGCATAGAATTGTCCTTGTAAGCGCTAATCCCACATTGATCGAGCGCATCAATAGCCCAGTCTTCCAATCTTCCGATGATTGCACGAACGCTCTGCTCTTCCACTTCCCACTTGATAATCGGATATGCAACCAACTGACCAGGCCCGTGCCAAGTGATTCCGCCGCCCCTATCCGTGTTAACCGTAGGATAGCCCTCAACGACCACTCCATCTCGAATTGCCTTCGGCCCCACTGTTACTACTTCAGGATGCTCGACCATGATGAGTGTGTCAGTAATCCTATTCTCGATTCTTAGTTGCTGAAGGCGCTTCATCTCCTCTGCCATCACAGTATGTTCGACCATCCCCGCTCTGAGGATTCTGACATCTCCCATGCTCTCACCTCAAGAGATATGGATGGCATGCCCTAGAGTCTTCAAAACACTCTCATGGAACGCCTCAGACATTGTCGGATGGGCATGGACGGTGCCTGCGACATCCTCGAGGAGAGCGCCCATCTCAAGCGCGAGGACGAACTCAGAGTGCAACTCAGCGATGTGAGTACCGACTGCTTGGACTCCGAGAATCACGTGATCAGACTCTCTAGCAGTGACTCTGATGAATCCTCCAGTCTTCTCGGCCTCGATACTGAGTGCACGCCCGCTGGCAGCTAGGGGGAACTTGCCTACGATAATCTCCTCTCCGCGCCCCTCGGCTTCGTCGGGAGTGAGTCCCACCGAGATGATTTCAGGCTCGGTAAATACGATGGCTGGGATTGCGACCTTGTCGAACTCACGCTGATGTCCCGCTATGATTTCTGCCACCATCTCGCCCTCAGCGCTGGCCTTGTGTGCGAGCATTGGCTCTCCGGCCACATCCCCTATTGCGTAAACTCCGGGAACTGATGTACGGCACATTCGATCGATTCTGATGAAGCGGCCCGAAGTATCCATTCGAACACCCATGTTCTCCAATCCCCATCCTTTGGTGTTGGGACTCCTCCCTACTGTCACGAGGACCTTGTCGACCTTGATTGACTGCTCTTCTCCATCTTTCTCAAACGCGAGCTCGACTTTTCTCGCTGCACCCTTGCCCTTGATTTCTGCACCTCGAGCCAGAGCATTGGTGTGAACTGTGACCTTGTGCTTCTTGAGCCACAACTCAAGCGGCCTGCGGATTTCCTTATCCATGATGGCCAGAATACTTTCTAGGCCCTCTACTACTGTCACATCCGTTCCGAGCTTAGTCAGAGCGCAACCCAACTCAAGCCCGATGTAGCCACCGCCAACTATGGCCACGCTTTTGGGAAGACTTTCCAAGTCGAGAGCGCCTGTTGATGAGATGATGAACTCCTCATCACATGGCATGAACGGTAAGTCGATGTGACTAGAACCAGTGGCGATAATGACATTCTCCGCCTCGATAATGACTTCTCCTTCTGAAACCTCGACAGTACAGCTCTTGGGTCCGGTGAAGGTTGCCCAACCCTTGACTAAATCTGCCCCAGCAGCCTTCAGCAGACTCTCTACTCCCTTGTTCAAACGTTCTACGATGCCATCCTTCCAGGAAACCAGAGCGGCCATGTCGACCACGGGCGTGCCATCAACTGATATGCCCATGTGACCATCTTCTGCACTGTGTTGCTGCAAGGCCTCGAAACGATCTGCAGCGTGAATCATGGCCTTACTAGGGATACAGCCTCTAATCAGGCAGGTCCCACCAGCCTTATCACCTTCTACGACGATAGTATCCAGCCCAAGTTGAGCAGCTCTGATTCCGGCGACATAACCGCCAGGACCGGCGCCTACGACTAGGACCTGACACCTGCGAACCTCAGCCATACCAACCTCACATGAAAATCAGGGCAGGATGCTCTAGAAATCTCCTGAGATGCTGAATCAAGGCAGCCCCATCAGCTCCGTCAACCACTCTGTGGTCGAATGCGCTTGACAAGTTCATAATCTTGCGAATAACGATTTGCCCGTCTCTAACGACCGGCATGTCGCGTGCCTTGTGGACGCCTAGAATGGAAACCTCTGGATGGTTGATGATTGGAGTAGCGCCCAAACCTCCTTCTCGGCCAAGGCTCGTAATGGTGAAAGTGGAACCTGATAGATCATCTAGACTGGCACTCCCATCCCTCGCCGCCCCAGATACTCTTTGCATCTCTGCTGCAGCCTGCCAGACATCTAGAGACTCAACGTGCTTAACGACAGGAACATACAATCCTCTCTCGGTCTGAGTCGCTATTCCCAGGTGCAAACCCCCGTGCCTTCTGACCACTCCTCCATCATCATCGAAGTGCGCATTGCACTCGGAGTGGTCAGGCATAATTTTCGATAATGCCAGCATGATGAATGGTAGGTAAGTCAGCTTTGGCTGACTTGGATCACGAGTGGAGTTCAGCATTTGACGCAAGGACTCGAGTTCGGTGATATCGACCTCTTCGAAGTAGGAGAAGTGAGGGATTTTGCTCTTCGAGAGTGTCATCTGCTCGGAAATCTTGCGTCGCAGTCCGACTACCTTCACTTCGGTGACATCGGTTCGCTTGGTTGAGTAAGCCACTGGTGCTGCTCCAGCAACAGAACCTCCAGCTGCAATGAAAGCATCGAGATCAGCATGCCTGATTCTGCCAGCAGGACCGGAACCTCTGACTTGTGAGAGTTCTATTCCTGCCTCGCGTGCACGACGTCTTACTGCTGGGCTCGCAAGCACTCTTCCGGACTTGGTGACAGGCAACGGAGCCGGAGTAGGTGTTGGGTCGGGAGTTGGAGAAGCAGCAGGCTTTGGTACTGACTCAGGCTCAGGAACGGGCTCAGGCTCAGAAACGGTCTCAGGAATAGGTTCAGACTCCTCTTTCGACTCTGAGGTCGGAGCACTACCCGCCGAGCCAAACTCGACTAGAGTAGCGCCGACAGCCACCATGCCGCCGACTTCGCCACTCAACGAGGTGATGACGCCGCTTACAGGAGATGGTATAGTGACAGTCGCCTTATCTGTCATGACGTCTACAATCGGATCATCCTCTGCAACCGAATCGCCTAAGGAAACGTGCCACTGCACCACTTCACCTTCGACCACACCTTCTCCAATATCTGGAAGTTTGAACACGTGATTCGACATCTAATCCACCTGAGTCTTGCGTATCGCCGCGGCTATGCGAGTAGGTCCCGGCATGTAATCCCATTCAGTAGTATGAGGGAAAGGAGTGTCCCATCCAGTAACTCTCTCTATCGGACTCTCGAGGTGGTAGAAGCACCTCTCCTGAACCGAAGCAGCCATCTCTGCTCCGAACCCGCTGGTCTTGGGTGCCTCATGGACAATCACGCACCGACCTGTCTTCTCAATCGAACTGACAACCGCTTCACGGTCCCATGGCACTAGAGTCTGAAGGTCGATTAGGTCACATGAAACTCCACAGTCCTTGATTGCCTGCTCGCAGACATGAACCATTGCTCCCCAAGAAATCACGGTGCAGTCATCCCCCTCCATCGCGAGTCTGGCTTCACCCAGAGGTATGGTGTAGTGGGCCTCGGGGACTTCTGCCTCCGGGTGCCCCTCCCAAGTAGGGACATTGTGCGGGTCTCCGTAAAACGGCCCTCTATAGCAGCGCTTAGGTTCGAAGAAGATTACAGGATCATCACACTCAATGGCACTGATCAGTAGACCCTTCGCATTGAATGGGGTCGAGCAATAAGCGACTTTGAGGCCGGGAGTGTGAGTGAATTGAGACTCAGGAGATTGAGAGTGATGATGCCCTCCTCTGATTCCGCCCCCAGCTGGCGTGCGTACAGTGACTGGAGACCAGTACTCGCCACCCGATCGGTGCCTGATTTTGGCTAACTCGTTTACAATTTGATCATAGGCGGGGAATATGTAGTCAGCAAACTGGATCTCGACCACGGGTCTGAGGCCGTTGAGCCCCATTCCAAAGGCTGCTGAAAGGATTCCTCCCTCAGACAATGGAGAATCGAAAACACGGTGATCTCCGTGCTTGGCTTGTAGTCCGTCTGTAGTACGGAAAACTCCACCGAAGTATCCAACGTCCTCTCCGAAGATGATTACTCCGTCGTCGTTTTCCAGCATTAGGTCCAATGCGCTGTTGAGAGATTGAATCATGTTCATGTTAGCCATCGAATCCCTCCTTCATCTCATTAAACTGCTCTTCGAGGTGCCACGGCACCTCTTTGTAGACCTCCGTGAATATAGTGTCAGAGCTGGGATATGGTCCGGTAGCTAGATCACCGTGAGAAACCGCTTCCTTGTACGCGCTCATGACCTCCTCGTCAATTCGCTCCTCTAATTCTGTGTGTTTTTCCTCACTCCACTCACCAATCTCGATTAGATGATCACGTAATCTCTCGATTGGGTCTCCGCCCGGCCACTTAGTGTGTTCATCACTAGGACGGTATCTGCTAGGGTCGTCACTGCTGCTGTGCGCTCCGGAGCGATAGGTCAGGACCTCTATGTGTGTTGCACCTATTCCGGCTGCAGCCCGGTCCCTCGCCCACTTAGTGACAGAGTAAAGGGCGAGGAAATCATTACCATCGACTCGCAGTGAAGCAAGTCCGTAAGGAAGTCCTCTGGAAGCGAATTCACCGCCACCAGTAGCGAAGTTTGCGTGAGTCGATATGGCCCATTGGTTGTTGACCAAGTTTAGGATTACCGGGGCATTGTACACACTGGCGAAGTTGAGGGCGTAATGGTAGTCTCCCTCGGCACTGGCCCCGTCCCCAATCCAGGTGATTGTGACCTCGTCCAAGCCTCTGTACTGCGAGGCCATTGCGACTCCAACTGCCTGGCTGAATTGAGTCCCTACGGGGCTTGATACGGAGATGAACCTACCATCGCGGTATGAGTAGTGTACAGGCATCTGCCTGCCCTTGATATTGTCTTCGACATTACCTATGCAATGACAAATCATGCTGACCATGTCTCGTCCCCTGACAAATTGGGCACCGGGTTGTCTGTAGGTCGGGAAAATCCAGTCCTGATTTTCTAGCGCCATGGTCTGTGCGATTGCTACGCACTCTTCTCCGAAAGAGCGCATATAGAAGGAGAGTTTTCCAGTCCTCTGCATCTTCATCATGCGGTCATCGAATATCCTGACTCTGACCATGTGTTCTAGCCCCTCAATAAGCTCATCTGTATCCAGTTTGGGATTCCATGCACCGGATGCTTTGTTGTCTTCACCCAGAACTCGAATGAGGCCGGCCGCGTGAGCAGCGGTATCCTCAGCACTGCACTTCAAAGGGTCGAGCCAGCCAAGGTCTTCGGGTTTCCAAGGCCAGGAGTCGAAACTGGCTTCATCCCCCGGACGGTGTGGCGCGTCAGGGATGTTCAGGCTGGGTTTCTTCTTGGCCATTCTGTCACCTCAATTCTGTACTTGCCCACCTAGAAGGACAGGAGCTCCTCCTCGGGCCTCATCCCAGAGCAGGCCAGCTCTGTAACTCGAGCGTACCAGTGGGCCACTGGCTACAGCTCTGAATCCAATTTCACGAGCTTCTGAATCCCAATTCGCAAATTGCTCGGGCTCGGGAAACCTGTCGACAGGGAGATGACGGTCGCTTGGCTGCAGGTACTGGCCTAGAGTCAACATTTCGACTCCAGCATCGAACAGCAGTCTCATCGCTTCGCTCACCTCTTCATCAGTCTCTCCGAGGCCGACCATAATGCTTGACTTGATTAGAATGTCAGGTCTGAGCCTGCGAGCCTCTCTCAATACACTGAGTGATTGCTCAAATGAGGCCCGTCGGTCGCGTACAATAAAATCGAGTCGTGGAACGCACTCAACATTGTGGGCGAACACCCTGAGAGGAAGTCCGTCCAGCAATGCTTCGAGTGCATCCATATTTCCATCTAGGTCAGAGCAGAGCAGCTCGAGACCAACCTCTGGACATCGCTCGCTGACGGCTAGGATACAATCTCTGTAGTGACCAGCCCCTCCATCCTCGAGATCATCCCTGTTAACGACAGTAATCACAGCATGGTCCAGACCCATTCTCTTCACAGCCTCAGCCAATTCGGAAGGCTCGGATACATCTAATGGAGAAGGTGTTTTTTCAGTGCCAACGGCACAAAATCTGCAACCTCTGGTGCAGACCTCACCTGCTATCATGAATGTTGCAGTGCCTCTGCCCCAGCAGTCGTGCACGTTGGGGCAGCGAGCCTCCTCGCAGACCGTATGGAGGCCATGTTCGTGAACGCTCGAACGAGTCTCATTGTATCTGGTCTGAGCATCACCAGTCGGAAGCGAGGTCTTGAACCAAGGAGGGAGTCGCTTTCGCAACGCCTTTCTTCGCTCAGTAGCGCTCTGTCTGGACACTCCGCCGCAACCTCCCGCGAGGGACGAATCAGCATCGATGGTAGGTAGGCGAGGGGCCATCGAACCGTCGGATGGAGTACCGACATTAACCATTCTGCTATGCATGACCTCCCGGCATGTGCCGATACAACTGGTAATATCAGATGTTGCCTCCGGCCAAGCATGGCCGAAGGCACCGTATTGGTCACTGGCGGGGCCAAGCGCATAGGCAGGGCGATTTGTCTGCGTCTGTCCAAGGAGGGATATTCCATAGCTGTCCACTATCGGGACTCACGACAGGAGGCCGAAGAGGTCGTCTCAGCAATTGATGCATCAGGCGGTAATGCCTTTTCGATTGATGCTAACCTAGCAGATGCCGAATCGGCCTCTGCTCTTGTCTCCAGAGCGAGTGAGTACGGCCCGCTGTGTGCCATCGTCAACAACGCCTCGCTGTTTATCCATGATGATATACAAAGTATCGACACTGATAGTTGGGATGCACATATGGATGTCAATGCTAGATCTCCGATGCTGCTCATCAGGTCCCTGAACGAGATCTTAGATGAGGGAGAGGCTGCCTGCGTGGTAAATGTCCTTGACCAGAAGATTGCTGAACCCAATCCAGATCACCTATCTTACACCGCTTCAAGATATGCTATGCTGGGCCTGACCGATGCATTGGCAAGAGGTCTCGCCCCAAAAATTAGGGTCAACGCCGTGGCCCCCGGCCACACCCTGCCGAGCGATAATCAGACCAAATTGGGATTCGCCAGAGCCCAGTCGGAATCTCCCCTAGGGTACGGTCCGGTACCAGAAGACATCGCTGATGCGGTATGCTATCTCATCGGAGCTAGAGCAGTAACAGGTCAGATTCTATTTGTCGATTCGGGCGAGAGATTCTTGTCACGAGCTCGAGATGTTCTGTTTGAGACGGAGTGAATATGTCGACGAGCCACAGTGAAGCCATCGAGGCCTTACTTTCCACTGGAGGCTCTGCATCGTCTCTATTTCTTGAGGGTGCAATAAGGCATGTTGATGTAGGGATCCACGAACACGAACAAGGCTCACTCCAAAGGGTGATGTTCGACATCCATGTTGTGGTCGACGACTCCAGGCCATCGAATGACTCAATAGACCAGGTTCTAGACTACGAGTATCTGGTTTATTCACTTGATAGAGTAGTGGCGATGAATCGCCCCTCACTGTTGGAGACGCTAGTAAAGAGGCTGATGGACGAGGTAATCGCCCCTGCCGAGGTTCTAGCAGCCTCTGTCAGCGTCAGCAAACTCGATGTCACCGATGATGACTCTAGACTGGGCTGCACCCTGACTAGGGTCAAATGATGGTGCAGGGGGCAGGATTCGAACCTGCGAAGCACTTTGCACCGGAGCTTAAGTCCGGCCCCTTTGACCTACTCGGGAACCCCTGCAGTCGGCCAGCGGGGCCTTCTTCACTTGAACCGAGCGCAAGATACCGTCCGTAATCGACTCGTCTCGTACCCTTGGGGTACGAACGCTTTAACGCCACTCTAACGGCCGAATCATCGTGCATACGAGCAGTACGCCGAATATTCTCCCCGGCAAAGTCCGCTTGGCAATCTTGGTAGCCTTGGTGCTTTTGACTCCCATTTACTCCTCCTTGAGCGAACCCTCGGAACTGAGGTCCTCCGAGCCTATGATGGTCCAAGACGAGGTCGAACTCAAGTTATACACCCTTTACCTAGCCTCGCAGAATACATCAGCGGGCGGAGACGGCTACATTACAACCGAAGTTCCCGATTCAGGAGGCGAAGACTCAGCAAGTGCCCTAGATACCGAGATAGAATTCCGATCCAGTGATATGCTGTCCTCTCTAACTGTCTATGGAAGATCGCAGCACGGCAGTTCAGGCTCATACTATGTTCCTCTTGATTTGTTCCTCAGAGCTACCGGACCTAACGGTGCCACAGTGGATTGGACTATCACTCTGAAGGCAGGCGGCTCGCAAGTCGGCACCTCATCATGGAGTACTGATGCTTGCACTCAGGGAATCACCAATAGCTGCAGTTTCGATCACGAAGAGTTTGACGTAGATCTAGGGCAGGATGCATCATTCACTATATCGAAGGATGAGATGCTTGAGATTTCTATTTCCGCTGAGATGACCGGCTGTGATGGCGGCGGATTCCCCGGCGGCTCAAGTTGTGAGGCTGAAGTAGCATGGAACGAGATTGACGGTGAGCCAGACAGGTTCTCTCAGATTGAAGTCGAGGCTAATGCGATTTCAAACAGCCTAGTCCTTCTACAAAGAGAAGGGGCAGAACTTGCCGAGGGGCCCGAGTTGGACTGGTATCCGAACGACATACTCTCTGACAGGGCTATGCAATTCACCTTCGATGTCAAGAGCTCATTTGGCAGGTACGACATAGAATCTACTAGGCTACTAATGCGGGATCCAAACGGAGTCTACCGAATAGACCACATCATCAACGAGGACGATGAGGACATCGAAGATACGAGTCAGGGTATTTTCGGCGAGTACATCTGGACCTACCCTGGAGGATTGCCAGCCGGAGAGTACTCGGTGGAACTCGAAATCACTGACATCCAAGGAAACGACTTCCTGATTGAGCATGAGCCGATAGAGATGCATCAGTGGGGCGTTTCGATTAATCATCGACTCGACAAGTCGACGGAGTACATCGCGCCTGGTCAAACCACAGCTATTCCGCTACAGTTAGTGCACAAGGGAGATTCGACCAAGTCTATGGAAGTAGAACTCGAAGTCCTGACCAACTTGGGCAGTTCTTGGATTCTTGAGTTCGACTCGCCCGGAGGTTACACACTCAACGCAGGCGGCGACATTCTAAACCCAATCCTCACTCTGACAGCCCCCGACGACCTTACTGGGACTCCTGAGGGTATTGAGATTAGGGCGGTTGCCGAGGCCGAGGTCGAGAGTGTTCTGCAAGTAGTCCACCAAGACATCCTACAACTGGACCTCGACAAGATAGACGTCTTCCAGCCACCTGAGGTTTCAGTCTGGAATGAAGAACATGATGTACAGATGGCAAACTCGACTAGGCCCGATGACTTCGACCAGACTGCTCCAAGATATGTCGAGTATGGAGAATTCACTCCATTCCTCTTGGAGATATTCAACACCGGATTCGATGCCGATACTTTCCGTGTAGATGTGCTGCAAAGGGCCAAGTCGATTATCCAGATTTACGATAACGATACGGGTCAGAGAATCCTAGAGGACGAGGGAGATGGGACATTCCATACCGCCATCCTTGAACGCCACTCGACGCAAGTTCTTCTATTCAATGTCAAACCTTCTTCTGATCGAGATGACCCCGACATTGGCCAGATTGAGATTGAGGTAATCAGCGAAGGAAACTCTTCGCTGCGGACCACTGTAGCTTTCACCATTCAGAGGACCTTCGGAATCCACGCCGAAGTCTCACAGGACTGCGATGGAACCCCTCTAGGTCACATCCGGGTAACTCTATGCTCGCCGGGTTCGGGCAACGCCGTAGTTGACTTCCGAGTTAGGATTACCAACAGTATGACTGGAGGAGAGTCCGCTACTTGGTGGAGAATTCAGAATCCATCCTCACTGCAAGAGAACCTAGAAAACGATCCAGCATATGGGCAATGGCAATTCACTATCACTGACGATTCTGGCGATTCTGTCCCACGCATTTCCTTGGGCCCGGGTGACTTCTCAGAAGTCTTCGTAACTGCCATCCTGACCAATCAGGTAGTCGCCGGTAATCACACCATCTATCTCAGAATCATCGAGGACATTGACGAAGATGATGCTAGATACTTCGACCTCCCAATAGTCTTCGAGATTGAGTCCGGCGAGCCCGAACTCCAAATTGTTCAGGTCTCTCCGAATTACGAGTTACTTCCCGGAGAGGCTTATACGTTGCAATTGAAGGTCAAGAACAACGGAAACGGTCCGCTTACTGTACTGCTGGATGCAGAGGTAGAGCAATCAGGTTGGACAGTTGATATCGACGGCCCCTCGGGCTCCCCTCTAATTGAATTGGGGGCCTTTGAAGAGACTACATTCAACCTTGAGGTCAGCGTCCCTGAATCAGCGAACAACGGCGATCAGATACCCGTTATCGTGACCGCCACTCCGTTCGATACCGAGCAGAGTTGGCCTGACGAATACTCGGCCGAAATCTCAGTCATGATGACTGTGGGAATCTCCTCTCTGTTCGAAATCCTAGTCAATGAGATTACTCATCCAAGGATTTCTACTCTGATTATCGCGCTCGTCGGCATACTGCTTCTGTTCGCCGGAATCCAGAGTCGAATTAATCGACGCAGATGGACTTCTCATCTAGCCTATCTAGAGTCTTTAGGCGGGAGTGATGATGATGATTCCGAGGTCTACGACGAGGATTCTATTCCGGCCCCAGTAATCGTAACAGAAGAAGAGGAATCGGACGATTACGAAGACGACGAGATAGAACTTGTCTGAACCTTCTGTGATATCTGTCCGAACGGCGCTCCATTCGTCTTAAGACCCTAACTTTCTGCCGTAGGCAGTAAGGGGTGACGAAGTGCTGACAGTTTTAGACGACTCAACTGTCCGAAGCCTGCCTCGCAAGCGTAGGTCGGCGATCCTGTTTACGGCTCTCCTGATGCTATCCTCTCACGCCGCATTCCAGTTCGGAGAGTGGGAGGCCCTAGCGAGTACAGATGCTGACGGAGACGGCCTGACCTATGGCCTTGAGTTCTACATCAACACTCAGCC
>CEVQ01112607.1_pt1 | contig 14284 bp, 14 predicted proteins | sample 356551 | NCBI WGS metagenome assembly CEVQ01 (sample SAMEA2623756, study PRJEB7988) | marine metagenome | biome: marine biome (ENVO:00000447); feature: mesopelagic zone (ENVO:00000213); material: "saline water (ENVO:00002010), including plankton (ENVO:xxxxxxxx)" | depth 250 m | reverse complement strand
GCGTATAGATATCTAACATCGTTCAGTGTAAACTTCTTTTCATTAAGTGCACTAACAGCTGATATCAGTGTTACATAGGTTACTTCCAATTCATGATCAATGTTATGATATCCATAGTAATCACTTGAAAGCCCGTTTTTGTTGAATAATTCAATTGTATAATCAAGTAATTTGACATTTTCTTCTGATGCTAAATTAACTGACGATAGTAGATCAAAAATGCCATTACGTAATGAATGCGGAGTAGCAAATTCCTGCATTTCTAGAAATTCATCAATGGGGTTTTTAAGTTGTTATGCGTATCTAGCAATCTTATCCAAATACGTTATAAGTAAAATACAAGAATTTTCCATATTGGGTTTAAAACGATATTTGGTAACACGAGGGGTTACAATGTTTGGCGTATTGCTGATTACACTTTTGCTAACAATTGCTCTGGTTGGATCAAATATGGACACAATTTTGAAGCAAGGTATAATATTCCAAGTTCGTTCTGAAATTACTGATAATCCATCAATCTCTAAGAGTTTCACAAATCCTGAAGATTTTGAGAGGTTTGTTCAGCAGAAGATTGATGAGCGAATAGAAATTTTAGGCCTTGATACCCCATGGTATTCTCCGCAAAGAATTGGTTACACCATGCTGAAAATTATATTGTTAGATTTTGGTAATGCAACTTTTCTTACAAGTGATACTGGATCTTCTAATGTTGGTGATATTCTTGTTGAGAAAATTCCGAAAACTGTATTACTGTTTACTACTGCAACCATAATAATTTCGATAATTGGAATATTATTAGGTGCGGCATCAAGTAGTAAAATTGGATCGAAGACTGATAGGTTAACATCTGCATTTGCAGTAATCAGTAGTAGTTTCCCAGTGTGGTGGATTGGAATGCTAATGATATTTGCATTTGCGTTCGTATACCAAATTTTTCCTGCCAGAGCTACACCTGATATTGAACCTAGTGACCCAGGATACATTCTATCACTTTTGTACCATATGGCACTTCCTGTAATTACAATAGTCCTAATTGGATTTGGTTCATGGGCATACTTAGTTAGAAACTTTATGGTTGGGGTTATGCAAGAAGACTTTATTTCTGCAAAAAAAACTATGGGGATAAATAAAAAGAAAATAGTCTATAGACATGCATTAAAAAACGCTGCACCGCCAATTGTTACAATATTAGCTCTCAGTTTATCAGGTTCCTTAGGTGGCGCAATAATTACAGAAGCGGTATTTGATTGGCCTGGTATGGGCAGACTGTATTTTGAGGCGATTAACGTTATGGATCTTCCTGTAATCATTGGGTCAACATACGTACTCACAGTTTTATTTTTAGTTAGTATCTTTATTGCAGACCTTCTCTATGGGTACTTTGATCCACGCGTGAGGACTGGAACATGAGCAGTGTTTCCACAGAGGATATTAAACGTGAGTTTGCAAAAAGCATACTTGGTATAACTGGAATTGTAATCATTGCTACTTTAATTACAATTTCTGTCATAGCGGCAGTAACTATCCCACCATCAACATTTCAAGAATGGAATAATCCAGAAAAATGGTTAAATTATCCAAAAACATCAATTCCGATTTGGGCGAACTATTTAACAGCGGAAAAAACTCCAGAGCATAAAATATTAGAGCCAGAAATATTTCAAACTAATTCTGAACAATTATTTCTAACATCACAGCAATTCCTTGTTAATTTTGAATTTGATGATTTTCCAAGTGACTTTGTATATGAATTTGAAACCAAGTATTCTGATTCACATCTAATTTCAGTTAATTTATTACGGCCTGATGGAATGGAAATGAAACTTCTGACCACATCACTTCCATTTTCTGAGATTGAAACTAATTACAAACAAAGAATTTTTTCGACAGATGAAATGATAAAAAAGAGCTTACTGATGAACCCAGATATTTTTGCGTTTGACATATCTAAAAAAAGTGTAACGGATATTTTATTTTCAGATGTAAGTGAAAATAAAGTTCTCAAAGGCAGTTATGTGTTTGTAGTGAATACATATGGTACAAATGGCCAAAGTGAAATTGTTGATTCTAGAATTATTCTTGGTGGTAAAGCATTTGGTTTGATGGGGACTGATGAGTTAAGAAGGGATCTTGCAATCGGTCTTCTTTGGGGCACACCACTTGCGTTGTTTATAGGAATATCTGTTGCAATTGGTTCTGTTGTTGTTGGATTAATTTATGGGGTATATTCTGGCTACAAAGGAAAAAAAACAGATGAGGCTATGATGCGCTTCAATGATATAATTTACGCTTTACCTGCATTACCATTTCTCATAATATTAGCAGTTACTATTAGTAACAGTATTTTTCTAATGATTGGGTTTTTAATGATTTTTAGTTGGGTTGGAATAGCTAAGGTGTCAAGAAGCATGTCACTTCAAATAAAAACTAGACAGTATGTTGAGGCTGCAAAAATTATGGGTCAGAAGGATAGTAAGATAATCTTCAGGCATATGATCCCTCAGCTTCTGCCATATGCATTTGCTAGCATTGCAATTTCAGTTCCTGCTGCAATTACAACGGAGGCCGGATTGAGTTTTCTTGGACTAGGCGATCCATCATTTCCAACTTGGGGGCAAATACTTCACGATGCTAACACATATGGTGCTGCAGCACAAGGATTTTGGTGGTGGATTGTTCCACCTGGATTATTAATTGCAATAACTGGCCTTGCGTTTGTTTTTATAGGAAACGCACTAGATTCGATTGTAAATCCAAAATTAAAAAGATGATTTAACTAAAAACCGAATTTTCTGATAACATTAATGGTGTTATCATTAAGTTTTATTGTATATGTTGCAGAATTTGGATCAGAGCTTTTTGTTTCAGCCAAAATATCAGCAAACTTTGTTTTTTTCTCTTCTGTTGCACCTGCCTCATGTGCACATAGATTAAAGGCCTTTAGATGTAAGTTATTCTCTAGCAAATATGAAATAAATTTTTTATATTTTTCAATATCAAACCAATCAATGTTTTTTTCTTCACATGCTGAAATCCAAACATCAATTGAATTGTGGAAAAAAACTTTTTTGCGTATTACATCTAATGATAGTTCTGTTTGTGACATATGATATTCTAAAACATTGCACGTTTCATTGTAGAGCCGCATCTAGGACATTCTCTGGCGTTATAGACTTTGTGACATACTAGGCATTCATACTTTACTTTGCTTCCACTGTCATTGTTTTGGCCAAATAATCCACCGCCAAATCCTCCAGAACTTGATCCGCCACCAAACCCTCCTCTCATGCGACTCATCATTCTTCTTCGTAATAATATTGGAAATGCGATAAATAATGCAAGTGCTGCACCAAGACCATAAGGAAATGGCAAAACCATTTGTAACCCAATACTAACAGCTAATGATGCAAAAAGAAATATCAGATATGATTTATAATTGATCAAGATGCATTCACTTGTTGTAAATTGAATATAAGGTTTTGTCATAATTTTTCTTTTTTTGCTTTACGTCATTCAGAAATAGAAAGTGGTATTGGGTTACCCGAACTATCCCATGCAAAAATATCTTCCTCGTTATATGGCGCTTTTACAATTATTGAAACTAGGCCAAAAAAATTATTCAGATCTTCTAATGATGGTTCTTCTGTGCCTTCTGGATGTGAATGAGCCATTCCTATGTAGCTTAAATCTAATGGTAAAAAACTAGATGGGAACCCTGCAAATGTTGGTCCAGTTTCTGAAAAAGGTGGTATTACTAAACCTTCAACTAACACATTACCTTTTTTAGATTTTCCTTTTAAAATTAACACCATCTCATCTGGATGATTCATTTTGCAATAAGAAAGAATTCCATCCTGAGACTCTTTTGTTAAGGTGACGCTTCTCTCTATTTTTTTAGTTTTAAAGATCATTTTCGTTATAAGATATTCTATAGGATATTGATGATGCCTGTTTCAGATTTAATTCTAATTTCGCAATTAGGCCAAGAATTGAACTCTCGTTAGAATCAATCTGTTCTTGAATTGCAGAGATTTTTGACTCTGCATCAGATACATTAGACTTTGATTTTTGCAGGTCATGCATTAATCTGACTAATTTATCATTATCAAAGACATTAAGACTATCGTTCAATTGAGATTTTTTTTCAAGGAATTTTATTTTTTTGTTAATTAATTCTCTAAGTAGATTCTGAATCTCATTTATTGCCTGCTTAGATTTTCCAGCATCCTTCACAGATACTGATCCGGATTCAATTGCAGATGTGATAGAATTCAATATTGTTTTTATGTTAGACTCATTTTCATCCGATAAAACATCATACGGTGATGAAACAAGATTTTCTATCATTATTTTAAGTGGCTTATCAAGTGATGAAACATAGATGTACTTGTTCAATGGTCTCGATATTTTGATAAAGTGTTCTTCAATCTCCTTTTTTATTGAATTTTCCTCATTTGCCATTGATGATATTTGATCTTGGATATTTTGAAATTCCTTAAATTCAGATGATGATTGCATTTCTTCAATTTTGCTTTCAAAATTAGTTTCATTCTGATGTTCGTTATCAATAGATTCTTCTAGTTGGGATTTTCTTCGTCCTTGTTTTATGATTTCTTTTTTTGTGTCTGACAAGTCATTTAATGATTTGTTGATATCGTCTACTAAATCCTGATTTGAATTATAATTTGAAATTAACGTGTTGACTTCGGTTAAATTATCTGTAAGTACTTGAAGATCATCTTTTAGTTTTCTTGCATATTTTTTAGCAAAAATATGTATCACACGCGTGTGGTTACCCAACATATCACCGACTTTTTTAATTCTATGTGAAGCATTTCTTTGAAAATCTTTTACTTTTTCAAATGAATCAATATCAGGAAATTCAGTTTTAAACTCATTTTGGATTGAAGATATAACTTCTTTTTTCCCGCGATTTACAAGTATTTCAAGATGAGGATCCATGTCATCTGTCTTTAAATCATCATTTCCAAGTTCGTCAGCAATAGACAACAAAATTTTTCTATTCGTCTCTATTCTTTTTTGAAATGATTTTACTTCTGCGATGAGTGTTTTCTGTCGTAAATTTGTCACGTCCTGAATTATACCAGAAATATTTTGTAGTGTTATTTCCTTATGCATCGGTACTACAGGCTTATCCTTCGTCTCTTCAACAACTTGCTTCTTTTTACCCCATCCAAATACCATGTACTAAGGCAATAACAGATCGCATATATACATTTGAAAAATATTTCATAGTAATGGAAACAAATTCTCTAAAGAAAAGTATCAAAATTAAAACAGATGTTGATACTGCTTGGAACCATCTTAGCAAGATAGCAGTGCTAGATTGGGTTGAAGGGCAAAAATCTACAAAATTTCTAACTAATAAAAAACGCGGTGTTGGCGCAGTGAGACTAATTTCATTTCAAGACGGTTCTGATGTAGAAGAGCATATTGTTGGATGGTCAGCAAAAAAATACTTTTCATATATTGCAGTTTCAGGATTACCGGTCAATGCATATCATGCCACAATCTCAATTGATAAAATCAATGACAGCGTAAGAATTACATGGATGTCATACTTTTCAAGTAAATCCACAAAATCAGAATTAAGTGAATTTACAAAGTTCCTTTCCCAATTCTATATCATCTCCTTGAAAAATCTCAGAAAGCAGTTAGAAAAGTAATTACTTTTTTTCTACTATTGTTTCTGGGCTTGGCTCATTAGGTCCATGAATCTCAGTTTTCAAACCAATCTTCCCAAATTGAGAATGATTGATTTCTAATGTAACAGGGGTAGTTTTCCATCCATATTTTGGAATTTCTTCAAGATACATCTTTTCAATAAAACCTGATTCGCCATCAAAAACATACTCCTTGTGATACGTTACATCCATTCCCAGAATCTCTAGAATTGCAGATTTTGTATTCTTTGATTCATCCTCAAATGAAATTTGTACGATATTTTCATTTTCTAAATAAACTGCATCAAATTCAATCTGATCCAAAATAATAGAATCGTCTGAATTGAACTGATCTGCTACGCTAAATGCAATGCCTGCTATAACAATTGCAACTATTATGATACCCGTTGTTTTTTTTATTGATGACATTTATGCAAATTCTTTTTTTAATGATGACAGAAATTTTGAATGTATTCGTACACGTTCTAATGTTTGCTCTAATGTTCTTTCTGTACCACGAACTGGATTTTGTTTAAAGAATTTTATTATCTCCTTTTCTTGTTTTGCTACAACCACTTGACCAATACTTGCTACAACTCTATTTAATAACGGATTTCCAATTCCTGCTTTATTAGCAATCTTCTTCCAATTCTTTTTTAGCCAAGGCCACATGAAATGCTTTGCATGAATGTTTGATGTTATTCTCATTATTGGTAATTGGATGTTCTGTGATCTAACATCTGGTCCTAATGTAAACTGCAAAGTTTTTAGTAGTAATTTTTTCTGCTTGAAATTACACATACCTCCAAGGAAACGCAATTTTTCCTCCTGCGAACTTGCTTTTTTGTAAAGTGACACAAATTTCTTATGTGTTGTTTCGTTTCCATTCCATGCAACCAGTGAAAAAACAGCCTCCTGTAAATCTGCAGAAAGGCTATCTGGATTCTTAAGAAATTTCTTAAATCGTAATTCTGCCTCTGAGATTATTTCATTATCTCCTAATTTTCCTAATACTACTATTGCGAAACTACGAAGAAGTGAATCTGTATGTGTTTCACCCTTCTTTTTGTCCCATCCTAATCTATCAACTACTGTTCCAAGAAAATTAACTGCGTATTCCTTTAATTCATCAGAGAATTTTTCTTTATGTGCAATTATGTAAAGTGAATACAAATTATGACCAAGGCTTAACGATGAAATATAATTATCCTCATCATAATAAGATGTGACAAAGTCAAGATAGCCTTGAACATTTTTTTTACCTGAAACTATCTGAGCAAAATAATCATTCTGGATGCTCCAACGATCAATATAGTCTATAACTTTTTCGTCAATCAAAAGCGACAGGTTCTCTAATGTTTGATTGTCATATTGGACACGATAAAATCCAGTCCTGTCAGGATTTAGAATAAAATTTCGATCATTATTTTTGAGCTTTACACATTCAGATTTCTTTGTCATTAATTTTTTATTACTAACATTTCCCTCTTCAATGATCAGAGGAATTGACCAAATGCCTTTTTTTGATGATTTGGTTTCTTCAAGAAGAAACCGTGATTGTTTTAATAAGAGTGTAGAATTTTTCCTTGTAACTGAAACTAATGGAAATCCCATTTGATTAATCCATGTCTTCATCATCTTAGCAACTGGTTGTTTTGAAACATCACCAATTGCGTTCCAAAGATCACTTCCCTGGGCATTAGAGTATTGATGCTTCTTCAAGTATTTTTTCAGCCCGTTTTGGAAATTTTTCTTTCCTACAAAGTGCTCAAGCATTCGTAATATGCATCCACCCTTATCATATGATATAGAATCAAAAATTGATCTAATCTCTGAAGGATGATTTACTTCAACATCAATTGGGTGAGACGATTTCAGAGAGTCAAGACTCATCGCTGTACTCATAGCATCGTCTAAGAATTGATCCCAATAATCCCATTCAGGATAAAACTTGTCAACTATCTTAGTAGCCATGAATGTGGCAAAGCTTTCATTTAACCAAAGATCATTCCACCATTCCATTGTAACCAAATTTCCAAACCATTGATGTGCAATTTCGTGAGAGATTACTTCAGCTATGTATTGCTTGGTTCTGGTAGATGATGTTTTTGGATCATAAAGTAAAATAGTTTCACGGAATGTTATCGCACCCCAGTTTTCCATTGCGCCTGCTGCAAAGTCTGGGATTGCAAGCATATCGAGTTTTGGTAATGGATATCTTATTCCAAAATATTTTTCATATTCAGAAAGAAATTTCTTAGTCAACTCTAATGATAGATGTGCCTTTTTCTTATTTCCTTTAGTTGTTACAACTCTAATCTTGATATTCCTTAACTTATCTTCTAGAAACTCAAATTCGCCAACTCCAAGATACAAAAGATATGTTGACATTATTGGTGTTCTTTGAAACTCAACCAGTACTTTGGAATTGACATTCTTTTTTACTTTTTCAGGCATGTTAGAAATTGCTGTCATATTCCTATCAACTAATAATGAAACATCAAACGTTGCCTTGATTGCTGGTTCATCCCAACATGGAAGTGCTCTTCTTGCATCTGCTGCTTCAAATTGTGTTGTTGCCAAATATTTAGTCTGTCCTGATGTATCTTTGTACTTACTACGATAGAATCCAAGTAGTCTATCATTTAACTCACCTGTGAAATCTATACAGATCTTTACTTTACCTGAAACCTTTTTTGAAAATTGAATTACTAATGTTTCTTTTTTAACGTTTAAAACTGATTTTGCCTTAATAGTTTTACCCTTATGAATTAGATGACAATTTTTTATCTTAAGTTCTGCTGCGTTTAATGTGAATGATGTAGTAGGTGTAGTTGTTAAGGTAATAATCTCAATTCCATTGAATGTGAAATTAGTAAAAATTGGTTCAAACTGAATATCATAGTTTATCTGACTGATTTTTGACATTTTTATTCTATATCTGGTAATGTGCCAAGATTGTCAGAATCAACCTTATTGTCATCCGTTCTTATATGAGCCTCGCCGTCCTTAACATAAGTTCTTACATACTCTCCTGGCTCCCAATCTGTTTCACTAGCTTTGAAAATTGTGATGTATTTTTTACCGCGTTTTATATCAGATGCAATGGCATGTTTATCAACTATCACTGCTGGTCCAAACTCTTTACCCCTGTCTTCATGAACCTGAACTTGGCTGATTTGACCTAATTCTGGACCGCGTTTGACCGCACTTATTGCAAAATCTGCCCAATTTGACATTTGATTGAGGTTTTTTTGATGCACAATATAATGTTAGACATTCTTAAAATATTCTAAAACCAAATCATGTGTGTGAGTGACACTAGATTTACCATGATCGGCCTTGTAGTAATTACAGTTGGTTTCATAATACTAGGTGTACTTGGTTCACAATTTACGGAGATTACAATTCAAACCAAAGAATTTTCAGAATGTTACGAATACCCAGAGGATCAACCGCCAGTCAAAATTGAATGTGAAGAACAACTACAAGACAGAAACATTCTATTTGCAATAGTAATTGGAATCATAGCTGCTGGAATTATTGCACTGTTAAAAGGCATTAAAGGTAGGTGGGATCAAGATGTTAAACCTGAAGAGATGGTTGGTCCTGGTAGCGATAATAGTGATGAAGTTGATGATTCACAAGATAAATCTTAAAGAAAACTATCGAGTGATTCACTAGTAATCTCTTCGGCCTCTAGTTTTTTTGATAGTTTTTCGCCCATGGTTTTAGACGATGCCATTTTTCTCTTCCCGATCCAATAATACACTTCATCAATTGTATCCTTTGCAATCAATACAATTAATCGTCCAGATGTCTTTCTTCCAGTTCTTCCTCTTCTCTGAATAAATCTAATTGAGCTTGGGACGTTGTCATAAAAAATAACAAGGTTTACTTCAGAAATATCTAGACCTTCTTCTCCTACACGTGTTGCGACTAGAACTTTGGTTTCTCCATCTCGAAATCTCTGCACGGTTTCTATTTGTTTTTTTTGCTTAAGACCAGTTTCTCCAGCCTTTCCAATCAAAATTTCAGATTTTATACCAATACTGTTTAATTTTTCGTTTATTACATTTACAGAATCACGATAGCTGGTAAAAATCAAAACTTTGTCATTAACTGATGAGACAATTTCCAGAAGCTTTGGAATTTTCGAATGTTCAATTCCTTTTGACTGTGCAATCTTGGATAATTGTATGGAACGAGTAAAATTAGGATCTGTTTCAAATAGTTCTTTCACACCTGCGCCTTTTTTCTTTTGTGTTCTCTCACAAAATTTTAGGAATGAGGTAATCCCGTGAGCTTCAAGTATGTTCAATGCGTAAGTTATTCTAATTGCTGTAAAAAGTGGTTTAGCTGATCTCCTGTTCTGTGTTAAAACATACTGACGTACACGTAATAATGCAGAGAGTGATTTATTCTCTATAGATAACTGTATTCCATTTTTTCTCAATTGGGTGTATCTCTCATCTAATGCAAGTTTAAGACATGTTTGAATTGCTTTCATATCAGGTGGAAGATCAACGTTTATCCATTCTGTCTTTGTTTCTTGAATGTATGGTTTTACGTCGGGGCTTTCATCTGTTTTTTGTAAAACATTTTGGATTCTAAGTGATTTTACAATTTCATCTGCTTTTTGTTTATCGCTAGGTAGTGTAGCAGTCATGGCTAGAAAGTGTACATCGTTAGAGAAGCTATTTGCTATTGAGGTGTATGCATAATCACCTACAGCCCTATGCGCCTCATCAAAAATCACCAAACTAAATTGTTCTGGCGATACTGCACCACGCTGAAGATCATTTCTTGTGATCTCTGGTGTAGCACAAACAATACTATTAATCCATAATTTTTTTCTTTTAGATAGTAAATCCTCACCGGTTACAATTCCAATGTCATCAAGCAAAACATGTTCCTTTAAAAACTCAAAGTGCTGATTAACTAATACTCGTGTAGGGGCTAGAAACAATATACCGCCTTTTTTCTGTGATAAAATATCTAAAATTACTTGCAATGCAACCGTGGTTTTTCCAAGGCCCGTCGGAAGTACAACTAGTGAATTTTGATTTTTCGCTTGGCTTGCAAGTGAAATCTGATAATCTCTCGCTTCTATAGAATTTGGCTTTATTAGATTATTTTCAATATATTCGGATACCATTGAAAAAAAATAATGATCCATAGGTTTTATCGTTTCTAATAGCAATTTGTTACCCAACGGTATAACTTGATTCATTAGAATTTGTCATGAATGTTATATTACAGGTAAACACAGAAATTTCATGAGTGAGACTTTTGAACGACCAACGTGGGATGAATATTTCATGTTACAGGCAGAATTGGCAAAACTACGCTCAAACTGTATTACAAGAAAAGTCGGGGCAGTTATTGTTAGGGATAATAGACAGATTGCCACTGGTTATAATGGGACTCCACCTGGAATCAAAAACTGTTTTGATGGTGGATGTCAACGATGCACCGATAGAATGGAAGGAAAAATTAAGTCAGGTGAAGGTCTTGGGAGGTGTCTCTGCAATCATGCTGAAGCAAATGCCATAATGCACTGTGCTATTCTAGGAATAGAAGCTGGTGTAAAGGGCGCAATACTTTATTCTACATTTGTTCCGTGTTTAGAATGTACAAAAATGGCCATTACAATTGGGATAAAAAAATTTGTTTGCCTAGATGAGTATCCTGAAACTAACTATGAGCTAATCAAAGAAGCTGGTGTTGAAATTGAGATATTGGATAAAAACATGATTGGGGATTGGGCAAAAAAGCTCTCAAATAACGATTAAACATGGAATTTCAAGAACAATCTGTGCAATCTGCTGATGAAGAAAATATACCAAGTTCACTTTTGATATCTGCCACATACAATAGTCAGCAGAAAAAGGCAGTGCTTAAATTCTATGAACCGAAATCAGGAAAAATTTTTTTGTGGAATGACAAAACTGGACATAAACCATATTGCTACTCTAAGCTTTCAGTTGAAGAGTTAGACTTTCTTTCAGAGAGACAAGATGTTATCGAAATTAAGCAAGTGACAAAACGTGATATGCTACAAGATAAATTTGTCCAGGTATCTAAAATAATTGTAGAAGATCCATTAGCTATTGGTGGGACACAAACAACAAAGAGTATACGAAATGAGATCGAGACATGGGAATCCGATATTAAGTATTATGAAAACTATCTATATGACAATAAGTTGATTGTCGGTAAATATTATAAAATAGTTAATGGCGAAATAATCCCAACAGACTTTGAAATTTCTGAAGAGACAAAACTTGAATTAAAAAGTCTGCTTTGGGATAGGCTATCCAATTCTGGAATGGCAGATACAAAAGAATTTCAAGAGGCAATATCCGACTGGGCAGAGCTATTAAACCAGCCTGTCCCAAAAATCAAGAGGTTAAGCCTGGACATAGAAGTGGAGTCTGAGGTAGGAAGGATACCTGATCCAAAACTTGCAGAAAAAAGAGTTACTGCTGTTGGATTTGAAGGGAGCGACAATCTGAAAAAAATTTTTGTTTTGAGACGGGATGGAATACAAGAAGGCGAAAATGAATTGGATGATGGAATCGAACTCAAGTTTTATGAAAACGAGAAAGAAATGATCGAAGATACATTCAATCTAGTTGAGCAGTACCCAGTATTACTCACATACAATGGTGATGGATTTGATCTTCCATATCTATACAATAGAGCAAATAGGGTTGGCGTCAGTAAACAGAAAAATCCATTATACATGATGAGAGATTCTGCAACTTTACAAAAAGGAGTTCATTTGGATTTGTATAGAACATTCTCAAATAGAGCATTTCAGATCTATGCATTTGGTCAAAAATATACAGATTTTTCTTTGAATAGCGTATGCAAGGGAATTCTGAATGAAGAAAAAATTGGGCATGAAATGGAAATTGATGAAATGACATACTATCAAATTGCAAAATATTGTCAAAATGATGCACGGCTTACATACAAACTCACGAGTTTTAATGATGACCTTTTGATGAATCTGCTTGTTGTCATAACTCGTATAGCAAGAATGCCGATAGATGATATTGCTAGAATGGGTGTGTCGCAATGGATCAGAAGCCTGATGTATTATGAACATAGGAAAAATAATTTCCTAATTCCACGTAGAAGTGAACTTGATAACAAATCTGCTGGAGTGGCTAATAATGCTGTTATCAAAGATAAAAAATATCGTGGCGGTATGGTTGTAGATCCTATAGAAGGAATTCATTTTGACGTTATCGTCATGGATTTTGCAAGTCTGTATCCAAGCATCATAAAAGTTAACAATCTTTCATACGAAACTGTCAGATGTAAACATGAAGAATGTAAAAAAAATATGATTCCACAAACAAACCATTGGGCATGTACAAAAAGGAACGGTCTCACATCATTAATTATTGGCTCGCTACGTGATCTGCGTGTCAATTACTACAAAAGCCAAACAAAAAAATCTAATATTACTGAGGAAGAAAGACAGCTATACTTAGTTGTCACACAGGCTTTGAAGGTCATACTGAACGCAAGCTATGGTGTAATGGGCGCTGAAATATTCCCACTGTATTACCTTCCTGCTGCAGAATCAACAACAGGGATGGGCAGACATATAATTTTAGATACAATTGAAAAATGCAAAGAGAGTGGAATTCAAGTTCTTTATGGTGACACTGATTCAATTTTTGTAAAAGACCTTACACAGGAGCAAATTGAGGTTTTAATGAGCCGAGCAAAAAAGGATCATGGTGTTGAATTAGAAGTTGACAAAGAATTCCGGTATGTTGTGTTAAGCAATAGAAAGAAAAACTACCTAGGTGTAACAAAGGATGGAAAAGCTGATGTTAAAGGATTAACTGGTAAAAAATCGCACACACCAAAATTCATCAAGACATTATTTTACGAGTTGCTAGATATTTTATCGGCAGTACAAAATGAAAGTGAGTTTGAAAGTGCAAAGAAGAAAATAACTGAAAAAATAGCTGGTTATGCAAATAAAGTGCGAGAAAAACAAATCCCATTATCAGAATTAGCATTTAACGTAATGATTAGCAAATCACCAGCTGAATATGTAAAAACTGTTCCACAGCACATTCGTGCTGCAAAACAGCTTGAATCTATTAGAGAGATAAAAAAAGGTGATATTATTTCATATGTGAAAATTCTCAACAAGCCGGGCGTGAAACCAGTCGAAATGGCAAGGCAAGATGAAGTTGATTCTTCGAAATACATGGAGTTTATGGAAAGCACCTTGGAGCAGATTACATCATCTATGGACTTGGATTTCGATACAATCCTAGGAAAGCCAAAACAAACAGGTTTAGACCAATTCTTCTGGAATTAATTGATATGTTTCTAGATGACGTGACTTTGGGAATAGTAGGAATAGCCGCTGGCATTCTAATTTTATCCGGCTGGGTCCCACAAATTATCAAAGGATACAAGACAAAAAGATTAAACGATGTATCTTCATATCTAATGATTTGCATCTTTGCAGGTGCTGTATTATGGCTAGTTTATGGAATTGAGATTGACGATGTATATGTAATGGGTGTTAATGTTGCAGCAATGTTTCTTACAATGACAGT
>CEVQ01140814.1_pt1 | contig 14296 bp, 13 predicted proteins | sample 356551 | NCBI WGS metagenome assembly CEVQ01 (sample SAMEA2623756, study PRJEB7988) | marine metagenome | biome: marine biome (ENVO:00000447); feature: mesopelagic zone (ENVO:00000213); material: "saline water (ENVO:00002010), including plankton (ENVO:xxxxxxxx)" | depth 250 m | reverse complement strand
AAAGAAGTTGTTTCAGGATACGAATGTGGCTTAACAATAGACAATTATAATGACATAAAAGTGGGAGACGTGATCGAAGGGTTTGAGCAAGTTGAAATAGAAAAGAAATAATTTATTTTATTTTCACATTTACTATATATATATTTCTAAATTGTTTTTTTATTTTTTTTAGATATCTATAAGCTCGTCTTTTAGAATAATATTTTCCTACTCTTATTTTATAATATGGAGATTCATGAATATATTCTATTTTGATTTTAGGGTAATATTTAATAAATTTTTTTCTTGTATTTTCAGCTTCTTCTCTGTTAGCTCCCATGTATATTTGTATTTTAAATCCATTTATTCCTTTTTCTTTTGATATACTTATAGAAGTATCTATTAAATTTTTAATATCTGAATTCATATTAACTTGACATTTTAAATTGAAACTTATAAAAACTGCAAAAATTATATATATGTAATACATATGATTCTAATTTATATTTTTTTCTTGAAATAATCTTATTAAAGTTTAAAAAAAAAGATATAATTAATTAAATTCGCCAAAAGATTTTTTGTGGATTTGAAACATATATTAAATATTTTTCTCTTTCTGTTTTTTTTGCATAGTATTAATTTACACGCAGAGGATAATCAAGGTGAATCTTTATTTAAACAACATTGCGCTTCTTGTCACGGTATAAATACTAAGTTAATTGGTCCGGCATTAAAAGATATTCATTTAAAATACGATCGTGATTGGCTATACAATTGGATTAAAAACTCACCAGCAATGATTAATTCTGGTGATGAGCAAGCAATAGCTATTTATGAGGAATATAATAAATCTCCAATGAATGTATTTGAAGGTATTTTAAGCACTGAAGATATAGAAAAAATATTATTATATGTAGAATCTTCAGATAGTGGCCAAAATAATTCTTCATTAGGACATCAAACAGGAGAAGAAGAGAATGATAATAAATCTATAATGTTTTTAATAATGATGATAATGATTTTTGGATTATTAATATTCATTTTAGATAATGTCAAGAACACTTTAAAATCTGTAGCAAAAGAAGAAACAGAGACAATTCCTCAGTTTCTATATAAAACATCTTTAATGCTTTCTAAAAATAAAAAGTTTTTATTTATGACATTTTTATTGTTTATAGTTCTTATTACAAATGCTGCTTGGCACGGGATGTCTTCTATAGGGGTGTATGATAAATATCAACCAGAGCAACCGATAAAATTTTCTCATAAAATTCATGCAGGAGATAATGGGATAGATTGTAATTATTGTCATCATACCGCTAGAGAGAGTAAACATGCGGGGATCCCTTCAGCAAATGTGTGTATGAATTGTCATACATTTATTAATGAAGGGTCTATTGACGGAGACAAAGAGATAGGTAAAATTTATGAAGCTATAGGGTTTGATCCTGTATCTAGAACTTATATTGAAAATTATAAAACAAAACCTATAAAATGGATTAGAATCCACAATTTACCTGATTTAGCTTATTTTAATCATTCTCAACATGTTAATGTAGGAAAATTAGAATGCCAAACATGTCATGGTCCAGTTGAAACAATGGACGAGGTTTATCAGTTTTCTGATTTGACGATGGGATGGTGTATAGATTGTCACAGAACACAAGATGTACAATATGATGAAAATAAATATTATGAAAATCATTTAACAAAAATTAATAATAAAAGTAAACACGTCCATGTTGAAGATATTGGAGGCTTGGAATGTGGAAAATGTCATTATTAGAGTATGAAAAAAAAGTATTGGAAAAGTATTGAACAAACAAAAAATAATAATTTAGAATTACATAAAGAATTTTCAGATAAAATTCCTATTGAAAAAATAATAGACAATAAAAATAATTTTACTGCCAGCAGAAGAGATTTTTTAAAATTGGTAGGATTTTCAACTGTAGCTGCGACTATAACTTCATGTGAAACTCCAATTACAGAATCAGTTCCTTATTTAGTTAAGCCTGAAGAAATAACTCCAGGTAATGCTAATTATTATGCTACTACTTTTGATGATGGTTATGATTTTGCTTCAGTGTTAATAAAAACAAGAGAAGGTCGTCCAATAAAAATTGATCCTAATTATGAGGCAAGATCTCTATATGATGCTAATTCTAGAATACAATCATCCCTATTATCTTTGTATGATAGTTATAGACTCAAATCTCCTGTTAATCAAAAATCAAAAGAATTAAATATTTCTTTAGAAGATTATTTTAGAAATTTAAATTTTGATTTATCTAGTAATAAAAAAACAGTTTTTTTAACATCTTCATTTACAAGTCCTTCTTTAAATAATATTATAAAAGACCTTAAATTAAAGTATCCTAATTTTGAAATTATATTTTATGATCCTATTTCATATTCAGGATTATTAGATTCTTACGATGAGATGTTTGGAGTTAGAGCTTTGCCAAATTATCGTTTTGAAAAAGCTGATTTTATTATAAGTATTGGAGCAGATTTTTTAGGAGAATGGTTAAATTTTGATCATTCAGAAGGTTATGCTTCTAAAAGAGATCCTGACAATAAAATGTCACAACATATACATTTTGAATCTAATATGAGTTTGTCAGGAAGTAATGCGGATAAAAGATATATAATCAAGCCTTCAGAAAAAGTTTCAGTACTTACAAACCTTTATAACATTATAGCAAAATCTTTTGGAGAAAAACAAATAAATTCTCAATCATGTAAGTATGATGCTGAAATAAAATTATTAGCTGCAAAATTAATTAGATCGAAAGGAAAAAGTATTGTTTTAATAGATTCAAGTGATAAAAATTTACAAAATCTTTGTTTTAAATTGAATATGTTATTAGGTAATATTAATAAGACAATTAATATTGCTGAACCTCTTTTTATTAAGAAAGGAGACGATAATAAATTTAATATTTTATTAAATGAAATGTTGGAGGGCAAGGTGGAGTCATTAATTATTAATGATGTAAATCTTTTTTACAATTTTTATGATCAAAATAAGTTAAAGAAATCTTTTAAAAAGGTTAATGTTATTACACAGTTAACTTTAAAAGAAAATGAGACATCTCCTTTTGTAGATTATATTATTCCAAAAAATCATTTTCTTGAATCATGGGGAGATAGTAATCCTAAGAACGGAATGTATACTTTAAGACAGCCAGTAATTAATCCTTTATTTGATTCAATACAAGTGGAAGATTTTTTATTAAAATTATTAGGTAATTCAAAAAATTATAAGGACTATTTAAAATCTTTTTGGAAAAAATCAATTTTACAATCAACTACAAACTGGAATCAAGTTTTACATGATGGATTTTATTTTTCAAAACAAAAGTTGATTATTAATGTTAAAAATAATCTAGATATAAATTATACATCAAAAAATATTTGGTTAAATCATAGCGACGGAGGTTTAGAACTTTTATTATTTGCTAATCATTTAGGAGATGGTAAGATGGCTAACATTCCATGGTTACAAGAGCTTCCAGATCCAATAAATAGAACTTGTTGGGATAATTATTTATGTATATCAAAGAATTTAGCAGATAATTTAGGATTAAAAAATAAAATTTCCGCGGATGGTCAGCTTGATGGAGATATAGTTACTATAAAATCAGGTAAATTAGAACTTTCAAATATTCCTGTATTTATTCAACCAGGGCATTCAGATGACACAGTTTCTTTATCTTTTGGTTACGGAAGAACTAAATCTGGGAAATCAGGGGATAATGTTGGGGTAAATGCTTTTATATTTTATAAAAATTTTATTTCTGAATATAGCGGAATAGAAATAATTAAGCAAGAAACATCACCGCATAAATTTGCTAGTGTTCAATTAGCTCATACAATGATGGGTAGAGATATTGTTAAAGAAGCAACTTTGAAAGAATACAAGAAAGATAAATTTGCTGGCAATCATCCTGAAAACCTACATACTCCTGAAGGAATGAAACATGTTGAAAATATATCTTTATGGAAACAGCATGATTATAATGATGGACATTTATGGAATCTGGCAATTGATTTAAATAAATGTACAGGTTGCGGAGCATGTGTTACAGCTTGTCATATTGAAAACAATGTTCCAGTTGTAGGCAAAAGTGAAATTCGAAAGCATAGGGATATGCATTGGCTTAGAATAGATAGATATTATTCATCTGATATGACTATGGAAAAAGCGGAAAGTCTCAATGAGGATGATAATCCCAATAATGATATAGGACTAGTTAAAAAATATAAATTAATGGAAGAGCCTTCTCAAAACCCAGAGGTAGTTTTTCAGCCTGTTATGTGTCAGCATTGCAACAATGCGCCTTGTGAAACAGTATGTCCTGTTGCGGCAACTTCACATAGCAAGGAAGGTTTAAATCACATGGCTTATAATAGATGTGTAGGAACTAGATATTGCGCGAATAATTGTCCGTATAAGGTGAGAAGATTTAATTGGTTCAATTATAAAGACAATGATGATTTTGATTTTAACATGAATGATGATTTAGGGAAATTAGTTTTAAACCCTGATGTTACAGTTAGAGCTAGAGGGGTTATGGAAAAATGTTCTTTTTGTATACAGAATATACAAAAAGCTAAATTAGATGCTAAAAAAGAGAACAGAAAAGTAAAAGATGGAGATGTGAAAATTGCATGTGAAAATGCTTGTACAACAGGGGCCATGGTTTTTGGAGATGTAAATGACAAATCAAGTAAAGTGCATAAAGAGAAGCAACATGAAAGGTCATATAATTTATTAGCTTCTGTAGGGACTAGACCAAATGTATTTTATAAAACTAAAATAAGAAATAAAAAAGATGTCTCATAAAGAATCACATATAAGAGAGCCCTTAATTTTAGGGGATAAATCATATCATGATATAACAGTTGATATTGCTCGCCCTATAGAAACTAAAGCTAATAAATGGTGGTGGTTATTATTCGGGTTGTCTTTAACATTATTTTTATGGGGGATTGGTTGTATTCTATATACTATAGGTAAAGGAATAGGCGTTTGGGGTCTTAATAAAACTGTAGGATGGGCTTGGGATATTACTAATTTTGTTTGGTGGATAGGAATAGGACATGCAGGAACAGCTATATCTGCTGTTTTGTTACTTTTTAGACAAAAATGGCGTATGGCTATTAATAGATCTGCAGAAGCCATGACTATTTTCGCTGTTTTTCAAGCTGGATTATTTCCTTTAATACATATGGGACGAGTTTGGGTTGGATATTTTGTTTTCCCTATTCCAAATAATTTTGGTTCATTGTGGGTTAATTTTAATTCTCCTCTTTTATGGGATGTTTTTGCTATTAGTACTTATTTGACAGTTTCAATTGTTTTTTGGTATTTAGGTTTAATACCAGATTTTGCTATGTTACGTGATAGAATAAATAAAAATGTTAAGCCATTTACACAAAAGATATATTCTTTATTATCATTTGGATGGAGCGGAGGAGCAAAAGATTGGCAGAGATTTGAATCGGTATCGTTAATATTAGCCGGATTAGCAACTCCATTAGTTTTTTCTGTGCATTCAATTGTTAGTACAGATTTTGCTACAGCAGTTTTACCAGGATGGCATACTACTATTTTTCCACCATATTTTGTTTTAGGCGCGTTATTTTCTGGTTTTGCCATGGTATCAACTTTATTATTAGTAATGAGGAAGGTTTTGAATTTGGAAGCTTATGTTACAGTAAAACATATTGAATACATGAATATAATTATTATTCTCACAGGTTCTTTAGTGGGAGTAGCATACATAACAGAATTATTTATGGCATGGTATTCTGGAGTTGAATTTGAACAATATGCTTTTTTAAATAGGGCTACAGGTCCTTATTGGTGGTCTTATGCTGGAATGATGACATGTAATGTTATTACACCGCAAATTTTTTGGATTAAAAAAATAAGAACAAATTTAGCAGCAACATTTGTTATAACAATATTTGTAAATATAGGGATGTGGTTTGAGAGGTTCGTTATTATAGTAACTTCTTTACATAGGGATTTTTTACCATCTAGTTGGACAATGTATGTTCCTACATTTGTAGAGGTAGGTATTTTTCTTGGAACGGTAGGGTTCTTTTTTGTTTTATTTCTTTTGTATTCAAGAACTTTTCCTGTTATAGCGCAAGCTGAGTTAAAATCAATTTTAAAATCATCTGGAGAAAAATATAAAAAATAATATGAATAAAATTTACGCTATTTATGATGATGAAGAGATTTTAATAGAAGGAATTAAGAAATTAAAATCTAATAATGTGAAAATACATGAAGTTTATACTCCATTTCCAGTTCATGGTCTTGATAAAGTTTTAGGATTAAAATTTTCAAGATTAGGAGTTTGTGCTTTTATTTATGGTATGTGTGGATTATGTTTTGCTATGTTAATGATGGGGTATATGATGACTATTGATTGGCCTCAAATTATAGGAGGAAAGCCGAATTTTTCTTTTTTTGATAATATTCCAACATTTATTCCTATTATGTTTGAATGTACAGTTTTGTTTTCTGCTCATTTACTAGCTTTAACATTTATGTTTAGAAGCAAGTTATTTCCTGGCGCAAAATCTAGAAACCCCGATCCTAGAACAACAGATGATAAATTTTTAGTAGAATTACATGTAGATGACAACTATAACGATATAATTAATTTAGTTAAAAAAACGAATGTTTCAGAAATAAAAACTAGTGATGACAAGGAAGATTAATATTATTTTAACATTTATTTTGTTTTGTATTTTATCCTGTACAGATCCAAAAAATCCAGGCATAGAGTATATGCCGGACATGTATCGTTCTATTTCTGTTGAAACTTATCAGACTTCTCAAATATTTAATGATAGTATGAGTGCAAGAAATCCAGTTAAAGGAACAATTCCTAGAGGTTTTATTCCTTTTGAATATGAAAACACAACTGAAGATTATATTAGAGCGGGGAAAGAATTAGATAATCCAGTAGATTTAACTGAAGAAGTTTTAGATGAAGGTAAATCTTTATTTGTTATGTTCTGTGCTCATTGTCACGGAAAAAAAGGCGACGGAAAAGGCAGTATATCTCATCCTTTATATTCCACTGTTCCTGCTTATTCAGATGAAATATCGAAAAGAAGAAGCGGAGCAACAATGAAAGATTTGGAGCCAGGACATATTTTTCATGCAATCACATATGGATTAAATGCAATGGGCCCTCATTTAACACAAATTTCACAAGAAGATAGATGGAAAATAGTGCATTATGTTAACACCTTACAGGAATGAATAAATTTAAAGAAAATAGTAAATTGAAATTATCTTTGATGTTGTTTATAGCAATTGGTGTAATTGCTTTAATAATGGGATTTGCTGATTCTCATCATACTAGAATTTGGACGAGTTTGTTATTTAATAATTTATTTTTTACTGGGATAGCTTTATTTGGTGTATTTTTTGTCGCTTTACAATATGTTTCACAAGCTGGATGGTCAACAGTATTCAAAAGAATACCAGAAGCTGTATCAAGTTATTTGCCATTAGGGGGCGGTATTATGTTATTGGTAGTTTTGGCTGGAGCATTTGATTTACATCATATTTATCATTGGATGGATCCAGAATTACATGATAAAAATTCTTCTCATTATGATAAAGTAATAGCTGGAAAATCAGGGTATCTTAATATACCTTTCTTTTTAATACGATCATTTATTTATGTTTTTGTATGGGTTTATTGTTCTCGAAAACTTAAAGAGTTTTCTTTAAAAGAAGATTTAGATTCTAATATAAAATGGCATAATAAAAGTGTTACTTTGTCAGCTGTTTTTATAGTCTTTTATGCAGTATCTACTAGTATAGCTGCATGGGACTGGATCATGAGTATAGACGCACATTGGTATAGCACTATGTTTGGATGGTACTTTTTCTCTGGAACAGCAGCTAGCGGTTTTACAGTCATAACTTTATTGATTATATATTTAAAAAAACAAGGTTATTTGCCTGAAATAAATCAGAATCATTTGCATGATTTAGGAAAATTTATTTTTGTATGTAGTATTTTATGGACCTATTTATGGTTTTCTCAATTTATGCTTATATGGTATGCGCATATTCCAGAAGAAATATTATATTTTATAGAAAGGTTTGAAAATTATAAGTTTATTTTATGGATGACGTTAATTTTAAATTTCGCATTCCCTACATTATTATTAATGTCTAGAGACTGTAAAAGAAATTATAAATATTTAATTGTAACAGGGGTGATTGTTTTGATAGGACATTGGTTAGATTATTTTTTAATGGTTACGCCAGGAGTTATGCATAGTCATTGGCATTTAGGATTTATAGAAGTAGGTGTGGGTATAGGATGTTTAGGTATATTTACTTATTTAATTTTCAATAGACTTAAAAAAGTTAATTTAATAGTTAAGAATCATCCTTTTTTAGATGAAAGTAAACATCATGAAATATAGCTTATGATAACAAAAATTTTTACATTATTAATAATAGTTTTATTTTTAGTTGCTTTAACTCAGGTTATAAGAATATTTCAATTAACTGGTAAAATAAAAGGCTATGATATTAATGAAATAACAGATTCTGATAATAATTTAAATGGCATTTTATCTATAATTTTTTCAATTTTATTTTTTGCATTTTGTGTTTATCAATATCTTGAATTTAAGAAATTTATTTTACCTGAATCAGCATCTTTTCATGGTATTTTTATTGATAAAATGAATAATCTATCTTTAATTGCGATAACGGTTGTATTTGTAATAATGAATGCTTTAATTTTTTATTTATCTTATAAGTATAGATCTAAAAAAGAAACAAAAGCATCTTTTGTAACTCATAACAATAAACTGGAATTAATTTGGACAATATTGCCTGGAATAGTTTTAACTGTTTATATTTTATATGGTTTAAATGTTTGGTCTAAAGTTATGCATCCTAGTGAAGAAGATCCTATGTTAATAGAAATTTATGGTCAACAATTTAGTTGGACAGCAAGATACGCCGGAGAAGATAATCTGTTAGGAGAATCTCATTATACTTTAGTAAATAACAAAAATGTTTTAGGGGTTGATTCTAAAGATGTAAATTCCAATGATGATATTATAGTCAGAGAATTACATATTCCTATTGATGAACCTATAATGTTAAAATTCAGATCACAAGACGCATTACATTCTGCATATTTACCACATTTTAGAGTTCAAATGAATTGTGTCCCAGGATTAGAAACTTCTTTTATGTTTATACCTATAAAAACTACTAAACAAATGAGAATAGAATTAAAAGATGAAAGTTTTGATTATGTTTTATTATGTAATAAAATTTGTGGAAGCAGTCATTTTAATATGCAAATGAAAGTTATAGTAGAGACTAGAGAAGAATATAATGAATGGATAGGCCAGCAACCTAAGTTTAAAGAAATTAATTTATAAATATTTATTATGTCAGAACACCATCATAAAGAAACATTTATTACTAAATATATATTTTGTCAGGATCATAAAATGATATCAAAGCAGTTTCTTATTACAGGTATGCTGATGGGGACAATTGCGCTTTTGATGTCAACTTTTTTTAGATTACAGTTAGCTTATCCTGGTAAGTCTTTTGGTATTCTTGAAACTTTTTTAGGCAGATGGGCTCCAGAGGGGGTGATGAGTCCAGATATTTATTTAGCATTAGTTACTATTCATGGGACAATAATGGTCTTTTTTGTTTTAACTGCTGGACTTAGTGGAACATTTTCAAATTTACTTATTCCTTTACAGATAGGAGCTAGAGATATGGCATCTGGATTTTTAAATATGTTGTCTTATTGGTTCTTTTTTGCATCTAGTGTGGTTATGGTTTATTCATTGTTTGTCCAATCAGGGCCAGCGTCTGCTGGGTGGACTATATATCCACCTTTAAGTGCTATTGCAGAATTAATACCAGGTTCTGGTGCAGGGATGACGTGGTGGTTAGTAAGCATGGTTCTTTTTATAGTTTCAGCATTATTGGGCGCTTTAAATTATATTGTTACTATTATTAATTTACGAACACAAGGAATGTCTTTAAGAAGACTGCCTTTAACTATATGGGCATTTTTTGTTACTGCAATTTTAGGAGTATTATCTTTTCCTGTATTACTTTCAGCCGCTTTGTTATTGGTGTTTGATAGATCATTTGGAACTAGTTTTTATTTGTCTGATATTATTATAGCCGGGGAGGCTTTGACAAATACAGGGGGTAGTCCTATTTTATTTCAACATTTATTTTGGTTTTTAGGTCATCCGGAAGTATATATCGTATTATTGCCAGCTTTAGGAATAACTTCAGAAATAATTTCAACTAATTCTAGAAAGCCAATATTTGGATATACAGCTATGGTTGCTTCTATATTAGCTATAGGATTTTTATCTTTTATTGTTTGGGGACATCATATGTTTATTACAGGGATGAATCCATTTTTGGGGTCAGTTTTTATTTTTACTACATTATTAATAGCGATTCCCTCCGCTGTTAAAGCATTTAATTATTGTGCCACTTTATTTAAAGGAAAAATTGTTTTTACTCCAGCTATGTTGTTTTCAATTGCACTTGTTTCAACTTTTGTAACAGGAGGACTTACAGGTTTAATTTTAGCAAATGCTCCTTTAGATATTAATGTTCATGATACATATTTTGTTGTAGGTCATTTTCATATTGTGATGGGATTGTCTGCTATTTTTGGAATGTTTGCAGGAGTTTATCATTGGTTCCCTAGAATGTATGGAAAAATGATGAATAAACATTTAGGATACATACATTTTTGGTTCACTTTTGCTGCTGCTTACGGTGTGTTTTTCCCTATGCATTTTTTAGGATTAGCAGGTGTTCCAAGAAGATATTATTCTAATTCTTCTTTTTCTATGTTTGACGGAATGACAGATATTAATATTATAATTACAGTATCTGCTATAATAGGAGCAGTTGCTCAAGTATTTTTCTTTTTTAATTTCTTTTATTCAATTTTTAAAGGAAATAAATCTAGTCAGAATCCATGGAAATCTAATACTTTAGAATGGACAGCTCCAGTTAAACATATGCATGGTAATTGGCCTGGTAAAATACCTGCGGTATATCGTTGGCCTTATGATTACAGTAAGCCTGGTGCAGAAGAAGATTTTATTTCACAGACTGTACCACTAAAAGAAGGAGAGCAAGAACATTAAATATATTTTATTTATTTAATTTTTCATTTAATATATTTGTTTTATCATGAATGATCAATTGTCACCATATTCTGAAAACTTATCATCTGAAGAAAAAAAAATTGAACATGTTTTAAGGCCAGAAGAATTTTCAGATTTTACAGGCCAAGAAAAAATAGTCAAGAATTTAAAAATTTTCGTTAAAGCAGCTAAATTAAGAAAAGACGCCTTGGATCATGTTTTATTACATGGGCCTCCAGGATTAGGTAAAACAACATTGTCTTATATATTGGCCAATGAACTAGGTGTTAATATTAAAGTTTCTTCAGGTCCAGTTATAGATAAACCAGGAGATTTAGCAGGGTTATTAACTAGTTTAGAAAAAGGAGATGTTTTATTTATAGATGAAATCCATAGACTTTCTCCAGTGGTAGAAGAATATTTATATTCTGCCATGGAAGATTATAAAATTGATATTATGATAGAGAGTGGTCCTAATGCAAGATCAGTTCAAATTAAATTAAACCCATTTACATTAATAGGTGCAACTACAAGATCAGGTCTCTTAACTGCTCCTTTAAGAGCGAGATTTGGAATTAATTTTAGATTAGAATATTATGACAGTGAATTATTAAGTGATATTTTACAGAGATCGGCAGGGATTTTAAATATTCCTATAAATATTGAAGCAAGTAATGAAATTTCATCTCGTAGTAGAGGAACTCCCAGAATAGCGAATATGTTATTAAGAAGAGTTAGGGATTTTGCTCAAATAGAGGGAGATGGTAAAATAGATTTAAAAATAACTAATAAAACTTTATCTGCTTTAAATGTAGATCAGTATGGTTTAGATGAAATGGATAATAGAATTTTATCTACAATAATAAATAAATTTAAAGGGGGTCCTGTGGGTCTTACTACTATAGCGACAGCTGTCGGAGAACAGGCGGCTACAATTGAAGAAGTATATGAGCCTTTTTTAATAAAAGAAGGTTTTTTAGTTAGAACTCCTAGAGGTAGAGAAGTTACAGATAAATCATATATACATTTAGGTATTGATAAACCAAATAATCAAAGAGGTTTATTTAATGGATAAATCAAAATTAACTTTAATTATAAAAAATAAAGCAAGAGAATTAGGTTTTTCTTTTTGTGGTATTTCTAGAGCAGATTTTTTGAGAGAAGAGGCTGAAAAATATGAAGCGTGGTTAAAAGAAAATATGCATGGAAAAATGGATTATATGAATAATAATATTGACAAAAGACTTGACCCTAGGTTGTTGGTTGAGGGCTCTAAATCTATTGTGTCGCTTTTATATAATTATTATACAAACACAAAACAAGTAGATATTAATGCTCCGAAAATATCAACTTATGCTTATGGGAAAGATTATCATAAGGTGGTGAAGAAAAAATTAAAATCATTAATGTTTTTTATTAGAGAAAAAATAGGCAATGTTGAAGGCAGATATTTTGTTGATTCTGCTCCAATTTTGGAAAGAGCATGGGCAAAAAAAAGTGGATTAGGATGGGTTGGAAAAAATACAAATCTTATTAACAAAGAGCGAGGATCTTTTTTTTTTATAAGTCAATTAATAATTGATTTAGATTTAATTTATGATGGAGAAGTGACAGATCATTGCGGATCTTGTAATAAATGTATTGACGCTTGTCCAACAGGAGCTATTGTCGAGCCTTATGTTGTAGATGGCAGCAAATGTATATCATATTTTACAATTGAATTAAAAGATAATATTCCTGACGAGATGAGAGGGAGATTTGATAATTGGATGTTTGGATGTGATGTTTGTCAAGATGTTTGTCCTTGGAATAAGTTTTCGGTTTTACATAATGAGCAAGAGTTTCAGCCAACAGGAAATTTATTAAACATGTCAAGTGAAGATTGGGATATGTTAAACAAAGAAATGTTTGAAAAATTATTTAAATCATCTGCTGTTCAAAGAACAAAATTTACAGGCTTAAAGCGAAATATTTCTTTTCTTAAATTAAATCCTGAAAAGATTTAACTATAATATCTTTATATTTTGTCATATATGTTAAACACCAACTTTTCAGAATTATTTTTTCATTATAATTCAGCCATTTTAATGATTTACAAAGTTCTTTTTTGAATAATTTTTTGTCGAAACTTACATTTTTGAGTATTAGCTTACAATATTTTAACATATATCTTAAACGTTTTTATAATCATTTTATTATATAATATTTTAGTGTCAATGCTAAGACAGTATTGTATTGCCCTTGGTTATACCACAGGGTTGTATTTGAAGAATGATTTCTAATAGGCCAAAAAAGTATAGTGTTTGATATCATGATATCAAAAAATATTTGTTTTTTTATTTTGTATTCAAAAGAGCTAAATACTGACACATCGTAATTATTAAATTGGTTGAAATTATTTACTTCTCCATATTTGTCTTTTTCTTGTGATTTTATTAAATATCCATAGCTTAGACCGACGTCATAAGTATATTTATTGTTTTTTATTCCAACAGAAATAGGAAGTTCGAGATATGATAAATTAATTTCAGTTATATTATTTTGATGTAATTTAGGATTATTGCTTCCTTTTTCTATATATTTTATTTCAATGTTATAAAAAATATTTTTATGAAATATTCTATTTGTGCCTATTCCAAAATTGACTCCAAATTTATCAAATCCAGATAAATTATCTCCCGAAACTTGACTTCCATTTATTCCTATATTACAATATCCTGAAAAATTCTGTGCTATTAGATTTATGCTAGTTGCTATAAAAACAAGTAATATTATGTATTGTTTCATCTTAAGTTTGCACTTAAGCCTAATGATATTGTATTATATCCTTTTAAACTATAATTGTAATTTGCATTTATATTAATAAGCATAATTTGTATTCTGGCTCCAATATTTAATTTAGCATCATGCATTTTTCCAAAATCAGTTTCTATAATATTATTTTGTTGTATAGAAATTGTATTTCCTAATGTTACATTAGAATCAATATCTAAATTAGAACAAGTATAATTATGTCCTATTCCTCCAAATAAAGTTATTAGTGATATCTTTTTTGAAAATATTAAATTATTAGATATAGCTGTGCAATTTATATTAATAT
>CEVQ01007569.1_pt1 | contig 14341 bp, 16 predicted proteins | sample 356551 | NCBI WGS metagenome assembly CEVQ01 (sample SAMEA2623756, study PRJEB7988) | marine metagenome | biome: marine biome (ENVO:00000447); feature: mesopelagic zone (ENVO:00000213); material: "saline water (ENVO:00002010), including plankton (ENVO:xxxxxxxx)" | depth 250 m | reverse complement strand
AGAAACCTTTAATGCGTCATAATTAAAAACATATGTTTTACATTTTAATGTCTTAGCAGTAAGTGAAGCATTAGCTGATACATCCTGAAAAATATCCATATTAATTTCGTCTATATCTCCAACGCCTAAAAGTAATACATTAGTTAATTCAGTGCGTAACAATAATGATTCAGATTTTTTTCCACAGAATTCTTTATTTTTTATGACTTTAGATATCAATCCATTAAGTTTTTTATCAATAGACTTAGTATTAGGACTTAACTTCAAACTTTTAGAAATAACAGTAGAAACAAGAGGAGTTTCCAATAACTTTAAATTAAAAGTTTCAAATTTCTTTTTCAATTCAGTCATATATTATACGATACGATTAATATAAATGATATAGAAATAAAGAAAAAAACAAACCAAATAATTTTATTCCAGTCGAATACTTTCTTACCATCAATAATGCTAAAAGGTAATAAATTAAATGTGGCAAGAAATCCGTTTATAAAAGCGGCAGTAGACAAGATAGATTGCCATTCACTTGATAGAGACAACCAAGATAAAATGACTATAGATATAAAACCTAGAATAATATTACTAAACGGACCAGATAATGCAATTTGCCCTAAAATTTTTTTTGACGGGGAACCAGATATAACAACAGCTCCAGGGGCAATTATTTTAAACGGAATTGGAAATATACTTAAAACAGTCAGAAATAAACCAAAAGAATTCACACGAAATTCAGCATTAAAACCATTTTTTAATGCAATAAATTTATGCGACATTTCATGTATTAAAAAAGAACCCATTAGAATTATAGAAAGAACAAGTACAGTCCAGACAGGATAAGATCCACCGAAATTAACAAAGAAAAACGATATTCCAACTAATAATACTAAAATCATTCCAAGAAGCAAATGCCTTGATTCTGAGGACAAGAGTTGATTAATTTTAGAATCAAAAAACCTTGAATTGGAAATTCGTTGAGGATTTAAATATTCAATATCACGGTGACTATGAACCATATGTAATTGAATGCAATCATGTTTTTCAGGTAAACGATGTAATGAACATAAGACCATTTTACAATATGAACAAGTAAAAGGAAGATCTTGATCAATGGAACAAAATGAACATTGCATAATTACAATTTGAAAGCATAAATAATAAATATATTATCATAGTTTGATTTACATTAGAGAAATTTATCCAAACCGGTTTTGTCTTTATTCGAGACGTTTTTCGTTACAGGATTTGTATTTTTACTAAATCTTTTAACAGTTCGTTTAGCTTGTGATAATCTTTGTTGACTTACATAGTAATTAGTTTCATCACGAGTTCCTTTAGTAATAAAAGATACAACACTACCAGGAGATTTTCTTCCGGTACGTCCCATTCTCTGAGTAAATCTAATAGCACTCGCAACATTATCGTAGAAAATAACCAATTTGCATTCAGAAACGTCAAGTCCTTCTTCGCCAACTTGAGTTGCAACTAAGACATCATATTCACCAGACTTTAGTTTTTCCAGTGATTCTAATTGTAGTTTTTGTGATTGTCCTGTTTGACCACTTTTTCCTATCAATTTGCCAACATGATAACCCTTACCGTGTAAAACTTCGAAGATTTTATCAATAGTATCTCGATAACTGGCAAAAATTATCGCCTTGTCAGTTCCCCGAAGTCTATCATCTAGAATTGTTTCTAACTTGGCCAATTTTGGATGTTCGTCTCCATTGGACTGTAAACGATTAGTAAGAGTAAGTGCTTGTTTAAAATCAGGATTCTCGAGTAGTTTCTTAACACCACTAGACTTTTGTTTCGCGGATAAACGAGACACATATTGAGAAAAACTATACACGCCTTGAGTTTCAATTATGTTTAGACCATGAATTAGCCTCACCATTGAGTATAAATTACTTCTAATATCCCATCTTTTAGACAAATGTGGATCTTTTTCTATTTGATGACTCTTTGCAAGTACAGCTTTCAATGAAGGATCTTTGGGTAACAATTGACCAGCATATCTTAATTTTAAGGAATATGAAGAAAGAGTATTTCTAATATGGTTGCTAATTATTTTCATATCTTCAGGCAATTCTACTTCAATTCTTTGTACATCAGTAGTATGAACATAGGGTTTAACATCTTCACTATCTCGATCTCGAGCTTCAATGTGAGTAGAATGAAGATTTGACATAATTTCCTGCACCTTAAGAGATTCACTAGGAAGAGAAGCAGTCATTCCACACATTCTAATATTTTCATTTATTGAATACAATGAATTTGAAATGAATGTATAAGCATAATCGCCAACAGCTCTATGCACTTCATCAAAAATAACAACAGAAAACTGATTTAAATCAATTATATTACGAGCTATGTCGAGTTTGAGTATCTGCGGAGTAGCACAAACAACTTGATTTTGCCATTTAGTTTTTCTTTTAGATATAGTATCTTCACCTGTAATTACACTAATTTCTGTTTCAGAGAGATCTAATGAATTTAATAGAAACTCATAATGTTGATGAACAAGTACACGAGTAGGCGCCAGAATCATACAGGTTTTATCTGGATAATCAATCATTGAATCTGCAATAGTCAAGAGAGCAATTATGGTTTTTCCAAGACTAGTGGGAAGAACAACTAAAGAATTCTGTGATTTAATCGACTTCGCAATATTAACCTGATAATCTCTTTGATCGATAATCATTTTTTTAATATATTTTTTATCAATGAAGTCAGAGGACACAATTTATTATAGAAACAAGATGGTTAAAAATTTAGAATACTAGTAAAATTTGATAACTACCTTAAATAAATCAACAACATAATATTTATTTAACATTGAAAAAAGGCAAATTAATTGTTATCGAAGGAATAGACCAATCAGGGAAAAAAACACAGTCACTATTACTAAAGAATAAGATATCAAAGGAAGGATATAAAGCAGGGTACATATCTTTTCCTAAATATAATTCAAATACAGGAAAATTAATAAAAAAATGTCTCAGTAATAATGATTTTTCTGTAGAATTATCACATATACTCCTATCAGCAAATAGATGGGAATTTAGAGAGGAAATAATAAAACAACTTAAGAAAAACGACTTTCTTGTATGCAATCGTTATTGTGATTCAAATATCGCATATGGAGTAGCAAATGGATTGGATAGAAAATGGCTAATGAACTTAGATGTAGGTTTACCTAAATCAGATCTTACAATACTAATAGACATACCATTAACAGAATCAATAGTAAGAAAGAGTAATGCCCGAGACAGATACGAAAAAAATAGAAAATTTCTATCTGAAGTAAGAAGAAAATATAAGAATTTAGCAACAAAAAACAAGTGGCAAAAAATAAACGGAAATAAAAATAAAAAAGAAGTTAGTAATAAAATTTGGGAAGTAGTAAATAAAAAATATAAAATTGATAAAAATGAAAGATAAAGTTGCACAGATTAGAGATCCAGTACATGGATATATTTACGCAAATGAGCTAGAATGTAAAATTATTGATTCACCTATTTTTCAGAGATTAAGAGGAATAAGACAATTAGCTTCAGCACATCTGACATATCCAGGAGCTCATCATACAAGATTTGAACATTGTATTGGTTCAATGTATTTAGCAAAAAGAGCAACAGTGCATTTAAGATCGAGAAATATAATTGATGAAGAAAAAGGAAGAGAATTATCAGTGGCAGCATTATTGCACGATATTGGTCATGGTCCGTTTTCGCATTTGTTTGAAGAAGTATTACACGAAAAAGGTACGACACATGAAAATATTACAGATAGAATAATAAAAGAAACAGAAATATCAGATATATTAAGAGATTATGGAATCAATGTAAAAAAATTCTCAAAATTGTGTTTAGGAACATCAAAAAATCACCCTCGATTTATGAATGATATAATTGCAGGATTTTTAAGCGTAGATTCAATGGATTATCTATTAAGAGATTCATATTTTTCAGGAGTAGAATATGGGAAAGTGGATGTTCATAGAATTATTGATGCGTATAAAGTTACAGAAAAAAAGCTTGCAATTAACAAAGATAGTTTATACGCTCTAGAATCATTAATGCTTGCAAGATATGAGATGTTTAGAGCAGTATATTTTCATAAAAGTGTACGAGCATCTGCAATAATGATAACAAGGGCAATGAGTTTGTCAGACGATATATTACACTTTACTGATCTTAAGAATTTAGAAGGGTTTCTAGAACTGACGGATGATAGAACTTTGTTCAAAATATTAAATATTCAACCGAAAAATGATAATACAAAATTAGCTCAAAAATTAGCAAAAGATTATACAAATAGAAAAATGTTAAAATTGGTTTTTGAAAAAATGGTATTGGGAAAAGATAAATTCGGTACAAGAATATTTGTACAAAGAAAGTTTCGTGAAAACTTAGAACAAGAAATTGCAGATAAAGCAAAAGTTCCTATAAGTCATGTATTCATAGATGTATCAACAGCTACTTCAGTTCCCACAACTTCAACCAAGGAATCATTTAATCAAGTTACATTGATTTCAAATGAACCTGGCAAAAGAAAATTAGAAATAATAAAAGCAACTGAATTACCTCTAATGAACGCAATATTAGGGTATATGAATATAATTAGAATTTATACGACTGCAGGATATAAGAAAAAAGTAGAAAGTGTAATTAGTTCAATTTTTAAATAAGATTTATAATTTTGGCAAATGTGATTTTATTTCTTTAATTAGATCAATAGCAGTTTCTGGTTTTAATTCTTTTTTAAGGTGAACAGAAGATAAACCTATACCTTTAGACAAATTACTAGCAAGTTCACTAAGTAGTTGAGGAAACATTGGAGAGAATTCACTAGGAATTATAACACTAGTATTAACCACGTTTGATGTGTTAAGTGACAAAGATATTGAGCCTAAACTAGATTGAGTTCCCTCAGTAACGGATATGAAACACCCGTTTGAGTATTGTAAAATTGATAAATGAAAAGACTGGTCTCCAACAAATATTACATCAGTAATTGGCTTCCCCACACGACTAATTATTAATTATGAACTTTTATACTTTATTTAATAAAATTTCACAAGGGCCCGTAGCGCAGTATCATAGAAATGATGTGCAATCTGGATTAGCGCGGCAGAATAATAGTCGATCCTCCTAATCCGTGGCGACAGCTGTAAAGATTAGATTAACTAATCTTGGTTAAAGGTCGTGAGTTCAAGTCTCACCGGGTCCGTTACAATATTTATGAAATAGTTTTGTAATAATCAATAACAGTATGAGATTCGATAAATGTAAGATTATGTTTTTTAGCAAGATTTTTACAATCTGTCACAGATTTGGCATTAAAAGTTTGGTTATCTAGAATTTCACACATAATAATAACAGGAGTAAGATTTGCAAGCTTGCAAAGGAAGAGACTTAATTCAGTATGACCATCTCGGGAATTAAGTAAACCAGGTGATCCAATAAGCATTTGAAGATGTCCAGGAGATTCGAAATCTGAATAGAAATCATTATAGAAATTATCATTTGACTCATAGGTTTGACATAAGTTGTGTAAAGATGAAATAGTGTCAGAGCGTTGAGAATCAGTTGCACCTCCAAGTGTACGATGATTAAATGTTATTGAATGTGTAGAGCGTTTTGATACACTTCGAGTTTGATTAACAAGTTGAGGCAGTGAATCAGATTCTGTTTTAAGAAGAATTTCCCACATGTAAGGCAATTCAAGTTTAGCTCCAATTTCAGGAGCAACAGCAACACAAAGAAGACCCCCACCAAGTTCACGCATTTGGTATATCTTTTTTGGAGTTACATGTTTAGCCGGTAGCATAATATCAGTTTCATTTTCTCTGGAATCATCATCGTGTAAAAGAATAAATTGACCATTTTGAAGACTTTTAATCATTGCAGAGATATCTTGCCGGTCGCTCAAATTATAAAATTAATATATTCAATTATTTTTTAACATTATGAATACAAAACAGACAATTTTATAAAAGGAAAAAAACATAGAATTAATAATAAAATGACAGATATAGAAGAGTTTTTTAACAAAATTAAAGAGAAATACCCATTTTTCATCCCAGTTTTCGATGATTTCTTCAGAGATTTTGATGAATTCGAAGATATATTCAAAGAATGGGAACAAGGATTAAATGAAAAAAAGATGAATCGAGAATTAGATAGATCCGAACCCATTATTTATGGATACTCTGTAAATATTGACGAAGAAGGTAAAACAGAGATTACAGAATTTGGGAACATAAAACCTAACTCAGAAGGAAATCTACCAATAAAGATCACCGAGTCAAGAGAGCCATTAATTGACGTTATTGATGGTAAAAAAGATATTAAAATTATTGTTGAATTACCAGGAGTTAAAAAATCAGATATTAATATAGAAATAAACCGTCAAGAAGATACAAACACAGGAAACAACTCTGTGTTTATTTCTACAAAAGGTTCAAAGGAATATTTTAAAGAAATTACATTAAAAGATAAAATATTACAAGAGTCTATACATGGAAAGTACAATAATGGAATACTTGAATTAGTCTTAAAAAAAGACAACAGCAATAATTCAGTAAAAAAGAGAGTGAAGATAGATTAAAAAGAAATTTAAGGAGTTAGTGAAAAAAACATAATGAATTTACCAGTAATGAGATGGGACACGGCCAAGAGAATATGGATCTCAGAAATGGGTGGAAGCTACAAGATCATGAAATTACCATCACAATCGCAAGGTTCAGGACAAGAAACTATAACTGTGGGAGAAGGAGGAACTATGTGTAAAAATTGTGGTGAAATGTTTGAAGTATGGGGAACAGACAAAACAACACCTCCAAGTTATTGTAGTTTTAGTTGTATGAAACAATGGTTAGATTATCATATAGATAATAGAAATGCTACACCGGAAGAAATAAAGAAGAAATCTTCAATGGCAATACCTGCAAATTCAAAATTACCCATCATGAGATGGGAGAAAGATACTAGAAAATGGACTATAGAAAATAAATCAGCTAGTGCAGCATAAGTGTGAAGATGTTTTTTGACTAAAAATTCTAACGGGTCTCTTAATAAAATAATGTCAGATTATGGCATTACACAAAAGGTTCTTACTGCAACAATCTTGGTATTTTTTAGCGGTGTATTGATTTTTTTTGACGAGGGTGGAAGTTTCATGTATGGCATTCCAAGAGAGTTTATTATTCCAATATATCTAATACAGATCAGTTTAGCTCCACTATATCTAAAGAAGTATAAATCAGCATATTTAGTAGGCGTGATAGTAGCTGGTTTTGTTGCATTTACATATAGAGATGATACAATTTTAGCCCGAACTATTCCAATATTGCAATATTTTTTGGGTTTTTTTAGCATCTTAGCGTATAGAGAAATAATAGAAATCACAAAAACAAAATAATTCAGTTTGATATAAATTGACAGAAGACTCTATAATAAACATCAACGGATTAGTCAAACAATATAATAATTTCACTGCTGTAAATGAAATTTCATTCAATGTAGTAAGAGGAGAAGTATTCGCTCTTTTAGGACCAAACGGAGCAGGTAAAACAACCATAGTTGAAATAATTGAATGTTTAAAAAAAGCAAACAAAGGAGATGTAGAAGTATTTGGTATAGACATACAAAATGTAAAAAAACAAGTCGAGGTAAAGAAAAAAATTGGTGTCATGCCGCAGAATTTTAATGCATTTGATTGGTTAACAGTAAGAGAAAATTTAGAATATTTCAGAGATATATACGGGAGCAATAGATCCGTCAAAGAATTAATATCATTAGTTGGACTAAATGAAAAGAAAGACTCATTATATAAGACGTTATCAGGAGGATTAAAACAAAGATTGGGAATTGCAATCTCTTTAATAAATGAACCAGAATTATTATTTTTAGATGAACCAACTGCAGGACTAGATCCTCAAGCAAGAAGAGATACTTGGAATTTAATAAAAAAATTAAAAGAACAAGGGAAGACAATATTTTTAACAACACATTACATGGAAGAAGCACAAGAATTATCTGACAGAATATTAATAATTATTGATGGAAAAATAGTTGCTGAAGGATCACCAGATAAATTAATTGAAAAGTTTGGTGGAAACAAAGTAATTATATTAAAAAATTGCGATAAAAACTTGTTACAGAATCATGGATTTGAATATGAAATTGATTCAGATGAAGACATACGTATTTCATTTTCAGATAATGAACAATTATTCAATATACTATCTTTAGTCAATAATAATCCAAATATTGAAATTGAAATAAAAAAACCAAATTTAGATGAAGCTTTCATCAACCTAACAGGTAAACGAATTACTGCAGAAGGATTAGCGAAATGAGAACTAAAATAATTTTTACAGTTTTTAATGGTCATTTCAAAGCATGGAAAAGAAACAAAACTACCTTGTTTTGGACATTAGCATTTCCATTGCTCTTAATGCTACTATTTGGAGGGATTTTCTCTTTTCAATCAGATAAAATGGAATTGTACATCGAAAATAATGACATCATAGGAAATCAACCATCTCAAACATCGTTAAGAGTAATTAATCTAATCAATATGACTAATTCATTTAACATAATTGAAACTCCTGAAAATGAAATAAAACAACAAATTAGAACCATTGTCATTCCAGAAAATTTTGAATTAGAGTTAAGCAGAGGCAATTCATCAATAATTTTAATTATGGACCAATCACATGAGAGTTTTCCAAGAACAATTTCACTAGTAAATGGAATAATAAACGAAATTAATCTAGAACAGCAAAATTCAAAACAACCATTAAAATTAATTCAGAAACAGATTTCATCAAATGATCTAAGTTTTATTGAATATTTTGTTCCAGGAGTAATAGGAATTGCAATAATGTCAACTGGAATATTTGGAACAATCGGAACAAATACCAAATATAGAAAAAATGGCGTAATAAAAAAATTAGCAACAACACCACTTTCAAAGTTTGAGTGGATAGCAGGTCTAGTTTTGTATCATGCATTAATAGGAATTATTTCAGCAACTGTTATCTCAATAATAGCAATATTAGTATTCGATATTAAATTAATATTAAATCCAATAATAATCATATTGCTTTTTTCAGGAGCATTAACTTTTCCAGGTATTGGTATGATAATTTCCACAGTAGTACGTGAAGAAGAAGAAGCAGATGCGGCAGGGAATGTAGTTACATTTCCAATGTTATTTTTAGCAGGAACGTTTTTCCCGTTAGAAACAATGCCAAGATTTTTACAAATTGTTGCACAGGCACTTCCTCTAACTTATTTAAATAATGGATTAAGAGACGCAATGGTTTTTGGTAATTCACAATCAGCATTATGGAATTGTGGAATTGTTTTCTTGATTGGTTTAATATCAATAGCAATAGCAATGAAAGTCACAAAATGGACTGACTTATAGCAACGTATTGTAAATTGAAGTAATATGATTACAGTGATTACTGGAGGTACGGGTTCAATAAAATTAATACGTGGACTTGATAGCGTTCTAGACGAAAAGATGACAATAATCACAAATGTGGGAGACAATATAAAATTATTTGGATTATACATATGCCCAGACATAGATACAACATTATATGGTCTATCGAAACAACTAGATCTTAAAAGAGGATGGGGAATAAAGAATGATACATTTAATTTTCGAGATTCATTAAAAAATATTTCAGAAGATATTTGGTTTCAAATAGGTGATAAAGACTTAGTAACGCATGTAAAAAGAACTAAGCTAATTGAAAAGGGATTGAATTTAACAGAAATTACAAAAATATTCACCAAAGAATTAAATATTAAACATAATATAATGCCTGCGTCAGATGACAATATAGAAACAACAATTATAACTGATAATGAAGAAATGCATTTGCAAGAATTCTGGGTAAAAAATAAAGGAAAACCATTGATTAAAGATATAATTTACAAAGGAATTCAAAACGCTAAACCGTCGAGAGAAGTAGTAAGATCAATATTGGAATCAGACAAAATAATAATAGCCCCAGGAAATCCAGTATCAAGTATTGGTCCAACAATATTCATCAAACAAATTAGAGATGCGTTGAGAAAGTCGCATGCAAAAAAAATCTTAGTCAGTCCAATAATAAATAATCGAGTAATAAGTGGACCTGCAGGAAAAATGATGATAGCAAAAGGATACGATGTATCAATATCAGGTCTAATAGAATATTATTCAGATGTGATAACAGATATAATTATTGATAAATTAGACAATAAAGAAGAAGAAAAAATTAAAAAAATGGGAAAAATTACACATTTGGCAGATATATTGATGAAAAATGATGTTGACGAAACATTACTGGCAAAGAAAATAATTGGGATAAAATTATGAAAATTGGAGTAATTATTCCAATAAAAAAGATGAGTAATAGTAAACAAAGATTATCAACAATTTTAAGAAGAGATCAAAGAATAGAATTATCCAAGTGTATGTTTGAAGATATATGTGAAGTATTAATTAATTCACGATATTTCTCTGAAATTTTAGTAGTATCAACAGAAAATTATGTTCAAAAATATACAAAAACAACAAAAATAAATTATTTAAAAGAAAATAATGAAAATGGAGTAAATTCTGCAGTAGAACTAGGAAATAAATATTTTATTAATAAAGACTTTGATGCAACAATTGTAATTCCAGCAGATGTGCCATTACTTAATATAGACATATTAAAAAAATTAATAAACAATATTTTAGATCATGAAATAATCATTTCTCCATCAGTAAATAAAAATGGAACAAACATACTATTTCGTAGACCACCAGATATAATTAAAACATCGTATGATGAAAATAGTTACCATAATCATTTAAATAACGTCAAGAAGAAAAATTTAAAATATTATATTATTGAAAATGAATCACTAATGTTAGATTTAGATCATCCACAAGATCTAAAAACAATTTATAAAAAATTAAAAAGTTCAAGAACTAAAAAAGTTATTGAAAAGTTTGGATTAGAGATTTTATAACGCACTAATGTGTAATTTCAAACGAAGTAAAATCACCGTCAATATCTACAAAATCGATTTGAATATCTGAAACTTTACTCCAAGGTGTGCCATTCTTTATGATTGGAATAAGTTTATCTAAATTTTCTTGAGAACCAGACAATAATGCTTCTACACTTCCATCATCTAGATTTCTCACCCACCCGCAGATATCATTTTTAAGCGCTCGATTTCGAATAAAAGCTCTAAAACCAACACCTTGTACGTTTCCAGTTATAATAATCTGCATATTTTTAATCATTTTAACAATATTTTATCGGGAAGGGTTATAAAATCTCGCTATACAAAAGAACTTAGCATTGGATTCAGAAATTACGTCTAAAATACAACTAGATGAAATAACAAAACTTGCACAGAAATTAATTAGAATTCCAAGTGATGAACAATCTGGAGAACAAGAAATTTGTGAATATCTTTCAGATATTCTAAAATCATTAGGAATGAACGTACGTATACAACAGATATCATCAAGAAGAGCTAATGTGATTGCAGAAATTTCAAAAGGAGATAATAAGAAATCAATTATGTTTAATGGTCATTTAGATACAGTGCCGATTGGAGATATTAATAAATGGAAATTAGATCCATTAGGAGGAATTATAAAAGGAAAGAAATTGTATGGGCGTGGATCAACAGATATGAAAGGAGCTATTGCATCGATGATAATAGCCATAAAAAACATCATAAAATATCATAATGATTTTTCAGGAAAGATTATTTTTACAGGAGTAATGGGAGAAGAAACAACAGGTTTAGGAACACAAAAAATTATAGAAGACAAAATTAGTGCAGACATGGCAATAGTAGGTGAACCTTCAGATGGAAATATTTATAGAGCACATAAAGGAACATTGTGGTTTAATATAACCACATACGGAAAATTAGGACATTCAAGTGAATCAAATAGTAAATCAAATAATGCAATAATTAACATGACAAAAGTCATTAGAGAAATTGAAAAGATATCAAAAGAATTAGAAAAAAAAGAAAATAAACTATTAGGTCATCCATCAATAAATATTGGTTTAATTAAAGGTGGCACTAAACAAAATATGATTCCCGATTCATGTACTGCCTCAATAGATAGAAGAACATTACCAAATGAAAAACCAAAAGAGATAATCATACAATTAAATAGAAGATTAAACAGATTATACAATCAAGATAATAGGTTAAAATTCAGTATTAAGCAGAAAGTAGTAAGAGAAGCAGTTGAAATTTCTGAATCAGAACCCATAGTACAAGAACTAAAAAAATCAATAATGAAAGTATGTAAAAAAGAACCAATAATATCAGGCATGAAAGCAACAACAGATATGTCTATTTTAGTCAATCAGGGAAAAATTCCATCAGTAATTTATGGTCCGGGATTTCTTAAACAAGCACACACTATTGACGAATTTATTAAAATAGATACATTACTTGAAGCGTCAAAGGTTTATGCCACATTAATAACAAAGACATTAACTAACAAGTGATTTTCGATAAGGTCCGCGTGTTCGTTTACGAGCTTTTTTCTTATTTCGAACATTTTTTAGAATCTGATTTTCACTCTTTTCTTTCACATAGAGTATTAGCATGCAGCTTTAAATGAATCTTTATACTCATTTAATGATAGGTCGTCTGTACACGTGGCCGATCATTGAGTCAATTCGTAGTGTAGTTGGTAGCATAGGACCCTGTGGTTCAACAAAAGCAGACAGGTTCAGGTCGTGGGTTCGAGACCCACCGGCGGCCTCTTATTATAGATGAATTAAAAAATAAGGGAATAAATATGTGAATAATGAATAAAAAAAATATTCTAGTGTTATTAATTATTACATTTACAATTGTCATAATTTTATTGAATTATTCACAGATAATTATTATAAACAGATTTGAGTTTCAGCCGGAAGAAATCAATATAGAAAAAGGAACTAGAATATATTGGATAAATATTGATTCGGAAGAACATAATGTAACATCAAATACAATGCACGACGTTGCAGCAAAAGATCAGATAATACAGATTGACATATCAGATGATATAGGAACTTTAGGGATTTTTTCGTATAAATTCACAGAGACAGGCGAATTCTATTATTATTGCACAATACATCCACATATGAAAGGAAGAATACATATAATTAATTAGTAAATCTTAAGATAATATTTTTAGGTAAATAATACATTAAGTAAATAATTGTATAATGTCCGTAGCATCGACGGGCAATCTGAGCTCAGTTTTGAGAAATGAAGAAATATGCGGACATTGTGCAATATCTAGAGTCAAAAAATCAAAATTTTCAGAATATAACAGCTACTAATATAAAATGCAATATTGTGTTATTAATTCTGGGGTAATATAGAATGATAAAGGACCTAAAACTTGCAGCCATATCGGAAGATGGATCTCCAATTAAGAATCATTTAGCAGATCTTAATGATATTATGCCAAGTATTAAAAAGAATTCATTGTCATGGATCGAATGCGTAGTAGATAATGTAGAATCTGGTTCAAAGGAAATTGCAAAAGAATTTGGAATACCATTAGAACCCACAGCTGTTCTTGGAGGTTATTATTCAAACTATGAAGATGCAGGAGATGTGTTGGGAATAACAGTTCCATTAATTAATTTTGGAAATGGAATAGTCAGACCATCATCTGTTTTAATTTATATTGCAAAAGATAAAATTATTTCAATTCATGATGAAGAAGCAGAAAAATTATTACGTTTATCAGGGTTTTCAGATGCAATATTAAAGAAGCTTCCTCATAGTAAAGAATCTTGGGCAGATAGACAAACTATTTTATTTGCAAGAATAATTGATGAAATTTCGGAAAGAAACTATGATACATTAAGATTAATTGTAGAAAAAGCACAGATGTTAGAAATTGAAATGAGTGATGAATCTACAATGAGTAAAGATGTAGCAACTGAAATGTCAAAAATTAAAAGAGCTATAATTACTTTCTTAACTGCCATATGGGCAACACATACTACAGTACATTCATTAAGATACGGAGATCCGGAAATGTTAAGTGATAAAGATGAAATTCTATCTCGGTTTGACATTATATTAGCTGATCTAGACAGACAGATTCAATTAGCAGAACAAGTATTGGAAGTACTTTCGACAGGAGTGAATGCCATACAAACAAATATAACTAATCGACTTTCGATGATAATTCTATGGTTAACTGTAATTGGTACAGCAGTATTAGTACCCAATACACTAGCAACTATTTTTGCAATAATACCAAATGCAAATTCTATTTTTATTGAATTAGCCAG
>CEVQ01130560.1_pt1 | contig 14479 bp, 14 predicted proteins | sample 356551 | NCBI WGS metagenome assembly CEVQ01 (sample SAMEA2623756, study PRJEB7988) | marine metagenome | biome: marine biome (ENVO:00000447); feature: mesopelagic zone (ENVO:00000213); material: "saline water (ENVO:00002010), including plankton (ENVO:xxxxxxxx)" | depth 250 m | reverse complement strand
CCTACGCCTACGCCTACGCCTACACCCGCCCCTACACCTATATCTTATACGCAGCTTCCTCCGGGTCTTACAGGGTGTTTAGGGGGCCGAGATCCCTTGGGAAGAGACAGTGTTCAACTACTGGGATTAAACCACGCGACGGGTAGTAACTTGGGTAACGTGTCTACCCCTGTAAATATTATTGCGGACGTAAGGTACACTCTGGGATCTTTAGATCAAGCTACCTTGATTTTATATTGGGAAGTCGGATTTCAGAGAACGCAAATAGGATCTATAAACATATCCTCTGGTCAAAATGATGTGTCTCTAGAAGGCACATTGGTTACGGCAAGTACGGCTGGTTCATTGATAATTAGCATTATGCCTGTACTGTCTGCAGCTAATATGCAGAACTATTCCTGCCTCGCTGAAGTTCTAATGATAAATGCTGCTAGTTATTACTTTACATCCTAAAAAATAAGTCCTCTGGCATTAGCTGGAGGACTTTATCTGTGAGTAGATTAAGTGGTCGGGGCGAAAGGATTTGAACCTTCGACCTCCTGTTCCCAAAACAGGCGCGCTCCCCCTGCGCCACGCCCCGAAAACACCATAATAGTGAGACAACCTATGGTGGTCAATAGGTAGAACACGAATTGTTGTTCTTTTGATATAATCAAATCATTCTAGAGTCATCTGGAATGTTTCTACTAATTTATTAGGTTGAAACAAATCTACACTGAAAAGAAATTAATTATTTGAGCGTAGGAGTTGTTATATTAGCAGCTGGCTCTAGCCGGCGAATGCGAATTGCGGCAGACAACACATCTCTGCCGCTGGATAAGACATTTATGGAGTTATTGGGCAAACCGATTATAAGTTATAGTTTAGATATTTTCGAGAGTTGTCCTGTTGTAGACCAAATCGTACTGGTATTGTCACAAAGGAATTTGGAACAGGGACGTAAATTGGTTGATTCTGGCAATTGGAGTAAGGTAAGTGGAGTGTGTGTTGGTGGAGATACTAGAACTGAATCAGTTTTATCAGGAATTAACAGTTTAAGTCAGTGTGATTTTGTAATGATTCATGATGGTGCCAGACCTTGCGTAACAGTTGACGTAATAGAAAATGGTTTATTTGCTGCAGAATCAACGGGGGCTGCTATACCAGTTATCCCGATTAGGGATACCGTGAAGAATATTGAGCAGAATCGCGTGAGAAATACGGTTCCCAGAGACACGTTGGTTCTGGCGCAAACTCCACAAATATTCCGGTTTGAGATAATAAAAAAGGCAATAATGCTAAGATCATCTTCCACTACAGACGACTCAAAATTGGTAGAGGATATTGGATGTGAGGTTGTGTCATTTTGTGGTGACGAGAACAATATAAAAATAACTACACCGTTCGATATAGATCTGGCAGAGTTGATCATTAGGAATAGACTTGGATTGTAATTTTAACTTGTTCATTTAGGAGGCAATGTGTCTTTCAAGGTTGGTATTGGATATGACGCTCACAGGTTCGAAAGTGGGATACCTTTGTGGCTAGGTGGGGTGAAGATAGACTTTGAATTTGGGCTTGCAGGACATAGTGATGGCGATGTATTGATTCATGCCATTGTGGATTCAATATTAGGGGCAGCGGGCTTAGGAGATATAGGAAAGCATTTCCCTCCTGGTGATCCTAAGTACAAGGGAAGTTCTAGTTTAGAGTTTTTGTCGTATACGGCTGAACTAATAGGACAGTCTGGCTGGCAAGTGAGTAATCTTGATGCTACAATAATCGCCGAGCGGCCGAAAATAGCAACTTTATCTCATTCAATGAGTCAAGTGATATCTGGTGCATTAAGAATTGAGGAGTCCTTAATCAACATAAAGGCGACTACTACGGATGGTATGGGTTTTGAAGGAGATGGTAGAGGCATATCCGCTTTCGCTATATCAATGATAGAGAGTAAACGATGAAACTTTACGACACACTTTCAACTGAAAAACGCGAATTTACCCCAAACAGCGACGTTGTCAAAATGTACGTCTGTGGACCAAATTTATATGGACCATGCCACGTAGGTCATGCTCTATCATACATTTATTTTGACGTTCTTAGACGCTATCTGGAGTATGTGGGATACCAAGTTTATCAAGTTCAAAACTTCACAGATATAGAGGATAGAATCATAGAGGTGTCGAACTCTGAAGGTCTAAGTTTGGGGGAATTATCCAATACATATATACAGAGATTTATGGAAGAAATGGATGCTTTGGGAGTTCAAAGGGCTCATGAATATCCTAGAGCGACCCACTACATCGGAGAAATGATAAAAATAGTTGAGGATTTGATTGCCAACGGGCACGCTTACGAGATTGAAGGAGACGTATATTTTAGAGTCAGGCATTTTCAAACTTACGGTAGATTGTCAAAGAGACCTATAGAAGAAATGCAGGCCGGAACAAGAATTGAAATTGATTTAAGAAAAGAAGACCCAATGGACTTTTCATTGTGGAAAAAGTCTAAATTGGATGAACCTTCATGGGACTCACCTTGGGGACTAGGACGCCCTGGATGGCATATAGAATGTACGGCGATGTCCGTGAGTCTTTTAGGTTCGCAAATAGATATCCATGGAGGCGGACAGGACGTAATATTTCCCCATCACGAGAACGAAATCGCTCAGTCCGAGTCATATACTGGAGATTCTCCATTCGTCAATTTTTGGATACATAATGGTTTATTGAGGTTATCTGAAGATGATACAGAAAAAATGACTCGTCACACTGGTAATTTCGTTAGTTGTAGGGATGCAATAGAATCTCGGAACCCTGAAGCACTAAGAATATATTTCTTATCGTCACACTATCGTAGCCCTTTGACTTACAGTGATGATGGGCTAGATTCTGCGGAACGTTCTCGTCAAAGATTGATCAACTCCTTGAGAGAGGAGGCAAGTACTAAGAACGTGGACGAAGTATTATCTGCCGATGACCATAAAAGCAGGTTCATTACAGCCATGGATGATGACTTAAATACACCGCAAGCACTGGCTTCTCTATTTGATTTAGCAAGAGACATCAATCGTTCCAAGGAACAAGGAGTTTCTGTTTCTACAGCCCAGTCAGTCTTAAAGGAATTAGCATTAGTCCTAGGATTGTCTCTGGAAGAAGATTTGAGTTCATCTACCGGTGATGCTGCACCATTCATAGATCTACTCGTACAGATTAGAAGCCAACTTAGAGATGAAAAGCAGTGGACACTAGGGGATTCCATCAGAGATCAACTGCAAGCACTGGGCGTGAACCTAGAAGATGCTGCTGGAGGCACTAAGTGGAGAATGGTCCCTAGGGGATAATCACTTGATAACCGCTTCTGCTATCGAAAAATTCCAATCTGTTGTTGGTGCCGATAATTTTCTCTTAGATGAAGAAAGCTTGTTTAGATATTCTTTAGATGCTTATCGGGTGTGGTCGAGTCAAGGCAGATTTTCGACTAATAAAAAGGTTTCAGCTGTTGTAAAGCCCTTGGATACCCAAGAAATAGTAAAAGTAGTAAATATAGCCAACCAAGAAAAGATACCTCTAATCCCTTTTGGTTCTGGAACAGGTGTAATGGGTGCTATAAATCCTGTGCCAGGAAGTGTATGTGTGGATTTGAAGCGTATGAAAAGCATATTGGATATTGATCCTGTTTCATTAACTGTAACGGCACAATCTGGCGTTATATTGGCTCAATTGAATGAGAGTCTGTCTAAACGAGATTTGATGTTGGGACATGACCCATATAGTTTACCAATAGCTACTGTTGGAGGAGCAATCTCTACGAATGGAGTAGGCTATCGGGCGGCAAAATACGGCTCAATGGGCGACCAGGTATTGGGATTGCAAGTAGTACTGCCAAACGGCGAAATATTGGAAACCAGATCTGTTGAAAAGACTTCAGTGGGTCCAGGGTTCCAATATTTATTTATAGGGACTGAAGGAGTGTTTGGTTTTATAACCGAGGCTACTTTAAAGGTTTTTCGTATACCAGAATCCAGGGTTTTCAAAACTTATTCATTTGATAACTTCGAAAACGGATTTAATGCAATGAACGAAATGTTTTCAATTGGACTAAAGCCGGCATTATCAGATCTGACTGAAGAATGTTCAGATGTAAATAATTCCAATCAAACAAAAGGTCAGTATAGTACTAATTTGTTTTTGGTATTTGAAGGATATTGTGAAGAAGTTAAGGCTCAACTGAGTAGAGTGCCGGATATATGCTCGCAATATGGAGGAGCAGATGTTGGGCCATCTATGTCCGAAAACTATTGGGATAAAAGGCATGATTCTGCTTATAGGTTCAAAGATAACTACATCGAAAAATCGGTTGATGATTGGCCAATTGCCAATCGGAATCGTGTAGTAGCTTATCCTCATGTTGCTTTACCGGCATCAAAAGTGTTGGAATATCGTCGATTAGCCGAACAAATCGTTTTAGAGTTCCAGGTGGAGATAACGGAATATTCTTGCTGGACTAATCCCGGGCTTTTTTCCCTGATGTTGGTTAAGACTGTAGTAGATTGGAATAAAGACGTAGCAGATTTGGATATCGTGTTAGATAAACTACTTACTTTGGCTCAAGACCTTGGGGGAACTATGGAATATGTGCATGGTGTTGGATCAAAATTGTCCCATTTGGTCCCTAGAGAACTTGGGTATGGGCTAGAGATAATGAGGAAAATTAAATTATCAATAGACCCAGAAAACATTATGAATCCAAATAACTTAGGTATCTAGGTTTATAAAGACAATCATACCTTTTTGTTTTCTATTCGCACCGCTGTCCCATATACTAAGATTTCCGCTGCTCCATTCATGACCATAGATGTCATGAATCTCATACCGATTATTGCATTCGCACCTTTGTCTTGTGCTCGCTGTTCTAGTCTTTTTAGCGCTTGTTCTCTTGATTGTGCCAGTAATTTAGTGTATTCCAAGACTTCACCACCCACCAAATTGCGAATGCCAGCCATGATATCGCGCCCTATATGTCTAGCTCTTATGGAACTGGCACTTATTAGTCCAAATGTTTCCACAATTTCAAAATCCTGTATTTGTTCAGTAGTTGTAATAATCAATTGTTTTTATCCTCGTCAATGTCTTCCAAGTCTCGGCCCGACATTCTGTCTGCAATAGCTGCATATAGAAGGAATCCGAACCCGACAAATAGTGCTAGTAATGCTAATCGTAGAATGATTGGTATAGGTGCTAGAACAAGGAATCTTAGGGAGTAGAAGAGCCAATATACCAAAAGACCAGCGGCCCCGAGAGCCAATATAGAAAAACCCAGTTTTATCATCAACTATCCTTTCAGGTAGGGATAGTAGGTTCTATTATGTTTTAAAACATCCAATCCGGTCTCACGGCACTGAATATGGCCAGTAGAGTGAAAATAACTGCTAAGACTATTGTGAATTGGAAAAGTGTTTTTTCTATGCCTCTACGAGTACGAAATGACGCTTGTCCAGAACCGAAGAAACCCGATCCTTGTCCCCTGATTTGGAACAGTATCACTGCAATCAGTAGTAAGGAGACCATTATTTGAGATACAAAAAGAAATGAATCCATCAGTTTTGACTCTTATTTTTTAGATTTTCCAACAACATGGTGTTTATTATAGCAGGATTGGCCCTTCCTCGCGTTTCCTTCATTACTTGCCCAAGTAAATATTTTATTGCTGTGTCTTTACCTCCAACGAAATCGTTTACGGCTTGTTCATTGCTGGCTATAACTTTCGCCACAGCTTCTTCTAAAAAATCTTTGTCATTAAGTTGAGTTAATCCTCTACTGTTTGCTACTTCATGAGGATCTGATCCAGATATAAACATCTCTTCAAAAACCTCTTTAGCTGCTGGTCCGCCAATCGTGCCGGATTCCACAAGGTCAGTAAATTGTCTTAACAATGGTGGGGTTATTTTCAAATCAATTATATCCATATTGGATGCGTTCATCAGTCCTGACATATCTCCTAACATCCAGTTTGATATGGATTTTGCCTTAGAGGACATTTTTTGTTGTTCTATTTCTTTAGTGCTCATACTTTTTTCGAAATAGTCTGCCATGGCTTTTGAAGATGTCAGTAAGGCAGCGTCATAACTGGGCAATTCATAATAGTCGATAAACCTGTGTCTTTTTGCCTCGGGTAGTTCCGGTAAGTGAGTCTTTAATTCGTTGACCCATTTGGATTCTATGGGGATTGGGGGTATATCAGGTTCAGGGAAATAACGATAATCATGTGCGAGTTCTTTGCTTCTTTGGGATACGGTTATTTCTTTCTCCTCAGACCAACCCCTGGTTTCTTGTACGACTTTACCACCTTGTTCTACAACCTGAATTTGTCTATTAATTTCATATTCCAGCGCCCTATAAACAGATCTAAAACTGTTCATATTTTTGATTTCTGTACGTGTAAAGAGATCGGAACTATTCTTGGGTCGAATACTGATGTTAGCGTCACATCTAAAACTGCCGTCTTCCATGTTTCCGGTTGAAACTCCCAGATACTGCAAGATAGACCTCAGGTTTAATAGATATTCTCTGGCTTCTTCTGGCGAACTAATGTCGGGCTCGCTCACGGTTTCCATTAGAGGTACGCCAGAACGATTCACATCTACAAGACTATATCTGTTACGTTGATCTTTATTAATATGTTGGAGTTTAGCGACATCTTCTTCTAGATGTACTCTGGTGATGCCAATTTTCTTTTCATGACCATTAACATTAATTGTTAGACTGCCACCTAAGGATATTGGGTTATCGTATTGAGATATCTGGTAGCCTTTCATCAAATCCGGGTATGGATAATTCTTCCTATGAAATTGAGCCATCGAGGCTATTTCCCCATTTAGCGCCAAACCTGTCATAATGACAAACTCAACGGCTTTTCTATTTACTACAGGAAGAGAACCTGGTAAGGCTAGGCATACAGGGCACACTACGGTATTTGGCTCCGAATCTATGTAAATGCACGGACACGAGCAAAACATTTTGCTTCTTGTTAAGAGTTGGGCATGAACCTCAAGTCCAATTACGGGTTCGTATTTATCTTTATCTTCCATGGTCGTAAATATTTGTTAGCTTTCCAATGACTTAATATTCTTGGAGCAGCGGTTAGTATATCAAACGGATATTAACCGATCAAGGAAATGTTTAGCAGGTAATTGTTACAAAATATCGATGTGGTGATATTTGAGGACTTGAATCACGTTCATTCAGATTCAAGAGGCTTTATTTCGTATCAACATTCACACAAAGTGCAACTTTGATGTATAATGCAGAGGAAATGCATTTTGCATTAGGTAAAGGACATCTAGAGGCAAGTATTTTTTAATTCAACAAAATAAGAGGCGCTATATGAGTCAATCAAAGATTAATGAAATAGGTATACTCCCAGTATTGCAAGACGAACTCGACACTTTTGAGGATGTAGTAGGGGATTTTATTAAAGGAGATTGGGATCCTATAGCATTTCAAGCATTTAGATTGCGACAGGGTGTTTATGGACAGAGACAACCAGATGTTCATATGCTTAGAGTTAAATTACCAGTAGGAGAGATTTTTTCCGAGCAACTAGAGGTGTTGGGGGAAGTCGCAAGAGAATTTACACCTTTAAACAAGGGACACGTTACGACTAGGGAAAACATGCAGTTCCACTTCGTCCCAATCGAAAGAGTTGGACAGGCACTACAAGTCCTTGGTAAAGTTGGACTGTCGACTAGAGAAGCATGTGGCAACACGGTCAGAAATGTGGCTGGATGCCCTATAGCCGGTGTCTGTTCGGATGAACCATTTGATACAACTCCTTACGCAGGGGCTTTTGCAAGATATTTTTTGAGGCATCCCGTGACGCAGGGCATGCCTAGAAAGATTAAGAGTGCTTTTTCAGGTTGTGAGAAAGATTGTGCCATAACCAGCATTCACGATATAGGTTTTATTCCCAAGACTAGACAAACCAGTGGTGTTGTGGAAAGAGGGTTCAAGGTAGTCGTGGGAGGTGGCCTTGCTATAATGCCCAGAATTGCACCAACCTTGTATGAATTTGTGCCAGTTAATGATTATCTAAAAATCAGCGAGGCAGTATTAAGAGTATTCGATGCATCTGATGAATTGCGTAAAAATCGAATGAAAGCCAGGATAAAATTTCTGATAGATAGAGTGGGAATTGACGATTTTAGGGAAATGGTTGAAGAAGAACTAAAGAAACCATGGGCTGACAAGAACTTTGACCCTACTCCATTTTTATATGTTCAGAATGAGGAAGAAGAGGCATTGGCACGAGATTCCAGCAATCCTTCTACGCCCTCAAATGAGGACAGGGCTGATTTTGAGTTATGGCGTGATACCAACGTTATGCCACAAAGGCAAAATGGATATAGTGTAGTTCTTATAAAAGTCCCTCAGGGTGATATAAACGAAGATCAATTTCCATTACTGGCTAAGATAGCAGATAGATATTCTTTGGGCAAAGTTCGTTTAACACAACAGCAGAATGTAGCACTTAGATGGGTTTCCAATGAAGCACTCTACGAACTTTGGAAGGATCTTAAAGAAGCCTCACTTGGGGGAAGTGAAGTTAACACTATAACAGATGTCACCTCGTGCCCTGGAACAGATAGCTGTAAATTGGGAATTACATCTTCAATGGGGCTTGGAAAAGCGATAATGGAGGGTTTAGAAGAAATCGATTTGTCTGACCCTCTAGTCAAGAGTTTGCACATCAAAATGAGTGGTTGTCCAAATTCATGTGGGCAGCACCATCTCGCTAATATAGGATTTCACGGGGCTTCACTGAAGGGAGATAAAGGCAATCAAGTGCCTGCATACGAAATGTTCGTTGGGGGTAGCTACCAAGATATGAGTAGTCAGACGGATGCACGTATTGGACTGAGGCCAAAAGGTAAGGTTCCAGCTAAGAGAGTACCAGTTGTTATAAAACAAGTGCTGGAATATTATCAGGCTAATCGAGTGGAGTCCGAAGAATTTAATAGTTTTGTTGATAGGGTTGGAGTAGAGCCATTTGAGGAGATAATGACAAGCCTCAGGGACACCGGTCCACTCAACAGAGATAATATAGATACATATATGGACTGGAACAAAACGGTACTTTACAAGGTCGAAAGAGGCGAGGGGGAGTGCGCAATATAACTGAGAATGAGGACTGGGTTTGACCTAGGTTTAGTGGTAGGGTAACTTAAATCCTACGGCTTATTCCATCTGCTGAATTTCTTTGCGAATCTTGTCATGAAATTCTCATCTTGTTCTCCTTCAATGACCCTGCCCCTCCATCTTCTTTCATGACTAGACGTTTGATCGGATAAATTTAATCCAAATTTCATTATCAATATTATCAAAACTATCCATAAAACGGAGCTAAATACACCTGGCAACATGGTGGTTAGGGCTATCAAAGATACTGTTGATAACAATAGCGTCACCAGTCTGTTTCTTGGATTTGTTAGCAAGGAACCAATTAAACTTCCGATTTTGGATAGTTGATTGTTAATCACCTTTGGCAATTGTGTGACTGTTGAATGTTTGTTATCTGTATTCAAATCCGATATATCGTTTAATAGTTGTTCTATTTCACGTTCATATTTCTTAGGCATAGGCATCCTCAAAATTGGTGAGTTTTCATTATACGGGTTTCTCAGTGGAGCTTAAAGGTCGTGTGGTCTAGTTCTTTTATTATTCTTGACAGTAGGTTGCCTGCCATCTATAATCGCTTTCGCTTGTGATAAATGACTGATTGTGGCTATATGATATGCGTTTTAACCTGTCTCAATTATTAAAGGAAAGTGTTGGAGTACAACGCGTCTATTCTTTTTCAGACACGTTTGAACTAATACCTGAATCCGGTGCTGACGTCATTAATGGTGATATAATTGCTACTAGAATTGACAAGGGAGTTTGGGTTTCAGGAAAGATTGAAACTAACGTTTCAGTGGAATGTTGTAGATGCATCGAATTTTGTGACAGAGAGTTAGCCTTCGATTTTAGTGAAGAATACCTCCAAACAGTAGATATGGAAAACAATCTGGAACTAAATCAACAAGACAAACTGGATATTGAAGAGGGTAAATTTACTCTGGATGGAGATCATACACTTGATCTTACCGAAACTATAAGGCAATATGCTATTATAAACATTCCTATTAACCCACTCTGCCGTGAAAACTGTGCTGGTCTTTGTGGTATTTGTGGTGTTAATCTGAATCTTAATGAATGTTTCTGTGTGGACAAGGGTGACGTTAGATGGAGTCCACTGAGAAACTTCCTTGGATTAAACGAAGATATTTAAATGGAGTTATTAGTATGGGAGCTTTACCGAAGAAGAAGAGAACTAGGGCTAGAATAGGCAATCGACAATCCTCTTATGTTATGAAAACAGTGTCCGTGAGCACGTGTCCTCAATGCCAAAATCCTGTAAGACCGCATCATATGTGTTCCTCATGTGGTTATTACAATGGTAGAGAAGTAATAGCAAAGACTGAAACACCAACTGGCTCAGAAAACAATTAAGGGTTTTCAGATTTTATAGTCGAGGTGCGCTTTGAGTAACAATTCTGTGAATGATGCAAGATATGCATTCGTGTTTCCTGGCCAAGGGGCTCAACAGATAGGTATGGGATTGGATTTGGTGGCTTCGTCTAAAGCAGCGAAGTTGGTATTTGATGAAGTTGACGAAGCTCTTGGCATAAACCTGTCAAAAATAGTGTTCGAAGGACCAGAAGAGGATTTGAAAAACACTATGAACACTCAACCAGCCATATTAACTATGAGCATAGCTTGTTTAAGGGCAATGGAAGAAATATTGGGAGGTCTCATGCCTTCTCCGTCTTTTGTAGCTGGGCATAGTTTGGGACAGTATACGGCGTTGATAGCTAGTAAATCTATGAGCCTTTCTACCGCTGCAGTACTGGTTAGAGAACGAGGCAGATTAATGCAATACGCGGCTGAATTGAATAGTGGAGGAATGGCAGCGTTGATAGGAATGGAAGATTCAGTTATAGAAGATATTTGTTCAGAGACCGATACAGAGATATCGAACCTAAATGCCCCGGGTCAAACTGTTATAAGTGGTACGTCTGAAGCCATTGATAAAGCTGTTACCTTGGCTACTGAAAGAGGTGCCAGGCGAGCCATTCCACTGCCGGTAGCGGGAGCTTTTCATTCTCGGCTTATGAAACCGGCTCAAGAAGGATTGGATATGGCAATAAATAATGTAGTTATAAGTGATCCACAAATACCGATAGTAGCTAATTCTACGGGGTTACCATTGACCAATAGCGAAGAAATAAAATCGGAACTTAGCGCCAGTTTGTGTTCGCCGGTAAGATGGAGAGACTCAATAGAATATATGGTGGCAACAGCTGGAGTGCAAACGATTTATGAAATCGGGCCTGGTAAGGCGTTATCTGGAATGATAACTCGTATATCACCAGAAATAGAAGTAAAGAATATAGAACTATTGGAAAACATAAATTCGCTAGCACAGTAGAGTATAATGCTCACTGCAATAGTTCTAGGGTAATTCCTATTCGTAATTGTCATCACAGCATAAGGGAGATACGTTATTGGCAAAATCTATAGAGACATCGAGCCTTGTTTCGGCGAGTGATAGCCGACAGGCTAGGACTATGGCCCTGAAAGTATTATATGAAATGGATAGCGTTGATCATCCACTGGACCAGATTAAAGATAGATATTTTGAAGATGAAGACCTGTCTAAAGAAGTTGTCTTTGTTGCGGTTGGCCTAATAGATGGTGTTTTGGAGAATAAAATCACCATTGACACCACTATATCTGAATTTGCTCCAGCCTGGCCCGTTTCTCAATTAGGGATAATTGAGCGGAATGTTCTACGTATGGCAATATATGAATTAATGCTGTGGCAATTGTCTCCGCCCAAAGTGGTTATAAACGAATGGGTTGAACTTGCAAAAATGTATGGAGGGGAAAGTTCATTTAAATTCATAAATGGTGTTTTGGGTTCTGTGTTTGAATCTGATAAAATTAAGAACTAGTATTGTAAATTAAGTATAGTTATTTTATAGGAGGAACCGGTGGCTACTGTTTTAGAACGTGTACAAACTATTGTGGCAGAAAGATTAGGAGTAGATGAAGCGTCTGTGACCCCTGAGAAGTCTTTTACTGAAGACTTAGAAGCTGATTCTCTTGACTTGGTAGATTTGATTCTAGCTTTTCAAGATGAATTCAGTACAGATGAGAATCCGGTAGAAATATCTGATGAAGATGCTGAGACCTTGTTAAAAGTTCAAGACGCAATAGATTATCTTAAGGGAAAGGGTGTTTCAGACTAATATTGGAATGACCCTTTAATTTTATAAATGTACCGTTACCGCGCGTCTGCGGAGTTATCAGCGTGGATTGCTAACTTGGTTTCAGCTGGTTATCAACTGTTCTACAACTGAAACTACAGATTCTATGGTCTGTAGACTCGTATCGCTTGATGCTCTGTTTTTGAGTTCGACGGAGCCTTCTTTGAGGTTGCGATTACTTACTACTATTCTGAATGGGAATCCTAGTAAATCTGCGTCTTTGAACTTTACACCTGCAGTTTCTGGTCGGTCATCATAAAGTACTTCGATTCCTTTTGCCAGCATATCATGATATATGGACGTGGCTACTTTTGTAACTTCTTCATCTTGAGTATTCAACGCTAGCAAATGTACTTGGTAGGGGGATATTGATTTCGGAAATATTATTCCATCTTCGTCGTTGTTACATTCTATAGAAGCTGCCAGCAACCGCCCTATCCCTATCCCGTAGCATCCCATTGTGATATCTGTCAAAGCGCCGTTCTGATCCAAAAATGATGCATCGAATTTGTTGGCATAGAACGTACCAAGCTTAAAAATATGTCCTATTTCTATTCCCTTACAACTTCTTAAGTGGCTGTAACAGTTTATACAAGCGTGACCATCTTGAGCAGTAGCAATGTCTGCAATTAACGTAGGAGTAAAATCTCTCGGGTAGTTCACATTGGTCAAGTGATAATCTGGTTTATTCGCTCCTACAACAAAATTGGCTCCCAAACTTATTGAATCATCGGCCACAGTAGTGAGATTGTTTATTCCTAAGATAGACACATAACCAGGATGCAATCCAGCATTAACTGATTCTTCTTCAGTAGCAAGTCTCAACAAATTTGAATGCAAAAGATTTTTCAATTTGACTTCGTTTACTTCTAGGTCTCCTCTTAATGTAACTAGTATTACTTCTCCATCCGAAAAGTAAAGGACTGTTTTCAGTGTGTTATAGTCGGCTATTTCCAAGTGTGAAGTTAACTGGTCTATTGTTTTTATATTAGGTGTATATATTTCTTCAATGTTTGCTTCAGTATCCGTTGTGGGCTTGGGTTTTATACTTTGGGCTTTTTCAACATTTGCTGCATAACCACAGTGATCGCATATGAAAACGGTATCTTCTCCGGTTTCGGATGGTAGTATAAATTCATGTGAATCCTTGCCACCGATTGCGCCACTATCGGCTTCTGCTTGTATTGCAGGGACTCCACAACGGGAATATATATTCGAATACGCTTTTGCGATTTTTTGATAATCTTCGTCTAGACTGTCTTCGCTGACATGAAAACTGTAGGCGTCTTTCATGTCAAACTCCCTAACCCGTAGGAGTCCTGCACGAGGTCTGGCTTCATCTCGAAATTTGGTTTGAATTTGATATAAGATCAGTGGCAAATCTCTATAACTCTGAGCGTGTTCTTTAACCATCATAGTTATTACTTCTTCGTGTGTGGGGGCAATTACTAGATCTCTTTCTCTCCTGTCTGACAACCTAAATAAGGTTTCCCCCATTGCTTCTACTCTTCCAGACTTTTCCCATATATCCATTGGATGCAACGTGGGCATTCTTAATTCTTGTGCTCCGACAAAATCCATCTCTTGTCTGATAATGGATTCAATTTTTTGAATAGATTTCCAGCATATAGGCATATAGCTATATATGCCGGACGCAATTTGTTTGATCATCCCGGCACGCAACATCAGTTTATGACTTTTGCTTTCTGCCTCTGTTGGATCTTCGCGCAGCGTTCTTATAAATGATTTTGTCATTCTCATATATAGGTTCATCCAACAATGAATTTTGTGTTTTGCTTAATGTATGTATTCATTAAACGGGTCTTTTGGACAATATTTTGACCATTTCCTGTTCCAAGAACTCAAGGTCTGCTTTTGGAAGTATGTGTAAGTTTCCTTGGAAAGCTAGAGGCCAATATTCCGGTGGCCATTTTTTAACATGCTCCATTCTAGGGCCTATTTGATTGGCATCTAGGAAGTCTTCCTCGTTCAATACCGCTTCGGGTTTTATTTCAATTCTCCAAGGGAAATCTTCAGGTTTGCCCTCGCTTTCCCAGACTTGGGAGTGATCTTCAATGCACTTGGATGTTACAGTGGCAGTTGCGCCAAATTTTCTTATACCGGTTA
>CEVQ01039769.1_pt1 | contig 14501 bp, 16 predicted proteins | sample 356551 | NCBI WGS metagenome assembly CEVQ01 (sample SAMEA2623756, study PRJEB7988) | marine metagenome | biome: marine biome (ENVO:00000447); feature: mesopelagic zone (ENVO:00000213); material: "saline water (ENVO:00002010), including plankton (ENVO:xxxxxxxx)" | depth 250 m | reverse complement strand
TTAAAGATATCTCTGAAAGGAATTTCATTTGCCTAGATATTATCCGGCATTTATTGACGTTAAAGACAGAACTTGTGTAGTAATAGGTGGTGGGGATTTTGGTGAGGAAAAAGTAGTGAAACTGCTTGAGTGTGACGCCTCTGTGAGGGTGATAAGTACTCATGTAAACGAATCTGTATCTGAGATGGCTGAGAAAGGGATTATAGAGTGGTTGAGGAGAACATATCAGGCGGGAGATCTCTCAGATGCTTTTATCGCAATTGCCGCGGATAATCCAGAGGATGTAAATCTTCAGATTGCCGAAGAGGCTACGGAAAGGAATGTCCCTTTGAATGTGGTGGATGTTACCCATCTCTGCACTTTCATAGCACCTTCTGTCGCACGCCGTGGAGAAGTAACTGTGGCTACATCCACTGGTGGGGCTAGCCCTGCTTTGGCCAGGACATTTAGAGAGAAAGTTGAATCCGATTGCCCTTGTAGGATGCTTGAATATGCGGATTTGGCGCCCATACTCTCATGGGCTCGTGGCATCGTTAGAGAGAGGGGATGGAATATAGTCCCGGCATACTGGCAGAATTGTATTAACGAGGATCTGCTAGATTTGGTGCAGTCAGGTCGTGATGCAGAAGCGCAGACTCATTTAATCAACTGTTTAGAAAAAGGTAATACCAATAATTAGGACGGCAATCATGCCATCTGGTAAATCTATAAGAGTAGCGACTAGGTCCAGTCCTCTATCAATTGCACAAACGGATGAAACTATTTTGCAATTGAGAAAAGCCCTACCGGATCACTCATTTGAAATCATTGCTTTACAGTCGGAGGGAGATAAGCGGAAAAGTGAGGATCTTTCACGTTTAGAGAGAGGAGTATTTGCGAAATCAGTCGAACTTGCTCTATTAGATGGTAGAGCAGATATAGCCGTTCATAGCGCGAAAGATGTTCCAGCTGAGATCCTTGATGATCTTCAAATAGCTGGCTATTTAAAGCGGCAAGACCCAAGAGATGTATTAGTACATTCTGGGAATGAATCACTGCGAGAATTACCAAAAGGATTTAGGCTTGGGACAAGTAGCCAGCGTCGTGCCTGCCAGATATTGCGTATACGTCCAGACCTCAAAATAGTGCCCATAAGGGGAAATGTAGATACGAGAATTTCTTTTATTGGTACAGACGAGGTTGACGGTGTGGTATTAGCAGCATCTGGCATCTTTCGTTTGGGGTTGGAGAAACAAATATCCTCTTACCTTCCCACTAAGGATTGTGTGCCTGATGTTGGTCAAGGAGCGATCCTAGTCCAATGTTCTTCTGGAGATGAATCTCTTTACGCCACATTGAATAAGGCACTTGACACCAAAACGGAAATAGAAGTCACTTCTGAGAGAGCTTTTCTCAGTTTCATATCTGCTAGCTGTAAATCACCTGTTGCTGCTTATTCGGTTTTAGATGGGGACGTACTGTCTATGACCGCTATGGCGGGTCTTCCTGATGGGAGCGAATACTATTTCGTTGAACATTCAGGCAAATCTAACTCGCCAATTGAAGCTGGTGAAGAATTAGCGATAAAACTTGCGAAATCCGGAGCGGTACATCTACTAGGGAAATTAATTGTCTGACGAAAGGATAGTGGGAAAAGTTTTTTTAGTAGGCGCTGGGCCAGGTGATTCTGGCTTAGTAACAAGGCGGGGAGCTTATCTTATTGAGCAAGCCGACGTAATTATTTATGACAGGCTTGTTGGATCCGATATATTGGATTTAGCTGCCGACTCCACAGAGCTCATTAATGTTGGTAAGACACCAGGCAAATCCAGTATTAGTCAGTCGAATATTAATAACTTGCTGATAGATGAAGCTAAGAAAGGAAAGACGGTAGTGAGGTTGAAGGGGGGCGATCCCTTCGTTTTTGGTAGAGGAGCAGAGGAAGCCGCGGCTCTTTCTGAACAGGGTATACACTTTGAGGTCGTCTCAGGTGTCACATCAGCTATAGCTGGTCCAGGCTCTGCAGGGATCCCTGTGACAGATCGGGGAAAAGCATCCTATTTCACAGTTGTAACTGCATCTGAAAGCCCAGGCAAGACGGATTCAGATATAAATTGGGATGCCATTGCCAAAGGAAATGAGACCGTCATAGTGTTGATGGGATCAAAAAATATAGATGAGATTTCTAAAGTGTTGATAGAGGGAGGTCGAGACCCATCTACCCCAGCAGCGATCGTTGAGTCAGCCACAATGGCGAACCAGAGGGAAATCTTCGGAATGCTCGCAAATATAGGTGAACTTGCAGCACTATCAAGAATTTCTGCGCCTTGTGTGCTCGTCATTGGTGAGGTTGTCGAATCGGCAAAAAAATTGCAAGTACGGACTAATTTCCCGTTGATAGGAAAAAAAATTCTCGTTACCAGGTCTCGTGACCAAGCCAGTAAACTTAGTCTGGCATTAAGAGATCTAGGGGCAACGGTAGTGGAGCTTCCGACAATTGCAATAGGCCCTATTGATGACTATACAGATCTGGATGCAGCTATTGGGAATCTCAGTGATTACGAGTGGGTTATTTTTTCTAGTGTAAACGCAGTGAATGCATTCTATTCTAGATTGATTCAGAAAGGGTTAGATTCTAGACATTTCGCTGAAGTGAAGATTGGTGCTATTGGCCCAGCGACCTGTCATGCCCTTGGTCTTAAAGGTATTGCACCTGACTTTATACCACCACGGGCCGTATCGGATTCTCTCATTTCAAATTTTCCTCATCCTAGATCAGATGTCCAAAAAATATTGTTGCCTTCCCCAAAAGTAGCTCCTGAGACAATAAAATTGGGATTGGGGAAATTAGGTTGGAGCGTTCATAGAGTGGAAGCATATAGGACAGTGATTCCTAAAGAGTCGGTTAAAAAAGCCGAACTAATTCTTAATGAGGGTCTGGATATGGTGACTTTCACGAGTTCATCAACGGTAACAAATCTTGATGCTATGATCGAATCTGGAATTCCGCCAGACGTTTATATAGCATGTATTGGTCCTGTGACTGCTAAGACTGCTTGTGACAAGGGTATGAAACCCGACATAATCGCTGAGGAACATACTATCAATGGGTTGGTGTCGGCTATCACATTTTTTTATTCTAGTTGAGGTAGGATGATGTCTTTTCCACATTCGCGTCTTCGGCGGCTTAGACAGAGTAGTGAAATGCTTTCTCTGACGTCAGAAACTAGATTGTCAGTTGAGGATTTTGTATATCCAATGTTCGTTATACATGGACACGGCAAGAAAATCCCAATCGAACCAATGCCTGGTATATATCAATTGTCTGTGGATATGCTTGCTGAGGAAATAAAGGAAGTTACTTCATTAGGCATTCGGTCGGTGTTGTTATTCGGAATACCGGAGACTAAAGATGCCACAGGTTCCGGTGGGATCGACACCAACGGAGTGATACAAGTAGCTATTCGAGAAATAAAGACGCTGGACCCTAATCTAATTGTCATGACGGATGTTTGTTTATGCGACTACACAGATCACGGGCATTGTGGAATCATAAAAGGATCCAACATTGATAACGATGCTACCCTACCCCTTTTACAAGAGATGGCAGTGTCACATGCTCAGAACGGAGCTGACGTGGTAGCTCCGTCGGCTATGATGGATGGACAAGTTGGTGCCATTCGCTCCTCACTAGATTCAGCAGGCAAAAAAGACACTGTTATTATGGGTTATTCCAGTAAATTTGCTTCTGGGTTTTATGGCCCCTTTAGAGTAGCAGCACAGTCTGCTCCCCAGTTTGGAAATCGAACAAGCTACCAAGCTGACCCTGCTAATGTGCGTCAGGCAATGTTGGAAATCGAACAGGATATAGAAGAGGGGGCAGACATTATTATGGTTAAGCCCGCACTGTCTTATTTGGATGTGATTAGGGCCGCTCGGGAAAGATTTGATCTTCCATTGGCGGCCTATAACGTAAGTGGGGAATATTCAATGGTAAAGGCGGCCTCAGCTAGTGACTGGATCGAAGGAGATAGAGTTAGGGACGAAATTCTTACCTCGATCAAACGAGCAGGGGCGGACATAATTATTAGTTATCACGCAAAAGAAATTGCTTCTGCCGTATAACCGTGAACCATATTCTGGGGTTAAAAGAATTTTAGCGGAGGCCAAATTCGCAAACGGGCGATTTCCGTTATCTTGGAAATATGTATAGGGCCAAGTGTCCTGCTGTCGACTACGTTAGGAAAATTTCTAAAGTCGCTAAGTAAAAAGATATGTCCCTCAGGAATATTCCAGGTAAATTGTTCTAGGCCTTGGGATTTGGGCAGATTACCAATGTAAGGTTCAGATAATGGTGACCCGTTGATATGAATTTGACCAAAATGAACTTCCAGAGTTTCGTTTTGGAGTCCAATAATTCGCTTAATAGAAAGTTTTTCTGGTTCAAAACCAAGTCTCACTAAAACGACTTGACCTCTTTTTAGTTCTTTTTCATTGGTCACTAAACTGGTTATCACGAGATCATTATTTCTTAAAGTTGGTTCCATACTGCGATTATTTATTCTGGCTATTCTTATCATGCAATTATGTTAACTCAGTATGAACAGTCATAAGTTACAGACATTTGAGACCCTGTCTTGCAGTGCGGTCACTAATTCCTGTATCTTTTCAGGAGAGGTCCTCGTGACCTTTGAAAAGAAGAAATATCTTGCAACAGATGTTAATAAAGGAAGGACCTATATGAGTATTGTTACTACGATCAAGAAATTTGTAAATATTGTGGATGTTAGTGCCCACTGCGATATTCCTTGCGGAATATACGATCCTATTACAGCAAAAATAGGGGCACAGACAGTTCTTAAGATGGCAGTCCGAATCGAGGCTTTAGATTCCTGCGAGGATGTAAATACTTTTTCCAGATATGTAGCTGTAAAAGAAGAACATGCTCAGGCTGTCAAGAATGAATTGAATATACTGTGGTCAGACTATTTCAAGCCTGAACATCTTGCCGATTATCCTAATCTTCACGAACTGTTTTGGAATGCCAATAAACTAGCAGGCGCGAATAAACAGGGTGTGAGTTCGGAATCAGCTCAACAATTAGTTGATGCTGTAGATGAGATTGCAAAAATATTTTGGGCTTCGAAAGGCGTCGATTATAGCGATCCAAATGCTTCTGTTCGATATGGGGCATAGGCACCGTATGTAAAAAAAGGGGCGTCATGAGGCGCCCCTTTTTTTAATTGCGTAACTATTTGTAGTCCTCCCTGGGTGGACTGAATATATCAAGGGCCTTCGCAGGAGAATCGCCTACATTAACCTGGTGGTCGACTCCTCCTGGGATGATGTAATACTCCCCAGCTGACACAATTTTCTTCTGATCGCCTATCGTGAACTCAAAAGATCCCTCAAGGACCATACCCGCTTGTTCGTTGGAGTGTGAATGGAGAGGCACTTCTGAATTTGGATCCATTTCTACAAGGCTCATCATAATATTTTCACCCCACATGGTTTTGATTGTTACTCCAGGGGCAAGGTCTCTAGCTCGAACATTTTGGGAGTTATAGAAATATTCCATTATTACCTCTTTATTCCGCCGATCTGGCTGCCAAAGTATTTGGCAAAGATAAGCAGGATGTTATTACGTCGTTTATAGGGGTAGAAATGTTGTGAATTCTCCCCATCTGGCTTACAGCTCCATTGATGACATTAACCTCCAGCGGACGACCGGATAGCAAATCCTGATGCATTGATGAGACAAGTTCTGATTTGTGCAACATGAAATCAGCCATTGTTGTCTCCACTACATCTGATGGCAAATTGATTCCTTCTGCGTCAGCTACTGCTTTTGTTTCAGACATTACTTTGATAGCGAGAGCATGTGTTTGTGGATTATCTAAAACTTGTTCAAATCTAGCCCTAACAAGACATGTCATACCACTCAAGGCCGTGATGAAAACTAACTTTTTCCATAGTGCTGACATTATGTCCGTTGATACTTCGTGGTCTATATTCGAACTTTTCAGTAGCTCACTTACCATGTTTGTTTTTGGAGTGCTAATGCCTAGTTTGTTTCCCAGAGCTATGCGACAACCCCCTCCATGCTCTTCAGTAATGCCAGGATTTCCTCTTGATGCCTCGATATATGCCGCCCCTAAAAGAACTCTTTCCTCCCCAAAACGATTTGATAAGAAATCCCCACTGCCTATTCCGTTTTGTAGTGTGAGGACTGCAGTTTCTGGTCCCACAGCAGGAGCTATAACGTCGCAAGCTGATTCGTTATGGTATGCCTTCACACAGTAAAGTACGACGTCTGCCACATAGCCTTCTTCAGGCTGGGCTACTGCAGTTGCACGGGATATGAAATTTCCTGAAGTCTTACTCTCCACTTTCAGTCCTTTTTCCTGAATGGCTTTCAAATGTTCATTGCGAGCAATGAGAACGACATCGTGTTTTTCAGCTATAACGGAGCCGAAGTATCCTCCGACTGCACCGGCGGCCATTACCAGAACATTCATGTGAATTCCCTTTCAAAGAACTGTAATTTTTTGATAGTTTAATGGTAACTCTGATAGCAATCAAAATTGTAATTAAATTATTATGTTAGACTGCTGCGTGCTTGGCTCAGTCGCCTGAATTTCTAATATTTTCTGACTACGGAGGATCCAAATGAAGTTTGGTTTGCTTTATGAGATGCAGAGACCGCACGATAACTATACGGTGGATTACACATCGTTGATAAACGAAACAATTGAGCAGTGTCAGTTAGCTGACGAAATGGGATTTGATCATCTCTGGTTTGTTGAACACCATTTTTTAACCACATTTGCCGGGTCATCGGCTCCGGAAGTAATTATTTCTGCTCTATCTCGGTTGACCAAAAATATAAGGATTGGATTTGGAGTGGTAGTTCTTCCAAATCATCACCCGGTTCAGGTTGCTGAGAGACTATCGATGGTTGACCATTTATCTGGTGGTAGGGTGGAATTCGGTGTCGGGAGAAGCAGCCCTTATGAACAAATGGGTCTGGGCATAGACCCACGTGACACTCGTGACATTATGGAGGAATCTCTAAATATTGTTCCTAAAATATGGCAAACTCCAGGCCTATTTGAATGGAAAGGGAAACATTTTGATATACCACAGCGAGAAATACTTCCCAAACCTAAGCAGGATCCACATCCTCCCATTTGGATGGCTTGTACCCAGCCCAGCAGCTATGAAATGGCAGCGGACAAAGGTATTGGTGTTCTTTCTTTTGGTTCGGGAGCTCCCGCAGGGATGAAAGATCATATAGATGCTTATAGGGAAAATATAAAAAAAGCCAATCCTGTGGGCGGATTTGTTAATAACCAGTGGGCTAATTTCACATTAGGTCATTGTGGTGATGATGATACTGAGGCAGTCGAGACGGGAGCACAGGCCATTAAGGAGTTTTTTGGACCTAATCGGCCATATACAGCCGATAGACAGGACGTATATGAAAACTTATTAGAGTCCTGGGGTGGAGTCCCTGATCATCTTGAAGCCAGTTTTTCCAGATTTCTTGGAGAAGGGGAACAGGATCTAGGAGGTGGTGGAGCACCTCGTGCCATGCTAGGAGAACTGCCGGCGGAATTACTAGCTGATAGAGGAGTTATAGTCGCTGGGAATCCAGATCGATGCATAGAATCAGCTAAACGCCATCAAGAAATCGGGGTGGATCAGCTGTTGTTGATAATGCAATCTGATCAAGTTCCGCATAAAAAAGTTATGCGTTCAATAGAACTATTTGGAAAAGAAGTTATACCAGCTTTTAAGTAAGGCGGCTGTGCCTAATTACAGCAATTGTAATAAATCAGATTAAAACCTTTTCATTGGCTGTAATTTGACATGGCGTTTTCCAAACTGAGATATAATGTTAGTGATTAGTCAATTTAATATGTATTTATATGCTGTGACCAGGAAGTAGTACCCATCCAGCGATACTCAGAGAGCCGGGTAAGGTGAGAGCCGGTGTATTTGCAGAGGGGGAATGGAACCTGAGAGCTTCCTTCACATGACTTTTACGCTTTGTAAAGTCTGTGTCAAGGACGGACAGGCACCGTTATCATAGTCGGAAATTACAAATAATTTCAGTGAGTGCTCTTGGGGCGCAGGCCTCAGGGAATTAGGGTGGCACCGCGGTTATCACCGCCCCTTGTTGATGGGGGCGGTTTTTTTATTTATCGAAAATCGCGTGGTGAACCCAGGAGACTTAATTAGGAGACTTAAGTGACTGACAAGAAAATAGTATTTAGTGGAGTTCAACCCAGTGGAGATCCTCAGTTGGGGAATTATCTTGGCGCATTTAAAGGCTGGGTGCAGAGACAAACTGAGAAGACCAATTACTTTTGTGTCGTTGATTTGCACGCACTGACCGTTACCCCAGATCCTGAGGATCTACGGACCCAAACTCGTGAACTAGCTGCCATATTGTTTGCTTCAGGGATAGATCCTTATCAAAGTACCCTTTTTGTTCAGAGCCATGTGACGGCCCATGCTGAAAGTTGCTGGCTATTGAATTGCGTTACTCCTATTGGATGGCTGGAGAGGATGACTCAATTCAAGGACAAATCCCAGGGTCAGGAGAGGGTATCTACAGGCTTACTGGATTATCCTGTTCTTATGGCGGGGGACATAATTTTATATGATGCCAACGAGGTTCCCGTAGGTGAGGATCAAAAGCAACATGTAGAGTTGGCCAGAGATATTGCCGCGAGGTTTAATAGGATTTATGGGGACTTATTTGTGATCCCGGAACCTGTGATTCCAGAAACTGGAGGACGGGTAATGGGTCTTAATGATCCTACAATTAAGATGTCTAAAAGTTATTCTCATATTAGAGGTCATGCCATTCGCATGTTGGATGAACCTGATGAGATTCAACGTTCATTTATGAGGGCAGTCACCGATTCGGGAAACGAAATTAGATTCTCTGATGATGTTGAGAAATCAGGGGTCAACAATCTGTTGGGAATATATAAAGTAATAACTGGGAAGTCGGAATCTGAAGTGGAAAAAGATTTTGAAGATGCCCGCGGATATGGAGATCTGAAAAAGGCGGTTGCAGAGGTAGTAATTGATGAATTAAGCCCAATAAAGGAAAAATATCAGGAACTTATGTCTGATGTAGTTGAGCTGGACCGATTACTTAAGGTAGGTGCGGAACAAGCTGAATCGGTGGCACTGCCAAAACTGTCACAGATGAAGGAAAAAATGGGACTTATACTTTCCTGAATGAGGTTCTAAAGAAACTAAGTATGTACTATCCAACGTTACTAGAAGCAAAACAGATGTCAGATCAAGGAAATCTTCTACCTATATACAAGGAGATAGATGCTGACTTGGAGACACCGGTATCGGCGTATCTCAAGGTTGCCAAGCCGCCATACTCTTTTTTATTAGAAAGCGTAGAAGGGGGAGAGCATTTGGCCCGCTATAGCTTTATCGGTACAGAACCTGAGGAAGTTATAAAGACAGGTCCTGGACAGAAAGACGGTGAAGTGGATCCATTGGCTCTTGTCGAGAATATGTTGAACAAATACAAGTTGATTGAAACCACTAATCTTCCCAGATTTGGAGGGGGAGCCGTAGGTTATCTTTCATATGAGGCTGTGAGATATTTCGAAAAATTACCATCACCCTCAAATGATCCTTTAAACATTCCCGAATCTATAATGATGCTTACCAAGACGTTTTTGGTATTTGATCACGTCCGTCACAAGATACAAGTTGTGAGTCATGCTCACCTAGATACAGGAGTGGAAGCTGCATACAAAGAGGCAATAAACAGAATTGATGCTGTAGTTGACAGGTTAAATCAACCTTTGGACCCAGCGGCCATTCCGAGGTCTTCAAATTATCCTTCTAATAATATTGGCTCTAATATGAGCCCTGAGCATCATAGATTCATGGTAAATAAATCCAAGGATTACGTTGTTGATGGTGACGTGATACAAGTAGTTGTATCTCAGAGGTTTTCGAGGTCTACTTCAGCCCATCCTTTTCAAATATACAGGTCGTTGAGGGCGATCAATCCTTCACCTTACATGTATTATCTTGAACTTGATGGATTCCAAATTGTAGGGGCATCTCCTGAGATGCTTGTACAAGTGGAAAACGGGGTTGTTGCAACCCATCCTATTGCTGGAACCCGCCCTCGTTCAGAGGATGAGGAAGAAGACAAAAGACTAGAGCAGGAATTAAGAACGGATGAAAAAGAACGAGCAGAACACATCATGCTACTTGATCTTGGTAGAAATGATATTGGCAGAGTAAGTGAACCTGGGACGGTGGTGCCATCAGGAATTCTTGAAGTGGAAAGATACTCACACGTTATGCACTTGGTTTCTCATGTTGAAGGAAGACTTAAAGAAGGATTCTCAAATTATGATGCTCTCAGGGCATGTTTCCCAGCTGGCACTGTGTCAGGTGCGCCCAAGATAAGAGCAATGGAAATAATCGCAGAACTGGAAGATGATCGGAGAGGCCCATACGCGGGCGCAATCGGCTATTTTGATTTTAAGGGAAATATGGACACCTGCATAACAATCAGAACTCTAGTCATGAAGGATGGGGTTGCCCATGTACAGGCTGGAGGAGGTATTGTTTATGATAGTGATCCTTCGGCTGAGTTTGATGAGACTATTCATAAGGCAAGTGCTGTAATGAGAGCGATAGAGGCTGCCGAATTAGCCTTGGAGAGTTTATCTTGATCCTTTTGATAGATAATTATGACAGTTTCACTTACAACCTGTATCAGTACCTTTGTGAGCTGGGAGGCGATGTTGAAGTAGTTCGTAATGACCAGATAACCCTGGCTGAAATAGAAGATAAAAAACCTGAGAAAATAGTTATCTCGCCGGGGCCTTGCACTCCAGATAAAGCTGGAATATCAAATGACATAATAGAGGCATTTGGTTCTAAAGTTCCAACCCTTGGGGTTTGTTTGGGACATCAGTGTGTTGGTCAGACATATGGAGGGACCGTGGGCGGAGCAGGTGAGATCATGCATGGGAAGATCTCCCTTATTTATCATGATGGAAAAGGTGTGTTTTCCGGTATTCCTAGCCCATTTGAAGCCATTCGTTACCATTCACTTGCTGTTTACAGGGATGATTTGCCCGAAGAATTGGAAGTTACGGCGTGGACTGAAAATGGATTGATTATGGGAGTGAGACATAAGACTCATCCTGTCGAGGGGATACAATTTCATCCTGAGTCCATTATGACTCACGTCGGTAAAGATATCCTTTCCAATTTTCTCAATCAGCAATACTAGGGGAACTAATGATTCAGGAACTGATTCAAAAACTTGTAGACGGGTTAACCCTTAGTTTCGATGAGTCTGTGCAGGCAATGAATCAAATAATGGAAGGGGAGGCCACTCCAGCCCAGTTTGGGGCTTTTGTCACGGCTCTCAGATTAAAAGGAGAAACGGTCGATGAGGTCGCAGGCATGGCATCAGTTATGCGTGAAAAATCTCTCCAAGTAAATACATCTGGTAATTTGGTTGATACGTGTGGAACGGGTGGAGATAGTTCTGGAACTTTCAATGTATCTACTGCATCTGCATTTGTGGCTGCAGGGGCGGGCGCAAAGGTTGCCAAGCACGGAAACAGGGCTATGTCTGGGAAAACAGGGAGCGCAGATGTTTTGGAGGCCCTTGGTGCGAATATATCACTATCTCCGGAGTCTGTTGAAAAATGTATTGAGCAAACAGGATTTGGATTTATGTTTGCGCAGGGATTTCACCCTTCGATGAGATTTGCGGCTTCTCCAAGAAGGGAAATTGGAATAAGGACCGTGTTTAATATTCTTGGGCCTTTAACCAATCCCGCTGGTGCTTCGAATCAGGTAGTGGGAGTATCAGATCTTTCTACAGGAGAGATAATGGTACGGTCATTGGCTCGGCTGGGAAGCAAGAAGGCCTTGGTGGTACATGGTGCAGATGGACTTGATGAGATAACCATATCTGGGCCCTCTACAATTTGGTTTTTGGCAAATGGATTTATCACTAAGTCAGAGGTTTCTCCAGATCAGTTTGGGATAGGAGTCAGTCCAATTGCGGATATAAAGGCTTTAAATCCATCTGAAAGTGCGGAGATTATTAAGGATGTTGTTGACGGTGGGACGGGTGGAGCTCAAGACATCGTTGTGCTGAATACTTCCGCGACTTTGGTCTCTTGCGGAATAGCGGACGATTTAGAAGATGGAATTGAGCTTGCTAAGGAATCTATAGTGTCTGGGAGGGCGGCCTCATGTTTAAATGCGTATGTTTCCCTCAGTAAATCTCTTAACTGAAATCGAATAGTTGCTTACTTATGACTTCTCCTGAAATACCAGATATTCTCAAAGAAATAATTGATGTCAAAAGAGAGCGACTACTCGAAAGGAAGAAGACATACAGTATTTCTAAAATTAAAGATTTAATACTTGATACCCCATACCCGTTAAATTTTGCCGGAAGACTGATGGGAAGTTCTGTAAGGATAATCGCGGAAATAAAAAAAGCATCACCGTCAAAAGGAATATTCAGGGAGGATTTAGATATCCTCGATTTAGCAGTCAAATATGCCGAGAATGATGTGGCTGCTGTCTCTGTCTTAACGAATGAAGATCATTTTCACGGTTCGATCGATGATATGAATGCCGTGAGTGACATAGTCCATCCATATGGAATACCTGTTTTGCGAAAGGAATTCATTTTCGATCCTTACCAGATATATGAAGCGAGGGCTTTTGGAGCTGATGCGATACTTCTGATTGTGTCCATGCTAGATCGCAGTCAAATCAAAGAATTTATGGAATTGGCGTCCTCATTGTGGATTCAATGTCTGATAGAGGTACACGATGAGGAGGAACTCCATATTGCTATCGACTGTGGCGCGGATATTATCGGTGTCAACAATCGCGACCTAAAAACGTTCGAAACCACCCTTGAAACTACAGAAACCCTCGCCCCTCTTGTACCTCCCGGCACAATAATTGTTAGTGAGAGCGGAATTTCAAACAGGGGCGATGTCGACAGGGTTATGGCCTCAGGAGCTGGCGCAATATTAGTTGGAGAATCTCTTGTAAGGTCTTCTGATCCCTCAGGCCAATTAAGGGAGTTGAGGTCTTAGCTTTGAGTAAATTTAAGATATGTGGGCTTCGAGATCTGAAAAACGTAGTTCTTGCAAGTAACTGTGGGGCTGAAATGTTGGGATTCGTGTTTGTTAGTGGAGTCCGAAGGGAAATATCCGTTCAGACAGCCAGAAAAATTATCCGGGAATATAGAGAGTTGGTTGGGTCCAATGGATCTGATCTCGTTGGGCTTTTCGCCAATCAGTCTGTAAATTTTGTCAACGAGGTAGTAGAGACCTGCGGTTTGGATTATGTGCAGCTTTGTGGCGAGGAATCACCCGAATATTGGGATAAGGTAAATGGTGGCGTGATTCGACAGGTTAAAGTTCCAATAGGACAAGACCTTGAAGTTACTATTAGCAAAACCCTTTCGGAAGTAGATGTTGTTTTGGAAAGTGGCGCTATTCCAATCCTTGATAGGAAGGAGAAAGGGCATCTAGGCGGAACAGGCAAAAGTTTCAACTGGGATGTTGCCGCAAATATTCCCGATGGTAATAAATTTATACTCGCCGGAGGTCTCACTCCTTCAAATGTAGCTGAGGCTATTGATGTGGCAAATCCGTGGATGGTTGATGTGTCCACTGGAGTGGAAACTGAAGGAGAAAAAGACCAATATAAAATAGAGATTTTCTCGAGCGCAGTTAAGGCAATAGGTAATTGATTCTTGACACAGTTCAAAGGGTTTTATAGTCTCTGATCTCCAAACCTAAAGGAGATCAAAAATGACATACAACTTTAATCACGTTCATCTTAAAGCCCCTGACCCTGGGAAAACAGCGGATTGGTATGTAACGGCGTTTGATTTTGAAATTATTAATGACCAGAATCCTAGGCCTCAAGGTGATAGGTTCATCAGGTGTAGGACTAAAGATGGAGTTGCTATAAATATTTCCAGTGCTCGTACCGGAGAGTCCATGGGTGATGGAGATGCTGACGCTCACTGGGGCATAGAGCACTTTGGAATAGAAGTTGACGATATTGAGAAAGAATTGAGTAGACTAGAGTCGTTGGGTGCCAAAGTGCTTGAAGGTCCGATTCATGCTTCGGGAGGTCTATCCATAGCTTTCATACAAGCTCCTGACAATGTTCGGATAGAGATTATGCAGTTATCGTAAGCTTATAGGTAGGATATTTAATATGGCTAGAAAAGTTTATTTCCCGAATCCCGACAATAAACCGTCTGGATTCTCGCCAGCTACTCGCAGTGGACGGGCCGTTTTTGTATCAGGTCAAGTTCCTGTAGATTCAACCGGTAATCTGGTAGGAGAAGATGACTGTGAAAGACAGTCTGAACAATGTTTTGAGAATATTAGAGCTGCTTTAGAAGCGGCTGGGGCTTCTATGGAAGACGTCACAAAAATAACGGCTTTTATAGT
>CEVQ01358585.1_pt1 | contig 14620 bp, 11 predicted proteins | sample 356551 | NCBI WGS metagenome assembly CEVQ01 (sample SAMEA2623756, study PRJEB7988) | marine metagenome | biome: marine biome (ENVO:00000447); feature: mesopelagic zone (ENVO:00000213); material: "saline water (ENVO:00002010), including plankton (ENVO:xxxxxxxx)" | depth 250 m | reverse complement strand
CTGGAACCCTACGCAGCAGTCATAGTTGCCTCGGTGAGAGCTTTGAAGTCCCATGGTGGAATACCTCTTAGGGACTTGGATGTTCCATCTCCGAAGGCGGTAAGGGCAGGAATGCCAAATTTGAAACATCTGATTTCTGCCATAAAAAGCTTTGGACTTCCCGTAGTGGTTGCTATCAATAAGTTTCCAGATGACACTGACGAAGAGTTGTTGATAGTAAAAGAAGAATCAGAAAGTGCAGGAGCCGAGGCGGCAGTTGAATCTGATGTATTTACCTTGGGCGGTGGAGGAGCTCTGGAACTGGCAGAGGCCGTAGTAAGAGTTACCGACAGAGAGGCACCCGATATTACCTATATGTACGGTGTGTCGGACCCTCTCGAGCAAAAAATAGAATCTCTAGCCTCTAAGATGTACAACGCAAAGGATGTAGCCTTATCTTTGGCTGCAAGACGTGCCCTCCGTAGATTTGACGATAACGGGTGGTCAGACTTGCCAATATGTATGGCAAAGACGCATCTGTCCTTATCGCATAATAGATCTCTAAAAGGATTGCCTGAGGACTATACGTTCAGAGTGTCTGATGCCAGGGTCTCAAGAGGTGCAGGTTTTATTTATCCGATAGCTGGAAATATCATGACGATGCCTGGTCTTCCTGGAAAACCAAGGCAGTTGGATGTAGATTCGGAAGGAAATATACTCGGTCTATAGTTATTGCAACTGTCTACACGTAGAATCGGCGCCGTTGTCAGATTAAATAAACGGTGGATATAGTAGATGTCTCAATTCTTAAACGTTGTTTCCCCAACTGAAGCAATTGCAATTATGTCGAAGAATCTGTCACAGGTTTCTTCTGAAATTATTGATACAGATTGCTCCCTGGGACGAGTTTTGTCGTCGGATAAAGTGGCAGAAATTCAACTTCCGGAGTTTTTACGGTCATCTATGGATGGATACTCTGTAAAGGCCTCCAATACGTTTGGAGCTACTGAAGATCTTCCGGCCTATTTAGAAGTTGTCGGAGAGATCGACATGGGTCATCAAGTCGTTCCTTCTATTTCGGCAGGACAAGCTGTCACAGCCTATACAGGTGGGATGTTGGCGGATGGCGCAGACTCCGTTGTGATGATAGAGCACACTTCTATGACTGGCGATGGGCTGCTTCAAGTTTTCCGCCCAGTTGCAAAGGGTGAAAATACTATTCGACCTGGAGAAGATTTTGATTTTGGAGATTTTATAGGGAAATATGGAGATGTTATAACCACAGGAACATTGGGAGCCCTTTTGGCCCTGGGCATAGACAAAGTGGAAGTATATAGACAATTGACAGTGGGGGTTATCTCCTCTGGGGATGAGCTTGTTGCACCAGGGGTTCCCACAAAACTGGGGCAAACAAGAGATATTAATGTTTATACCATAGCGGCTCAGATAGAAAAATTAGGTATGGGCCATGTTAAATTTCCCTTAGTAGAGGACAATGTTGAAAGCTTGCAATCCGCTGGAATGGAAGCCCTTGAGTCGTGCGATGCTCTACTTTATACATCCGGAAGCTCCCTAAGTAGTCGAGATCTCACTTCCCAAGTAATTCAGTCTTTAGGTGAACCAGGGGTTATAGCGCACGGCATATCAGTTAAACCCGGGAAGCCTACCGTACTGGGCATAACTTCTGGGAAACCTGTTATAGGTCTCCCCGGCAACCCCGTCTCTGCATTAACTGTCTTTGATTTTGTAGTGGATCCAATATTGAGGCATATATCGGGTCGTAAAACACTGCCATACCAAACCGTGACTGCCATCCTTCAAACTGATTTGCCATCTGAAAGGGGACGAACCGACTTTGTTAGGGTTGCACTCAAAGAAATAGAAAGTTCCTTGACGGCGGTTCCTATATGGGGGAAGTCTAATTCAATTTCAGTTTTTTCAGAAACTGTAGGATATGTACAGGTCTCATCAGAACAATCAGGCCTCTATAAAGGCACGAAAGTAAAGGTTCGTTTAGATGTCTGAAAGCTCGGGGAACCACAAACATAATCAGAATCCCAGAAACTACTTCCTGTCAGACATACCTTTAACCAGAGCGATAAATATTCAAGAGAATATGCTGAAAGAAATAGGATTTTCTGATAGAAAAAACACCGAAATGGTACCTCTAAATTCAGCTTCTGGGAGAATTGTCTCTCAAGACATTGAGGCAAGGTTTTCGTCACCAATTTACAATACTGCCGCCATGGATGGGGTGGCTATCAACTCATTACTTTCTGTCGGGGCGACTGAATCGATTCCGGTAATTCTCAAATCTTGCGGTCAGTACGAGTGGGTTGACACAGGGGATGCACTACCGGATTGGACAGATTCTGTTGTGATGGTTGAAGACGTAGAGGAAATAGAAGACGGAAACATACTGTTGAGAAGTCCCGTTGGTCCCTATCAACACGTCAGACGAGAAGCTGAAGATTTTGCGGCGCCCGAATTGTTATTACATGCAGGGAGTAAAATCACCCCTAGAGATCTCGCTTGTCTAGGAGCTTCTGGGATCGGTGAGATTCCTGTGATCAGAAGGCCTAAAGTGGCTATCATACCTACTGGGAACGAACTTATCCCATCGGGTCATAAACCTCAACCTGGACAGGTAATCGAGTTCAATTCCGCTGTAATTGCAGCTCTTTGTAAAGATTGGGGAGCTGAGGTAGACGTACTTTCTCCGGTTTCAGATGTTTTGGATGAGATAAAGGACGCTATAGTTTGTCAGGCGGACTCAAGCGATATTGTCTTAGTGCTAGCTGGCTCTTCTGCAGGAAGTGAGGATTTTACATCGGAGGCGGTTCAGTCTGTTGGCAGCATAGCTTTCCATGGAGTAGCAATCCGACCGGGCCATCCGATACTGTTAGGCAATGTAGGCAGTGTGCCTGTTATGGGGATTCCAGGATACCCAGCATCGGCCGAAATAACAGCCGATCTTTTTCTCAAGCCGATGCTCGAATTATTTGACAGTAGGGTTATTGAAACTAGAGAGTCGATTACCGCGGAGCTCACCCGAAGGCTTTCTTCTTCGATGGGCGATGACGAATTTATAAAGGTTACCTTGGGTTACATAGGGGAAAGGTATGTAGCAACGCCTTTAAGCCGTGGTGCAGCGATGACCTTGTCCATGTCCAAGGCGGACGGCCTTTTGACTATACCTGCAGCTAAAGAAGGTTTCGAAAAGGGCGAGAAGGTATCTATTGAACTTTTAACTTCTAGGACCCTCATAGATAAAACTGTACTTATGTCAGGAAGTGATGATATTGCCATCCGTCTTTTGGAAGGAGAGGTTCAGAGTCAATTTCCAGATATAAGATTAAGAAATTCAAGTGTGGGAAGTGTCGGGGGGTTGATTGCCTTGGCGGACAGGTCTGCTCAAATTGCCGGCAGCCATCTGCTTGATACGGAAACTGGGAAATACAATATTACTGCTTCTAAAAGAATATTGTCCGCCCGTGATTTCAAACTGGTGGATTTTGTAGGTAGAACTCAGGGATTGATTTTCAGACAAGAAAATGCATCCAACATTTCGGGCATTCAATCCATTTCTGAAAATAACCTCAATTTTATCAACAGACAAAGAGGCTCCGGGACTAGACTTTTTGTTGATCATCTTTTGGCATCTCAGGGGATAGATCCATTAGAAATTATAGGATACGAGGTAGAGGAATATACCCACTGGGCGATTGCCGCTGCCGTGCTGTCTGGGAGTGCTGACGTGGGAGTGGGGATTTATGCTGCGGCGCAAGCTAATGCCCTTCAATTCATCCCTCTCGGGCAGGAGCGGTTTCAATTTGTGATACCTTCTGAGGAATCGGACGACATTAGGGTTAAGGCCGTAATATCTGTGTTACAAAGTGATGGGCTAAAGAGGTCTATTGAAGAATTGGGGGGATATGACGTTTCTCTTATGGGGAACATAGCCTACGAAACATGATTACCACATTAGATTTCTTTGAGAGTGTCTAAACAGAATGATGCCTATATCTTGTGTCTTACTTGCCGGGGGAAAAAGTAGCCGGCTAGGAAGAGATAAACAAAAAGAACTTGTGGGGGGAGTCCGAATCGCGGACAGGGAACTTTCTGTACTTAATCGGTTAAGTGATGACATTGTTGTCGTAGGGGATACTGAGTTCAGGCAAGAAGAGCTTGGTATCAAAGGATCTACTCGGTTTGTTCCGGACATATATCCTGGCTACGGTTCTCTTGGCGGTCTTTTCAGTGGTCTTTCACATTGCAGGCATGACTGGGCTTTAGTAGTTGCCGGAGATATGCCATTCATAAACTATGGATTGATTGGAGATCTTAGAGCAAATATTTCTAATGATTTTGATGCCGTGGTTCCAAAGTTTGAAAACAGGATGCAAACTACTCATTCCCTGTACAGGAAGACATGTCTGCCGCATATTGGGGAATCCTTGAGGGGAAAAACACTCAGGATGAATTCTTATTTTCCCAGAATAAACCTGAAAATTGTTAACTTGGATCGGGCATCGTCCCATATCGTTAACTCATTTTTCAACATAAACACTGAGGAGGATTTAAAGGAGGCAAGATATCTTGCCCTTGTGAACAAATGACTTTGTCAGTAACAGTCGAATTTCACGGGGTTCCAGCTATCCCGATTAAATCAAAAAAATTGATCTTCTCTTGTGAACAGATAAAAAAAGCCACTGTCGAAGAGGTGATCAAGAAATTATTGATTATTGAACCGCAATTAGATGGAAAAGTAATAGATTCTGATAAGAATTTATTATTGTCTTCTTATTTGGGTAACATAAATGGAGATAAATTTATCGAGGGGAATCTAGATGAAATGAAAGATGGAGATTCTTTAATTGTTATTCCCAGAATGGCGGGAGGTTAAGAACTTTTGAACGGTTACCATGGGAAAGTTTTAGTTATAGATTTGGGCGAAAAAAGCTGGCGCCATGTGGCAATACCCGAAAACATTCTCCGTTCCTATATAGGAGGGACTGGACTTTCGGCATGGTTGCTTTATCAGCTGTGCCCTGAAGGGGCTGACCCATTGGGCCCTGATAACCCACTCATATTCTCAACTAGCCCGCTTGTTGATACTAAATTGACTACATCTTCGAAGTTTGCAGTTACGTCCAAGTCCCCTTTAACTGGATACATAGGTGACTCGATGTCCTCCAGCAAAATAGCGGTATCTATGAAGAGGACTGGATGTGACGCAGTTGTTCTTAAAGGGCAAGCCTCTAATTGGACATATCTAGTCGTCTCTGACCACAATGTTGATTTTCGTTCCGCTGAAGACCTGGTAGGACTAAATAGTTCCGACACAGAAAGTAAACTCAGACAAATGCTCGAACCAGGGGTGAGTGTGGCCTGCATAGGGCCAGCTGGTGAAAGCCTCGTTAGGTACTCCACAATCTCAAACGACGGAGGGAGACAAGCGGGTCGAACAGGTACGGGTGCTGTTATGGGTTCGAAGAATTTGAAGGCAATAGTGTTTGAGGGAAATAAAAAGGTCGGAATTAGTGACAATAAAAGCTTAGATGCCATCAGGGTTGACTTAATTGAGAAAAGTTTAGGGTCTGCAACGACCAAATATAGAGAAACTGGGACTATTGCGAACGCTTCGGTATTTGATCGGTTAGGTTCGCTTCCCTCGAACAATTTCAAAAATGCTTCATTTAAAGATTTGAGTCAGATTACTGCTGAGAATATATATCAAGAAACGACTGTTAGAAGCGTACATTGTGCTAACTGCACAATCGGTTGTGAAAAGTTAATCACCGACCCGGGTACAGGAAGCGAAGTACGATTGGAATATCAAAGTCTTTTCGCACTTGGTCCTCTAGTGGGGAGTGGTGATCGGTCTATTCTCTTAGAATCGGCTAAGTATTGTGATGAAGTGGGTCTGGATACAGTTAGTGCCGGAGCAACTATCGCATGGTATTTTGAATGTATTGATAAAGGCTTTCTGAAAGATGAATTTGTTCATTCTTCGAATAAGATCTTGGATATACTTCGTGCAATCGTCTCAAGGAAAGGGATAGGGGATCTCCTGGCGGAAGGGACTAAATTTGCTAGCGCCACGGTAAAAAGGGGAAGCTCTGATTTCGCAATGCATGTTAAGGGTCTGGAAATGCCTGGTTATGAACCTCGTACTCTTAAAACTATGGCTCTCGCACTTGCGGTAAGTACAAGAGGGGCTTGTCATAATCGATCCTCTGCATATGAATACGATTTTTCTTCAGTTACTGATCGGTTTAAAGCTGATACAGAAAAAGGTGATCTTGTCGCTAAAGGTGAAGATTATAGTGCTGTTATGGACTCTATGATCTGGTGTAAGTTTGTCAGGAAGGTTTTTTCCGATTTTTATGTAGAGTCTGCAGAGATATTGGCAACTGTGACTGGTTGGGACATAGATGCTGAAGAACTAGAAGCTTGTGGAGAAAGAATAAATAATTTAAAGAAGATGTTTAATATGAGAGAAGGATGGGTAAGGATGGATGATACTCTGCCCCATCGTGTCCTTAATGAAAGCTTGGAAGACGGGAATTCCTTATCCAAGGAAGAATTAAACTTGATGATAGATGCCTACTATAGGGCCAGGAATTGGAATAAGGACGGAACTATACCTTTTAAGACGTTAAAAAGACTAAATATTGATCAAGTGCCTGACGTAGTTGTCTCGTGAACGGAAGCCCTATGGATTTAAATGTAGTGAGTAAGGAAACTCGTCTGAACTTCCGTAGTGATCTGATTGGACACTTCCAGCGATCCAGAGAAGAATTACTTCCAGCACTACATTGGGTCCAAGAAGAATATGGGTATTTACCGGAATGGACCCTTGAGATATTAAGTTGGCATTTAGGAGTTCCAGCAAGCGAAGTTTATGGAGCTGTAACCTCTTACCCAGAGCTCAGTTTAGCAGTTCCACAAACTCACAAAATATCAGTTTGTACTGGGTTGGCTTGTAGAGAGTCTGGATCTCAAGATTTGCTGAATAAATCCTTAGAATTATTCGACAAGGACGGTTCCGCGACTAGTGTATATGAAGTTCCCTGCTTGTTTTCCTGTTCAGTAGCCCCTGTTGTCTTGATTGATGGGGTTTTAGCAGGAAATACGACAGAGAAATTAATTACAAATGAGGTGGATTATGAGCGAGATTAATCCGTTGGAAAACCTCAGGGCCATACACGCCAATTTGGAAACGCAGGATCAGCGGGATCGAATCCTGGTTGAAATAGGGCAATGTAGCGCATCTATAGGTGCATACAAAGAGTTGGAGAATATCAAGGCACAATATTCAGAAACTCATCGTATAGAAGTTGTAGGTTGTTCAGGGGCATGCTTTTCTGCCCCCCGAGTAACTGGTTTGGGTTCACTAGAGATTTCCTCAATGGATCAGGATTTTTTGGATTCTCAAACCAGATATGTTCTGGGAGGAATCGGTGACATAGCCTGGGACGACATCAGACAATATATTTCTATTGGTGGCTTCCAAGGCTTGGCAAAGGCTTTATCTGTTACCTCAGAAGAGGTGATCGAAATTGTTTCAGATTCCGGTTTGAGAGGCAGGGGTGGGGCGTATTTTCCTGTCGCAATGAAGTGGAGGTCGGCTTCATCACAGAAGTCGGATCCTGTTGTCTTAGTTAATGCAGAAGAAGGTGAACCGGGATTATTCAAGGACAGGCACCTAATCGAGGGTATCCCATTTAGAGTTATTGAAGGTGCTTTAATAGCAGCTTTTGCATGTGGTTCTGAGGAAGTTCTGATTTATGTAAATGCTGAAGCGGATCTTGCTTATTCTAGATTGGATGTTGCCCTACAGAAGTGTCAGAATCTGGGCTTAGTCGGCAAAAATGTTTTAGGGACTGACTTCTCTGTGGACGTTCGTTTGTTTAAGGGGGCTGGTGGCTATGTATGCGGCGAAGAATCTACATTGATTAATACCTTAGAGGGTAGAAGAAGAGAGCCAAGATTACGTCCCCCATTTCCAACTGAGTCAGGATTTAGGAATCAGCCAACCGTCGTTAATAATGTCGAAACACTCTGTAATGTACCGCTCGTGTTGAATTTTGGACCTGAAAAGTTCAAGTCTAATGGTACAAAAGACGCTCCTGGAACTAAGCTTTTGAGCTTGAGCGGCAATATGCCATGTCGTGGTCTTGCAGAGGTTCCATTCGGGATAACCCTCCTAACAGTTTTATGTGACATAGGAGGGATTAAAGACGTTAACGACTTGTCAGGGGTTGCTGTAGGTGGCCCCTCCAGCGGTATATTGCCAATTGGCTCGCTTGACTTGGAAATTTTGCCCGGAGTAATCGATGGTAAAAACGTGATGTTGGGAGCGGGAGGAATCGTCGCACTTTCAAAAGACACTGATCCTTATGAAGCGACTATTCATCTATCCAAATATAATGCGGCTGAATCTTGTGGTAAATGTACACCGTGCAGGGAGGGCGCTCCAAAGATAGTTCGTATTTTGGAGGATGCGAAAAATTCCACAGATCGATCCGGCGAATTTAAACGGTTGGAAATGTTGGCGAAAACTGTAAACGCAGCTTCACTTTGCGGCCTTGGACAAGCTGCAGGTAACCCATTGCTTAGTTACTTGAACCATTTTAGTAAAGAACAGGGGGACTGATTTGATAAATGTGACGGTGAATGGTAGCTCAGTGAAAGTCGAGGATGGATCATCCGTACTTGATGCAGTGAATGTGTCTGGTATTCCCATACCTCAACTTTGCAAAGACCCAGATATGAAGCCTATAGGGGCATGCCGGACTTGTTTGGTTGATATTGAGGGCGTTAGAGGCTATCCAGCATCTTGTTCTACTCCTTGCACTGACGGAATGGTGGTAAATACCAGAGGAACAGAGTTAGACGATATCAGACAGACCGTTATCGGCCTCACAACAGGTATGGTGTCAAATTTTGAATTGGGCTTAAATACTCATAAAGAGCTTTCCACAGTTGCTGAAACATTTGGTAGCACAGATGTTGACTTTCCGCCTAGGGAACGTGAGCCAGTTGATAGTAGTAACCCTGTGTTTAACATAGCAATGGATTCTTGTATTTTGTGTGGAAGGTGTGCTCGGGCTTGCCAGCAAGGGCACCAGTTTATAGGTGCGATCGACGTAGTGGGAACTTCTACTGATGCTCGTATAGCAACTTTCATGGATAAGCCCCTCATCGACTCAGTTTGTACTACCTGCGGCCAATGTCTCTCCGTTTGTCCTACAGGTGCTATTTCAACCAAGGAATCTCCCCAAAATATTACGGAATATGTAAAAACGACATGTCCCTATTGCGGTGTTGGGTGTGGGATCGTGGCGGGAGTTGGAGAGGATGGAATTATTCAGGAAATGCTCGATGATCCAGATAACCTATCTAGTCTTGGCATGCTTTGCGTGAAAGGCCGTTTTGGATACACGTTTGTGCATCATGAGGATCGTATTACTAGCCCATTGATAAGAAAGAATGGAGCCTTGGTGGAATCCACATGGGATGAGGCTTTGGATCTTGTAGCTGAAAAATTGATCCAGTATAGGGGCGATAGCTTCGGCACTTTGTGCTCTGCTAAAGCCACAAACGAAGATGGATATGTTCAGCAGAAATTCGCACGCCTTGTCATGAAAAGTAACCATATAGATCATTGCACTCGTTTGTGCCATTCTCCCTCAGTTGAAGCCATGCTGGAGTCTCTGGGAAGCGGGGCAACTAGTAACTCATACATTGACTACGAAGAGGCGGGATGTTTAGTAATAATTGGTTCAGATGCAAACTCCAATCATCCTGTTGCTGCCTCAAGAATGCGTCGTGCAGTGATAGAAAATGGTGCAAAGCTAATAGTTATAAATCCTCGGCGGATTGATATGTGTGATTTTGCGGATCTGTGGTTGCGACCTCGCCCTGGAACTGATGTCGCTTTACTAAATGGAATTGCCCATGTGATTTTATCCGAAGGTTTGGAAGATCAAAGCTTCATCGAAAATCGTACAGAAGGATTTGATGACTGGAAGAAAGTTGTTGAAAAATACAATCCGAAATACGTTGAGACTCTGACCGGAGTTCCAGAATCAGACATCATTGCTGCAGCGAGAATGTACGCCGCACCTCCGTTCAGCGGGTCGTGCCTTATTTGGGGTATGGGAATTACCCAACACACAATGGGGACGGCGAATGCTCATGGATTATTGAATTTATCTTTTGTTTCGGGACAACTTGGCAGGCCAGGGTCAGGTATTTCTCCGCTCCGTGGACAAAATAATGTGCAAGGATGTGGTGATGCAGGTTGTATTCCAAATGCATTCCCTGGATACCAATCTATAAGTGACGAATCTGTAGAGAAATTTTCCTCTGCCTGGGGTGGAGCAAACTTACCTTCAGAAGCTGGGCTTGTGGTTACCGACATGGTTCCTGCTATTGATGAGGGCCGTATTAAAGCCATGTACGTGACAGGTGAAAACCCACTTTTGAGTGAACCGGATCTCGCCCACGCGGAAAAATCATTCCGCAGTCTTGAATTTCTTGTCGTACAAGATATTTTTCTACACGAGACGGCCGAGATAGCAGACGTTGTGCTTCCTGCTTGCTCGTTCGCTGAAAAGGATGGAAGTTTTACTAATAGTGAGAGAAGGGTACAAAGGGTCCGTAAAGTCCTTGAGCCTGTTGGAGATAGCAAGCCGGATTGGGCAATATTTTGTGAGTTGGCAAAAAAGATATCTGATAGTACAGGAGAAGACCTCAGTTCAGAATTTTCATATGAGCACCCGTCCCAAATATGGGATGAATTCGCTTCACTCACTCCACTGGTTGCCGGGATCAATTATGAGAGGCTGGAGGATGGAGGAATTCAGTGGCCTTGTCCTACGGATGATCATCCTGGGACACGCTACCTTTATGAGGAAGATTTTCCGAGGGGTGATAGAGCAAAGTTTGTTGCTTTTGAACAAGGTAAGCCTGCGGACGAATTGCCTACCAAAAGATTTCCTTTAATTCTCAATACAGGAAGGATTCTCTATCATTGGCACGGTGGGACAATCACTCGAAGAGCACACGGACTCCTTGCGAGGGCTTCTGTTATTCAGGTAGCAGTTAATCCTGATGATTGTGATAATTATGGGTTGAACTCTGGAGACAAAGTTTGCATAAAGTCCAGACGTGGCCAAATGGAAGCCGAAGTTCTAGTTTCAGAAAAGATGAATTCAGGCGAAATTTTTGTCCCTTTTGTGAAATTACAAGAGCAAGCAGCTAACTTTTTGACTAACGCTGCCCTGGATCCAGAGTCCCGTATTCCCGAGTACAAGGTGTGTGCAGTAAGAATGGAGAAGATCTAGGTGGCTACATTAGGAAATACAGGAAAATCCAACCCTGGACAATTCGATGGAAAGAAAAAGCTTCTGTTGATTCCCACTATACCAACGACTCCAGATTTTGAGTCAACCAATGGTGATCTCTGTGATAAGTACTGGGATGAAGTTGTGCAGCAGGTGGGAGGATTGGAATCTGCCCTCGCAACCGTGAAATTTGTATTCCACGAGATGGTTCATGTTGGAGGTGAGGAAGGTATAAAACTTGTAGAGGCTGTCTCTGCAAGAGCTTCGCTGGCCATAAAAAGGTACACCGATTCAGGTGCTTCTATGGAACCAGTGGAAGATGAAGAGGTTTTGAGAGAGATCTCTGACTGGCAACGTTGTTTATCTATTGGGTTGATGAGCAAAAAAGTATACGAACTTGCAATGGATTCCTATCAGAATCTGTCCAAACAGAGGTTTGAAACGATATCTCAAAAGATATCGGAAACGATGAGTGCTGACGAGGTCGCTCTGCTTTTTGTTGCTGAAGGTCATGGAGTGCAATTTGAACCGGATGTCCAGGTTTTTTATGTGTCTCCGCCATCGGCTAATGAGCTTCGAAACGCGATCAGGGCACACGTAGAAAAACAGATGGCAGAGTATGAAAAACAATCCAAAGACGAAGCTTAATATTCTGGAGATTTTTGTTAATGTCTAGTTCCCCCGTATCAAAAAGAAGTAAAGAATGGTTTGAAACACCTGAGTTATATGGTTGGTTAAGGAGAGCGGCATTCAAGGCTGAAGGATTTGATGAGCCATCCTACGAGGGTAAGCCAATAATTGGCATATGCAACACTTGGAGCGAATTAACTCATTGTAATTCCCATCTTCGTGACTTGGCCGAATCTGTGAAAATTGGAGTATGGCAGGCTGGTGGATTTCCCATGGAATTTCCGGTCATGTCGTTGGGTGAATACAATATGAAACCCACTACGATGCTATACAGGAATTTGTTAAGCATGGATGTTGAGGAATCCATTACCGCCAACCCGATCGATGGAGTCGTTTTACTTGGAGGATGTGACAAAACAACCCCTGCTTTACTTATGGGAGCAGCAAGTGCTGACATACCTTCTATTCTAGTTACAGGTGGACCTCAGTTGAAGGGTAATTGGAAAGGAGAGGAATTAGGATCTTGCACAGATTGTAGGCGCTATGAAGTTGAGTTGAGGGCTGGAACGATTACTGAGGACGACTGGGCAGAATTACAAAGTTGCATAGTTAGAAGTAATGGTCACTGTATGACAATGGGTACGGCTTCCACAATGGCTACCATAGGTGAGGCTCTAGGAATGGCCCTGCCTGGGAATGCTGCGATTCCTGCTGTTGATTCTAGAAGAAAACAGATGGCTGAAGCAGCTGGCAGGCAGATAGTGGCTCTTTCCCAAACCGATCTAAAACCATCTAAACTAATGACTCAATCAGCATTTGAAAATGCAATTAGATGTGTACATGCGATAGGCGGGTCCACAAATGCTATTATCCACTTGATTGCAATAGCTGGAAGAGTCGGGATTAATCTGCCGCTTGAGCTCTTCGACGAGCTTTCCAAAACCACTCCTTTTCTGCTTAACCTCAAGCCGTCGGGGCAATATTTGATGGAGGATTTTTATTATGCAGGTGGGGTGCCTGCGCTCATGAATCGGATTTCTCATTTACTGGATCTTAGTAATGTCACCGTGACTGGAAAAACGCTTGGGGAGAATATATCCGGTCAGCAAGCGCATCTTCCTGATGTGATTAGAACAGTGGATGATCCTTTGGACCCTGAAGGGGGACTGGCTGTACTTTACGGAAATTTAGCGCCAACTGGAGCGATAATAAAACCAACAGCGGCTTCACCTGACTTGATGGTGCATACTGGCAGAGCGGTAGTCTTTAATGACCACGACGACCTGTATGCCCGAATCGACGATCCTGATTTAGACGTTACACCTGACGATGTACTGGTAATGAAAAACGGTGGACCAATTGGTGCCCCCGGAATGCCGGAATGGGGATTCTTGCCAATTCCCAAGAAAATATTGGCAACTGGTGTAAGAGACATGGTTCGAATAAGTGATGCGCGTATGAGTGGGACCGCTTTTGGGACTGTTGTGGTACATGCGAGTCCCGAATCTGCTAACGGTGGCCCTCTCAGCGCAGTTGAGGACGGTGATCAAATAACTCTTGATGTGCCAAATCGAAGGTTGAGTTTGGACATATCCGAGTCAGAAATGGATGCCCGAATAAAGTCGAACTACGAAAATGGACCAGAATTCCAAAGAGGATTCAAATGGCTGCACGCCAGACATATCACCCAGGCCGACAAAGGATGTGATTTCGACTTTTTGAGATCAGAGGCTCTTCAATAGTCAAGATAACTAACTAACACCCAAGTTATCTATCCAGCTACTGAGATCAGAGATACAGTCCCGGGTGATTTCATGTGCCATGGCATATTCCTTATAGGTGACATCAATATTCAGGCTTTTTAATGTTTCGTTGATGTATCTTCCTTCTTTTATATCCAATACTTGATCGTTTGTGCCGTGTGACACGAAGGTGGGTACATCAGAACGTTGAATACTGTCTTTGTGGTCCTCTCTGAGGATTGTACTCAGAGCCAATACCCCCTTGAATTTCCTATCTTGTGTAAATCCAATTCTTAAAGCCATGGATCCACCTTGTGAAAATCCTCCCACTATCAAGTTGGAATCATCAAATCCAAATTGGTCTTTAGCTGCCTCTATAGTTGCGAATGCCCTTTCTGAGGATTCATTTATGTGATCTGTATAATTTTCCTGATCTTCGTAATTTCCCCAAGAAAATCCTGATTGGTTAAATCCCAGTTGCAGAGGAAATGGGGCATTAGGGCAGATCATTAAATCGGACCCATGCCTTATCAGGCCTGAGAGGGATGCAAGATCCCCCATGTGGCTTCCATAACCATGCATTAAAAAAAGGACGCTACTATTTGCATCAATCGATAAATCTTCTGGAACTACAGCCATATATTTTAAATTTTTGTTTGAAGTCAAATTTAACTCCTCGTCGTTATCAGTGTTGATGTGGCATTATTAATAGACTGAAATGTCTAACCAATATCATACAATTACACTTTTATCTCAAAGTCCAGAGGACACTATTGAAATCGGGCGGATACTTGGAACTAGTCTGCACGAGGGAGATGTCGTGTTGCTGGATGGGGAACTTGGGTGTGGGAAAACTTGCATAACACAAGGCCTAATATTGGGAATGGGGTCGGATGACTTCGCCAGAAGTCC
>CEVQ01010160.1_pt1 | contig 14644 bp, 10 predicted proteins | sample 356551 | NCBI WGS metagenome assembly CEVQ01 (sample SAMEA2623756, study PRJEB7988) | marine metagenome | biome: marine biome (ENVO:00000447); feature: mesopelagic zone (ENVO:00000213); material: "saline water (ENVO:00002010), including plankton (ENVO:xxxxxxxx)" | depth 250 m | reverse complement strand
CGCCGTAAACTGCCTATGGCCGAGGCCATGGGAATTCTCACCGAGCTTGAGTCCGCCTTAGAGCGCATAGACGAGCACAGAGACGCTGTGATCGCGCTTCACCAACAGGTGATGCGCAAGGTCTCGCCGAGCATTACTGATCATTCTGAGTCTTACGAAGAGCGTCAACTTGCACATGCTATGATGAATCAGCCTCGCAGACCCTTGGACTTGGATACCTTCTCACAGGGTCTGCGCATCCAGTCAATGCACGCTGAGGAGATGATGGAGAGTCTGCGCGAGCGTCTGATGCGGGACTTCGCAGCCAGCCAAGGCAGCCTGATCGCCGCCCGTGAGGGTACGCCACTGCCTTGGTGGTTGGCACGCTGAGTCTCAGAAGATTATGTCTTCTTCGTCATCCAAATTAGCAACTAAGCTACTCTTCTCGGCGAACTCGGTTAGCGCTTCCATTCTGCGTCCATACATCACTACGCCGACGACCCCAATCAGAGCGAAAGTGACTCCGAGGATTATTGCCGGTATAGAGTACTGAGCAATCACTTCGACACCCACGTCTAGAATTCCCAGATTGGAACCCATCTTCTTCGAAACTTTCTGAATGTTGTTGGTCTCGTCGGTTTCGACGATGACGTTGTCAGGATCTACGACCACAAACACATCGTGCCTGCCTGCCTCCACCAAGTAGAGCAGAGCGATTTGAGGTGGGTCATCATCGTTAGAAGGCATGATTGCCTCAACGATTTGCCGGTAGACGATATTCTCCTCCTTGCATCCGTTCCTCTTGATTTCGGATTTTGTCTGGTCGTCAGCAGAGCACAAGATGATGTTGACATCGGTTGCATGGGCATTACCGTTATTGACGACTTGAACATTGACTGAGAGCATTGATCCAACATCGCCTGTGTATTTTGCTACTTCAACTTCGAGAATATGCAAATCAGGGGCCCTCAGACGGAGTTCGATGATTTGTTCGTTTGTATCGCAGTTGGGCCGGTAGTTATCCGGGAGTCCGTCTTTGTTCTCATCGAGAGTGCAAGAGTCATCCCAGACCGCGGTCTCATCGTGGTCTCCGCCGGCCTCGGCCGAGCCGAATGAAGAGAGGACTTTGATTCCGATTTCCCTGTTGGCCAGAGCGGCCGCTGGATCGATTCCGATGATCACAACTACTTGCAGTGTGGAGTAGGCGGGCATATTTGGTAGGGTCAGTGCAGCGGTTTGTGCTGAGAGGAAGCAACCCTCTGTGGGTGCTTCATCACCCAAAACCAGAACGATGCAGGGCTTCTCTGTCGGATACTCTGTATCGAAATCCTCGAGCAGTGCGAAAGAAATCTGCCACCCACTCAGCGTGTTCAGCCCTGGTACTGTGTCCCAACCCCCATCGGGGGCTATCGTGTGGTTGTGTAGAGTGGGTTGGTCATCCATGTTGCCGAAATTGGTCACGTTCATGGTGAATCTCACGATTCTACCAGGGGCGGTCGTCTTGATTCGACTCTCAACCAGTGGATCTACTTCGATCCTCATGTCATGGAACTCAACAATCTCGATCTGAAGTTCGATGGTGTCGCGCAACTTGGTTCCCTCGTAGGATTCTTCACTGAGAACATGTAAAATCAAGGTGTATTGGCCTGCATGGGTCATCTCAGGAACGTTGATCCATATTGGAATTGTCTGCGACTCGTCGCGATCCAACTCTTGGAACAGCATCCTCGGGACTTCTATATCCCAGACGTGCGACCCCCCGAACGAGTCGAAAATCGAACCGACGGCAATATCGTATCTGTCAGCTCCGTTCCCGATGTTCTCGACCGTAGTGTCCAATTGATAGGATTGGCCTGGATGTAATGCGAGTATGGTCTCGGGGACAGACGCCTCTAGGCTGTACTCCTGAATCACGTTGGTGAGCAGGACTACAGAATCCCGCACACGCGGCGCGCCTTCGAGATGCGCCTTCACAGTGACCGAGTCCCCCAATCCGGCAGTGGCGTTGAATGGTGCACACATGATTGCAGTGACTGTGAATGGGGTGTCGATTACGGACCAGTAGCGCGGTGAGCTGTCGGGTATCCCGTTGCCACCGGGTGCTTCGGAGAAGTCCAAATCGACAGTCCAGTGGTCGAACCTCCATGTCTGCTCTGAAATCTCAGGAGGTCTTTCCTCGGGGCCACCTGGTGTAGTGAATATCAGGTGGCCTGGGGTGAAGTGTTTGGTGACCAGTATGTCGAACTCAGAGCATTCTCCCGGTAACACGTACTGGGTAGTATCGCCTAAGTTGAAGACAATATTTCCGGTACTCTTTATCGAGACGTTGATCCATAACTCAAGGACATCGAAAGTTCCCTGATCTATAGACAGTACAGGCTCTCCAGTGGACCATCCTTTCAGATAAATCACGAAGGTTCCTGGCTCTTGAGAGGTGGGTACGCTGACTTGCAGGTTGCGGGTCACCGATTGATCTGGATCCAAGGATAAAGAAGTCGGGAAGGTAATACCCCAACCGAAAGGTAAGGCCCATTCGACTTGGCCCTCTAAGGTGGATGGGTCGTAGAAGGCGAAGGTATCGTACACGTTTCCTGTATTCGTCACCGTAATCGAGAATATTGCGGATTGCCCCTGTTCAACGTCGACTTGGAAGTGGCTAGTGTCGAGATTGATACCATGAACCACGTCCATCAACGTGAGAGTAAGTCTCTCGTCTTGTATGGCTGGATCCTTGTAGGACACCGCGGACACCGTAATCGTCGCCAGCTCATCTGAGTGGGCCTGATAGATCGATGGGGCGCGGACACGCATGTACATCGGGATCACATCTCCTCCTCGGAGGAAAACAGGGGTGGAATCGAAAATCGGCGTGTGGTTCGTGGTGAAAAACAGAGAAACGGTCCAGTTGTTGGGAACTCCTTTCATGGTCACGGTGAATGTGTCTGCAACCAACTCGGCCGGTCCGGGGGTCGGATTCGAGATTGTCATGTTGTACAGAGTCTGCTCACCGGGCTCGATGGTGTGGTAGTAGGTCTCGGACTCATCGAGAGCGACCTCGACGAGACCGGTCAGCACGTGCACATAGCACAGCGTGTAGGAACCGCCGTTGCTTACTTCGCTGCACTTATTGGTGTCTGCCCAAGCGACGTGGGCCCCGCTTCCTAGGTCATTGGCGAAAGCAGGGGGCTGACCGAGGTCAGGCACGGCGGGTGAGTTCGGACCCAACTTATCGGACGCCCACTCAGTAACCGGGATTATCTCCCATGGGTCAAGGATGCCAACAGCGAGTGAGTTCAGTGGGAAACCCTCAGGGTAGTCGTCGTTGGTGTGGTTCAGCCTAGTGTAGACGATTGTCTCGCCCTGGGTCTCATTGGAGTTGTCTATCCAAGAAATATGGACGTTGTCGAACGAGTCCGTGATAATAGTGGGCATATGCGAGTTAGGTCCGAATGGCCGGTCTGTCGGTATGCCGTTGATCCCCTCGACTTCGGATACGGCCGAATCGACGATTTGCTTGATACCGTAACTTGGCAATCCCTCGGGAGCGCCGTCCCAAGCACCTGCTCCTCTCAGTCGCAAACGGGTGTAGTAAATCTCGTAATTGACATCAATCTCGTAGCCGTAGGCACGCCCATCCATCCAAACGAGGTGGGTGTTACCAGAGGTGTCGACTGATATGGCTGGGTGGAGGCTGTAGGCGTCATTGAGGGTGACTCGGGTGTCGTTGACCACGACCAGATTCCCATAGCCCAGACCATCGATTGATGGGCCGATGTCCTCGATGTACCTGTCGGCAGTGGTGTCGACGAAGGTGCCCGGGTCTCCTTTCTGCCAAGTCGGAGGGGGGTTCTCCAAAAGTGAGAGTGGATCTAGGACGGTCATGTATATCTCTCGAGAGTTGTTCGTAGAGAGGTAGACCAGAGCCTCGACCATCAATTCCAATTCAGCCGAGTTCGATGCTGTCGTCGGGAAGCTGTACATCTGCCCCTCGGCATCGGTCAGACGCGTGTTGGTGCCTGGGCATGTCCTTGTGTTCAGACTCGTGAAGCCATTAGGGCATTGAGCGAGATCCATCATGTGGGAACCGACATCGGTGGAGCCGGAGCCGAATCCAGCGGCGAGAAGCGGGACGGGTATGATACCAGCAATGACGCAGGAGTCGTGAGCCTCGTTGATGCTCTGTGTGTCATCCGACTGCTGCGCGGGGTCGCCTCCGTACGGGCCCTCATCAGAAATCGGGATGATGATCTTGGTTGCGTTGGGATTCCAGTGGTGGTCTAACTGGGTCGGAGGATTGCCCGGGACGCTGCCTTGGGCATCTCTCCACGACAAACAGGCCCAATTAGAGCCGGGGCCCCAGAATTCGCTGTAGTATCCGCCATCCTGGGGCAGATTGACTGCCCCGCCGTTGTAGACCACCTCAGTCAGTTCCCTGATTCCACCTGAGTCGTCACCGGGAGTCAGACCTAGAGCTGTTTGGCGCGGGCCCTGACTGCCCGAGCCCCCGGTCTGGTAAGCAGCTGCGCAGTTGCCGCTAGTGGCGGCGGAAGGCCAGTTGCCGCTGAGGGCGTAGAGGGTCTCGTAGACCGTCATGTTGGCTCTCAGAAGCATCGGCTTGAGTCCTTCGAACCAACCGCCGCTGGCGAAGTAGCCACCGTAGAAGACGACGCACATGTCGGCCCACTCTGTGTTCATCGAGCCGGATGTGTCGATTGGTGCGACCATCTCGACCTTGCCGCCTCTGGTATCGTCCCAAACGATTTGGACGAAATCATCCGCATCGACTGCTACATCGGGGTGGCCCTTGTGACCAATGATAGGGGTGAGCAGTGTCTCGCCAACAGCCACAACGGCTTCGCGAGACTGTATGTCCGGCTCGATCATTGAATAGTAAATCTGAGGCTGTTGGTAGAACTTGTCTAGTGGCTCGAAGGAGTCTTCCCAGACGATGTGGGCGTTGTTCTCGGAATCAACGTCGATCGCGGGCCAGTCTCGGTTCTGGGAATGGAAAGAGACCTCGTAGTCGTTGATGATTGTTATTACCGCGTCCACAGAGGAGTCCCCGTCCTGATCGTCCTGTGAAGGGTCTAGCATAGTGTAGAGGATTGTCCACTGGCCCGCTTTGTCGGTCCATGTGATGTGCACGTTGTCGTCATGATCCACCCTAATATCCGGATGCCATGCCCGGTGCGCTCCTGGGTTCGATATCTGGGTCTCTGCAATCAGCACTTCTCCCCTCGGATTGTGCATCTGGTACCAGAGGTGCTGTGTGTTGCGGCTCCATACGAAGTGCACGTTGCCCATAGAATCTGCATCTACGGCGACCATTCGGTCATTCGCCGAACCACCGTTTACAATCTGTATGGCTTCGGTCAGTACAACTTCACTCGCCTTGGCCTGCGGGATTTCTATCGCCGCGAATGTGCTCATCACCATCAGAAGAACCATCGTTATGCTGTTTCTCATCTTTGCAGTTTCCATTTCATACCCTCCAGCAACGCCGCTGTATCGGCTCTGTTTGACTTCCTGCGATACTTAACTTCGACTGCCAGCCGTCACAAGCGCACGCGCGAGAGCGCGCGAGGAAACGTTGGATTCAGACCCAATCTGAAGGGTCGAAATCACGTCCGAATCCACCTGTCTCATCGGTGCTAATCTCGGTCGGCTCGGAGTGAGTTTGTGGTTGGGTGCCCCTGCTCTGGGCCTTCTTAGCGATCCAGTCATCGACGGGGCCAGGCTTTCCTACGCCTGGACCATATCCAAACTTGATCTTGTGAATCAGGGCGAGTTTAGTGAGCCATAGATGGCGCATAGTATGCATGAACTCATTCTGGGTCAGGCCGTCGAACCAAATTGGCCTTGAGAGATTGAATGCCTGAAGGGGGCCCGGAATGCCCTCTTCCTTCTTGCCCACATGCAAAACCCAATCCAAATCTGCCTGAGTCAGGTGTATCCTAGTCTCGTGCAACCACTTCTCCCACTCTCCTGAGTCGAGATTAGAGTGGTTGGTCATCTCCTTCTGCTGCCCATCATCCACTCTAGTGACAGAGTAAACGAGGACAAGGTTTCGATTCTTCGGGATGACGACATTGAACACGTGGCCCTGTTTGGTGGGAGGATACCTGACATGCAGATGCAGTGATGCCTGCTGGTCGGAGACATCGCGGGCCTCGAGATGCTCGCTCTGAAGCCACTCTCGGACAGCGGAAGCAGCATCGCGGGCGTTCATGATGAGAGTTGAAGAGTCCCTCCTATTTGAGAGCCCCTAGTCCGGGGTTGATTGATTGAACGAGTTCTTCAACTCGCCTCCCCTGGTCTGAGGAAGCCAGTTTGGCGCTCCTTGAGGTGGTGGCAAAATCCGTCCACATGTCGTACCCGCGGAGAAACACGAGATTCGAGATGTGGATGACCACCATGGAAATTGCAAAGTAAACAGGGAACATCGGAGTCACCCCCTCGAAGAGGAGGATGGTCGCAAGGCAGAAGACAGGCCAGAAAATTAGGGGAGAGAGGCCTGCTCCAAGCATATGATGAGTGGTCCGAGCGTCCAAGCCCTCGTCGGTTCTGTCACCCGCATACCAAGTCACCAATGCTTGGAGTCCTGTTGATGGTAAGGTGATTGGTGAGGCCAATAACATGACAAGGACACCGAAGAAGCCGGCCATCCAACGAGGCTTTGTCTTAATCCGTCCTGATTGGTCTAGTATGCGAGCGTCTAATTCATTCGAGTGTAGGATTTCCGCAGCCTCCCTCGCATCGACTACGAGTTCTGAATCGCCAACAGACTGGCGTAGCCGCTCTCTGACGGCGCGGGCTGCAAGGACCTCTTCCTTCAGAGTTCTAAGAGGGGTCCCAGAAGTATTTGCTCGTAGGTGTCCCAGCAGGTGCCACGCCCTGTAAGTCTCCCAGTCGGGTGCATCCGGAGTGAGAATGGAGAGTTCGTTGTACAGTCTGTCTCGTAAGGGGATGACTACCTCAGCAGGAGGTTCGACCCACTCACCGTTGATCAGCCTCTTCCTGTGGTCCTCGTCTGGCAAGAGGGGGATGCGAATCGGGTTGGTGAACTCGACGTAGACATCGGTGCGGAACCAATGATGGCACCTGAAGTGTAAACCAACCGGTTGGATCACCGGAGCTGGGAGGCCCTTCTGGTGAGCTATGCAGGCCGCGTTGAGAGTGAATCGGAGTGGGCCGGTCCTTAGTGCGTGCAATCTGGAGTCCTGGTGCGATTTGCCCTCTGGCATCACTATGGCTGCGTGACCGGAGGCGACGCAATGAGACATCGTCAGCATGCTGCGCTGGTTGATCATCTTGGCAAAATCCGCATCACCGACACCTCTGCTCAGTTCAGCCTTCCTGATGACTGGCTGAGAGCCCATTCTGCGTGTAATCCACCCGATGACGGGCATGGTCATGAGATCGTGGCGCCCGATGGTGATGATGCGTCGTTCCTGGGTGGTGATTAGTGCCAGAGGATCTACCAGCCCATTGATGTGAGTCGAAGTCGAGACCACTCCTCCTTCAACCTCAGGGTGGGGGTCGGCCTCGATGTTTCGAAAGATGTATGTCCAAGCGATGTTCAATGCACGGGATATAATTCTCCAGAAAAGCGGACTTCCAGGGTGCTCTCCGCTGTGATCCCAAGGAACCCCCTCGAGTTTTTTGGTGTCGATTCTTGTCGCACTGGCAGACAGCCCGGGGAGGATATCGGGCGCGTTCTCAGAATCCGTCACAGAGTATCCAAGGGGTTCGTGGTTGAGAAAGCACCGGATGCTATTCCAGAAGGTTGCGTATCTGCTCAGCCAAGCGGGCTCCTTCGTCTGGATCTAATTCTGTGCTCTTGAACGGCCAAGCGAGACCGCTGCCGTCCTCGAGTTTTGGTATGATGTGGAAGTGGACGTGGAACACTGACTGGAAGGCGGCCTCGCCGTTGTTTTGCAGGACGTTGAAGTCCACCGCGCCGGTGACAGCGAGAATGGCTCGAGAGATTCGCGGCAGAACCCTTCCGATAGCCTCAGAGGACTCATCAGAGAGGGCATCAAGGGTGGCAGCCTGCTCTTTGGGAACCACAAGGGTGTGCCCTGGGCTGAACGGGTTGATGTCGAGGAAGGCGAATACATGCCCGTCCTCGTACACTTTGTGACAAGGTATCTCGCCTTGAATTATGAGTGTGAAAATACTGGGCTCGGAGTCACTCATTCTAACCCTCTGAACTGACTATGATATCGGCCAGCATCAACATTCCCTCGAGATGTAATGCGGTGGCCAGTTCAGTGTTCATGACACTGGACTTGTCGTTCACCTTAATTCCAACGCCCCTTATCTCGTCGAGAGCGGAGACGGCGGATGCGAGTGTGCTCTCGTTTCGGTTGCCGTTGATATTCTGCATGGTCGAGGAAATGCTTGCCGAAACCTGCCCAACCGAGTGGCCCGAATTATTAGACAAGGAAGTGATCCTAATAGAAGCCTCGTTCGAAGCAGAGTCGACTACGGAAGAGCCACCGAAGGAAGCGTCCTTAGCCCAGTTTCCTGCGTGGGTTCCAGCGCTCTGGCCGCTCACAAGGTCGTCCAGTAGTAGATTTCCTGGAAGTATTCCAGCTCCGTGAACACCCGTGTAGGCAGAGCGCCCAGCGGCATAGAGTCCGGTGAACCACATCTTGTCGTCGTCAAACGTGACTCTGCCATCTGCGTCGACGGGTGCGCCGCCGGTGGTGGCAGCAATGCTGGATGAGATTGGTATCACCTCCATGGAGGTGTCCAAGCCTGTCCTTTCTCTCACCCGTCTGGCGGATTCAGCGAACCATGGAGTTGCGTCGGATTCCAGACTACGCAAGTCGAGTACACAATCCTCGCCCTCCAGAACTGCTTCGGGGCCTACGTCGTCTCCGCTTTCTTTGCGTAGTCTGCCGCCCGAGCCCAACAGATCGATTGGCAATTGCATGTCCGTACCCCTGACAGTGAGAGGGTGCATCGGGGAATGGGCCATACCAGACAGACCGACACCAGCGGCAGCGGCAATGGCAGCGCCGGTACCGGCACCACTGGAAGGGGAGGACCAGATGCCTTGGTGGCCTTCGGTCGCTAAGATTACGGCCTTGGCTTGGATGGGAGTGATGGTTCCGGTTTGAAGATCAAGAACAACGATGCCACGGACCTGCCGGTTGTCCATAGCTAGAGACAGAGGTAGGAGGTCAGAGCGACGTGCGACCCCCCTCTTGATCGTCTGCTCCTCGAGTATGCGAGTAACTTCCCTAGTGGTACCATCGCCACAACCAGTCAGACGGGGCCGACTGTGGCCCGGTGCCTCTGAGGCGTGCGGAAGACCTCCGTCTCTGCGCCGCAGGACCAGTCCCCATCTTTCCAACTCAGCGAGGACCGAAACTGCCTCGCCGCAGGTCCGTGCCGCTGCGACCCTATCTGTGGAGTCGCCACCTGCTGAGACGGTGTCCTCCCTGTGAGCAGTAGAGTCGGTCTCGTCGATGGAAGCCGCGAGTCCGGAGAGGGGGGCAGCGCCTGATGCGGCCCCGACACCAGAGTCGTCGATCATCAAAGGTATAGTGCCGGCATCAGCGGCTGCAATCGCCGCACGCAGTGCAGCCGGGCCGCTTCCGACAATCACGACGTCCCACGACTCCATGGTGACTCGGTCAGTGCCACTCGTAATCGCGCCATGAACGTGACGCTCGGGGCTTCGTCCGATTCAACCTCAATCAGTCATGGATAGTGCCAGTCTTCTGACTGCGGAAGCAGCGTCAGACATCCTCTGCCCGACGCTCTCCTGCTGCGCCTTCAAAGAGAGTGTGGTCTGAACGACTATCGACGAGAGGGTCTCTCCATCCTCCCCCCTAAGGGTCACTTGAACGGGATGCGAGCCGAGTTCAGAGTCTGGCCATGCGAGGCCGATCCATAAGACGGTGGCATCGTCAAGCAGACGGCCAAGCGAATCCACCTGATCCACAACTCGAGACCGGTCGAGACGACGAGAGGGTTGTGCCTCGACCCTGATGGTCTGTAATGCAGGCTCCCCCTCCGCAACGACGACATCCACCTTCACATTGGTCGCTCTGCCTGTGTTGTTATGCAGTAAAACGAACAAGTCTGCTTGACCCTGTGAGCAACGAGGAGGCAGATCGAGATCCAGCCTCCATGGCTCCTCAGTCAGAGAGTGGTCGACCCTAATCGCCGAGTCCTGTAGCCTGTCAATCAGGCGGAAGAGTCCGGGCTCCCAAGCTTTGGTGTGTGCAAGCAGGGTCCTCAATGACTTCAGGTTGAATTTTGTGGAGTCATCTGTGAGGTCGTCCATCGCTGTCACTTTGAAGACGCGCTTGGCCTCGGTCAGAAGTCGAGCATCGTCAAGCAGACTCTGCTCATTCAGATGCAAGGCGCGCAAGAGGTGCTCGATAGCAGAAGATGGAGTCTGGTCTACCCTGACGCTTTCACTCAGAGATCCGATCCAGTCGTCCCAGGCTCCCGCCGTCTCCGGATCTAAGTGGGCAACCATGAGATCGGTCAGGGGCTTGTCCAGAGCACTGTGATGTAAAGTGGGAGCGTGTAGAGACAGAAGCGGGAAGGTGTTCGAGAGCATTGGTATCGAGTCGTCGAGTCTCATCGAATTGAGAAGACACAGAACTCCGAGGGCAACTGAGGCCCCCAAGAGCAGTGAGCCAAGCGTATCGCCGGTGTCTAGGTTCCACACCGCAGTGATGGACAGTGCCCCGAAAAGAGCGGACAATAGTCTGACCCTCTCTCTGAGGGCCCTTTCTCGAAGCGTGTTGAGGATGCGCTCGACACCGGGATAGGCATCCATTGATCTCTGTCCCCTGTCTCTGAGTTTGAGTCGGTCTCGTGCAGACATCCCAGCGAAGGTGGCCGCTAGATTGGTGGGAATCAGAAGGAGAGTCAGTATCGAAAACACTGCGATAGCGGCCTCGTAGGAAGCGAACTCCCACTTCGTCAGCAGAAGTGCCGCCGTCATTGGAGCGATGAGAGATAGGAGGAGTCGGATTTCCGGTGTGGGGCTCATTGCTGCGAGACGGGTCCAGAAGCGTCTACCAGTGTCTCTGGCCGCAATTGTGCGAGAGAGAGCCCGGTGTTTGCTGTCACCGTACTTGCTCGAGTTCGAATAGGGGGTCGGAAGCGATGAAAGAGGACCTTTCATGGGGCGTCGGGAGTCGGGGCATGCTTGATGGCATCGGCTGAAACCCATCATAGGAGCCGTGGTTTCGCGAGCGTCACCTTTCTTGAGGAGCGCGCTGTCGCAGAGCCGGGCGATTAGTGTAGTCTGGATATCACCTTGGCCTCCTAAGCCGAGAACACGGGTTCAAATCCTGTATCGCCCGCCATTCCCTCAACCAAACGCCAGACCATGTTCTCGACCTGCCCGAGCGACTTTGTGGAGGAAATTCTCGAAGGGGATTCGTGCGTGCATTGAGCGGGTCAACTGCGCATCGCAGTCAGCGAGTGCGGCCAGTATTTCCTGCCTAAGGTCATCAGGTAGCGAAAGTCTCCTTCCTACCAACACATCATGAAGCTGGGAAACGACATCGTCAGAGTCCAAACCGTGATCATTCATCAGGCGGTCGATCTCTGCAAGAGCGCCGGACAGTGTTCGTTTCTTGCGGCCGCCCCTGTTCTCCCACCTCCATTCAACCACTCTGCCTCTGAGGGCGAGTTCGAGCAGGTGCCTTCCCGATTGCAGAGTTGTGGCCTGTACCAGCTTGTGGACGGCCGACCTGTCGTTGGACAGGCCTCTGACATGCAGCATCTCCAGAGTGAATAGGGCCTTGCGCAGATTGCCTTCGGAGATGTAGGCTATGTCCTCCAGAACCCCATCGACAGTCTCTACTGCCTCGACTTCTGCCACAGATCTCATCGTCTCCAGCATCGTTTCACGGTTGGTCGATGGTATTCGTATCATCTGAGTACGGGAGCGCAGGGCATCGATGATACGTGAAGGAGCTCTGGCCACGAGAATGAATCTCGAGGCCGAGCCGACAGTCTCCATCATCCTACGCAGGTAGGCTTGCCGAATCGAGCCGAGGTAATCAGCGTCTTCGAGAACGATGAGTCGGCTTACGGGCAATACTCCCGGGTCCAGTTTGGCCTCCCTACCAGCCGGAGGGACATCGTCGGAAGAGGCAGCCATTATCCCCCTGTCAAAGGCGTCCAGACTGAGTCTTCCGGCCAGAGTGTCGGTCGAGCCTGTGCCTCCTGGTCTCAAGAAGTTCTCAAACTTCGCCATCGCGCCTCGCTGGCGCACTAAGTCACGCACCTGCAGAACGTGGGTGGTGGAGCGCCAACCGGGACCTAGGACCTGTCTGGCGACGAGGCGCCAAGAGGCGGTCTTCCCAACCCCCGCTGGACCGGTTATCAGGAGATGTGGTGGGTCTGCGGACAGGCTGGCAGAAGCGAGTGTCTGACGCGCCTTCTCTGGCATCGCTAAGTCGTCGAATCTTCGAGGTGCGTGAGTGTTGAGCCAGCCCGCCACGAGGGGTCGTCGAATTGGCGGGACTTGAAGACCGCGCTGCTCACTCGGCCTTCAGGTCCTTGTGGCGGCCTTCCTTGCGGGGCTTTACGAAGATGCGGTAACCGCACTTGTGGCATGACTTGCCAGTGGTTCCCGCCTCGTTCCAAGTCAAGTGACCGCAGCGCAGACACTTGTACCTGATCTCGAGTGGGTCCATCGTGGATTCGCAGTGAGTGCACTTCGGTAGCTCGGCGGAGTTCCAAGGCCTACTGTCCGTGCGGTTGCAACTCCTGCACTTGTGCAGTACTAGTCGGTCTGCTTCCTTAGCCATCGGGCCGGCGACCTTGCAGGCCTTCTTCAACCTGTCCTATGCCTCAGCGGGCCCTGCGGGCCCGTTCGCATATACCAACGAAGTTCTCGAATATCCGTGCACCGTACTCGGAATCGTTGACCTCAGGGTGGAACTGCAGACCAAAGCGATCTCCAGAGGCGTTTTCCATACCTTGGACCTTGCACGAGTGGCTGTGGGCGGTGATGGTGAACCCTGGTGGCGCTTCTGTGACCTCGTCGTTGTGACTCTCCCACACCGTTTGCTCCTCCGGTGTGCCCTCGAATATCTGCCCGCCGCCATCCACCAGAGAGATGGATGCGGCGCCGAACTCGGGTTTTGGCGCCTCGGCGGTCTGGCCCCCGTAGAAACCCGCCATGAACTGGTGTCCGGCGCAGATTCCGAGAATCGGCACATCGAGGTCCATGTAGGCACCGCAGTTACCCAGCTCGTTCGACAAACCCACTCGGGCGGCGCCCCCTGAGAGGACCAGTCCGTCAATCTCACGGAGCCCGTCGAGCGGGGTGTCGTTGGGATGAATCTCGGTGTCCACTCCGAGATATCGCAGCACCCGCCACTCGCGGTGCGTCCACTGGCCGCCGTTATCGATGACGTCGATGACTAGGGGCTGCTCACCCATGTCGAACCCCAGTGGGGACGGGTGATGAACAATACCCTATCAAAGATTGAAAAAGAGGGGCGATGTCGAAGGGGCCCTGCCCTGATGGTGTAGTGGCCTATCATGCAGCCCTGTCGAGGCTGCGACCCGGGTTCAAATCCCGGTCGGGGCGCCACTCATTGGGATCCCTGTGATTGGTGCACGTAGCAGTACTCACTGCTTCGAAAGGTGACCCTCCGGCACTTCTTGCCCGTCTTCTTGTCGATGTGGAGGCAGTTTGTATTCTGCGCCCTTCCACGGTGGTCTCGGGCTCGGGCCTGTCGAGATGCCTTGCGCTCGCGCCTTTCGGCCTCGGACATCTGAAGTTCAATCACTGTTTCTTCCCACTCTCTCTCCCTCTCCACCAGCATCTCCAAGGATGCTGAATCCGTCTCGGTGACATTGGCGGCGCTCTCGACTGCGGACATCTCGGAGTAGTCGAACCAAAAGGAGCCGCAATCGGTACAACCGTTGAGTTTGATCGCCTGAGTTCGGTTATCCTTGCTCTCTTGCTCCAGGTGAGATAGATAATCAAAGACGACAATACCCAGCATGATGGCGTCAATCACAGGGTGGCTTGGTCCTCCTAGGGATCCGGGCGGGCCGTATGATTCCTTCTTCCTGATGTGAAGCAGGGTGGTCTCAACCATCTCCGATGAGCATATGGGGCAGTCCAAACCGCACGGAGAGCCCTGCTCGAGGATTTCATTAGGAGTGATAGGGTGATTTTCGAAGGCATACGCGGCCTGCTTTGCGTTGATGAGTTCTCCATCGCACCGGTCACAGCGATATGTGCCAAGGCGGCGTATCCTGTTTTCCCAGTAGTTGATAACACCGGAGTCTGATGGATAGTAGGTGAGCTTGCGGTTTGACTTTCCACTCTCATTTGTGCAATGAGGACATTCCGCGCGGTCCGGGCCCCAGGCGCTCGAATATTTCGCACTCGACATCCTGTTTTCGTAATAGATCCGCCCAAGAAATCTACAGAAGAGGAACGATATGAATGTACAGAATAAAACAAACAGAAAGATGGCCGGGACGATAAAAATATCGTAGCAACCCATGGTGCCACAGTAGCGATCAGGGTCATCAAGTGCGGATAAATAAGGCCAGAACGGGCTTCCAATCCAATAGAAAACTATCCCGGCCCCAATGTATCCCTGAACCGTGCCGTCCTTTTTCATAACATCACTCCGTTTGTTCTTCCCACCAG
>CEVQ01136969.1_pt1 | contig 14700 bp, 11 predicted proteins | sample 356551 | NCBI WGS metagenome assembly CEVQ01 (sample SAMEA2623756, study PRJEB7988) | marine metagenome | biome: marine biome (ENVO:00000447); feature: mesopelagic zone (ENVO:00000213); material: "saline water (ENVO:00002010), including plankton (ENVO:xxxxxxxx)" | depth 250 m | reverse complement strand
GAGAATATAGAGAATATAGAACTCGAAGGTATCTCCTTAGAAAACAAAAGGGATTCTGTACAGCAAAAAATTGACGAGATTGAATCTATACAAACCTTGCAACTCCTAACGGAAGCCCAATACAGGGATCTGAGAGACAAATACCACAATTTGTTTGATGCGTCCATGGGAGCCGAGGGAATAATGACAATACTGAAAGATTTGGACTTGGCTACCGTCAGGATAACTCTCCAAGAAGAAGTAATATCTACGTCTGGACAGAGAAGGAAAAAGGCCATCAAGAGGTTGAGGATAATAGAATCCTTGATAAAAAGTGGGAACAAACCTGAAGGCATGATCCTATCTATACTACCAGTGCTTCCCCCTGACCTAAGACCAATGGTACAACTAGATGGAGGTCGGTTCGCTACAAGTGACTTAAATGACCTATATCGAAGAGTTATAAACCGTAACAATAGACTTAAGCGTCTTCTGGAACTTGGCGCCCCTGAGATAATAGTCAGAAATGAAAAAAGAATGCTCCAAGAGGCAGTTGATGCCTTAATCGATAACGGCAGAGTAGGAAAGGCGATTTCCGGAACGCATAATCACAAACTCAAATCCCTTGCTGATCTGCTTAGAGGGAAACAAGGAAGATTTAGACAAAACCTCCTTGGAAAACGAGTCGACTACAGTGGAAGATCCGTAATTATAGTCGGTCCCGAACTAAGCCTAAACCAATGTGGCCTCCCTAAACGAATGGCACTGGAACTCTTCAAGCCATTTGTAATGAATAGACTTATCCTAGATGGACATGTCCACAACATAAAGAGCGCCAAAAGAATGGTAGAAAGAGTAAGTCCAGAAGTATGGGATATATTAGAAGAAGTTATAGCAAAGAGACCAGTACTGTTGAACAGAGCTCCTACTTTACACAGGTTGGGCATTCAAGCATTTGATCCAGTACTCGTAGAAGGTAACGCTATAAGACTACACCCTCTAGTATGCACCGCATTTAATGCTGACTTTGATGGTGATCAAATGGCAGTCCACGTTCCACTTTCAAAAGAAGCCGTCCAAGAAGCCAAGAAGTTGATGCTAAGCACCCAAAATATGCTGTCGCCAAGTTCTGGGGAACCAATCGTAGCCCCTACACTAGACATGGTATTTGGTTGTTACTACCTGACCACTGAAATTCCAGAGGCCTCAGGTGCAAATTTGAAATTCGGCAGTGTAGAAGAAGCGAGATTAGCTTTTGAATCCAGATCTATAGGCCTCAGGGCGCCGATATCAGTAAAACTAGGTAACGAAACCGAAACCTCAGGCAAATGGATAGTCACCACAATGGGCAGAATAATATTCAACGAGGTCTTGCCAGAAGGATTCGAGTTTCAAAATACTGTAATGGACAAAAATATGCTCAAGAACCTAGCGGCAGAGTGTTATCGAACCAAAGGAAACGATGCTACTGCTCAAGTTTTGGATCGAATTAAAAGCCTAGGTTTCCACTACGCTGAAAAATCTGGTACCACAATAGCTATTAACGATATAAAGGTTCCTTCGGAAAAAACCGACTTAATAAACGGCGCAGATAAAAAGATAGATGCACTAGAGGAACAATATCAAAAAGGGCTTATAACCGAAGATGAGCGATACAATACTGCAGTCAGAATATGGACAGATACTAGCGATAGAATGACTCAATACATCGAAGAACAGTTGCCAAATTACGGCGGAGTCTACCTTATGGCTGTGTCTGGCGCCAAAGGCAATATAGCTCAAATAAAGCAGATGGCAGGAATGCGGGGACTCATGAGTAACCCGAGAGGTAAAATTATCGAACTACCTATCAAATCCAGTTTCCGAGAAGGACTGAGTGTCCTAGAATATTTCATTTCCACTCATGGCGCCAGAAAAGGTTTGGCCGATACAGCCTTGAGAACTGCAGATAGTGGATACCTTACACGAAGGCTAATAGATATATCACAAGAAGTCATAGTACTAGAAATGGATTGTGGAAGCACATTGGGCATAAAAATAGAATCTTCTCCGAATAAACCTATGATTGCCTCTATGGCTACAAGAGTATTGGGTAGAACCACAACTGCGCCAATCATCAACCCAGAGACTGATGACACCATTGTTCAAACCAACGAAATTATCGGAGAACATGAAGCTCAACAAATAGAATCTTCAGGTGTAACTGAGGTCTTCGTACGATCTGCTCTAACATGCCAAGCACGTAGTGGTATCTGCAGCCTATGCTATGGAAGAAATCCTGCGACTGGACAACAAGCCATTTTGGGAGAAGCAGTCGGCGTTATGGCAGCACAGAGCATCGGGGAACCTGGAACTCAGTTAACTATGAGAACGTTTCACACAGGGGGCATAGCAGGTGCAGATATTACAAGTGGCCTTCCAAGAGTAGAGGAACTTTTCGAAGCCAGGACACCAAAGGGACAAGCTTTCTTAACAGAAATAGACGGCATTGTAGAAGTAATAGAAGGGTTGGAAGAAAGAAGAGTTCGTATAACAAACTCACAACAATACAAAGAGACTTACCGAATTCCCAAGGGTTACAAAGCTACAGTAACAACCGGAGACTCGGTAGCACTCGGAACACCTTTAATGGAGCCTAAAGATGGTGCTAATAAAGACGGTGTGGACTTGAGTGAACAAGTCATAACTGCTAACAATGCAGGGCTGATCAATGCTACGAGTAAAACAATAACCCTCACTGGCGAGGAAAATGAAGAAAGGCTCTATATTATACCACCGGCAGCATATATGCTCGTTCATGATGGTTCCGAAGTATCGGCAGGAGACCCTCTTACCGCTGGGCCATTGAATCCACAAGACATACTGCGCATCAGAGGCAGGGAAGCTGTACAACAATATTTAATAGATGAAGTCCAAAATGTGTACAGATCACAAGGTGTGGAAATCAATGACAAACACATAGAAGTCATAGTAAGACAAATGCTCAAAAAGGTAAGAATTGAGGAGCCAGGGAACACAGAATTGCTCCCGGGAGAACTAGTAGACAGAACTGCTTACGAAGACAAAAATCAAGATATAATATCGCAGAATGGGCACCCAGCCACTGCTTCCCCATCACTCCTAGGAGTTACACGAGCTTCACTTAATACAGACAGTTTCTTGGCCGCTGCGAGTTTCCAAGAAACAGCTAGAGTCCTCACGGAAAATAGTTTAAGCGGGTCTGTAGACCAACTTAGAGGACTAAAGGAAAATGTCATAATAGGTCGTCTTATACCCGCCAACCTGCATACATCCGAAGAAGGAAGAGCAAGGTTGGGGATATCCGATCAACCGTATGATGAAGACGGAACACAGCTCACACTAGAATCTGAAGCTATACACCATGTTATTAATAACAGCATAGACGATAAAATAGAAGAACTTTCATAGTCTCAAGGCTGCAGATAACTAATATTTGGGGCGGTTAGCTCAGTTGGTTAGAGTGTTGCCTTGACATGGCAGAGGTCAGTGGTTCGAGTCCACTACCGCCCACCACAGATCTTAGAGATAATGTAATTGAAACTGCTAGATTTACATACACATATAGACAAATACCCCGAAACCGAAATCAAACAAATACTTGATAGGGCCAATCGGGTTGGAGTAGCTGGAGCTATACTAGCAGGAACCACAGTTAAATCCAGCAGTAAATGTGTGGCATTGGCTAATGCAGATGATCGCTTATTCGCAAGCGTTGGAATCCATCCCATGGAGATCCCCCTAACAGACATGGAAAACCATATTCAAGCCATCACAGAACTCGTTTTGACTTCCAATGTAGTGGCCATAAGTGAAATAGGACTCGATAAAATGCTTGGAGCTCCTGATTTTAAAAAACAAGAGGACATTTTTAGAGCACACATACAACTAGCCAAAACCACGAATTTGCCTATAATCTATCATTCCCGGGAATCCTATCCATATATATTGGATGTACTAGAAGACGAAGAAGCTTACAAAGTCGGTGGAGCCGCTCACTACTTTCAGGGAGATGTATCAACAGCGTTTCGCTGTATTGACTCAGGATTTTTTATTTCTATAGCAAAACCGGTGTTGCGTATCCCACAGTTACAAGAAGTAGTTAGCAAAATCCCTCTGGAGAATATATTAATAGAAACAGATTCCTTTCCACAACCATTCAAGAAAAATAGAAAAACGTGGACAGAACCAAGGCATCTAGTAGACATAGTAGAAAAAATAGCAGCCATTAAAGGCATAACTACCACGGAAGTCAGTATACAAATTCACTGTAATCTTATGAATTTATTCAAGGATAAATATGGGGCTATGGACAAAATATTGAATTCCCATCCAGTGAATCCTGTTGAATTTGATTAGCACAAACTTAAACGTATATACTATATAAAATTTTTAGGCAGCTTATATTGAGAATCACAGTAAAATTATTTGCTACGTATCGTGAAATAATGGGCACATCTGTGCTAGAGTTGGATATACCAGATGGGTCGAATACCGGCTCTTTGTTAGCTATGCTTAAAGAGAAAAACAAAAACGCACCTACCGAATATGCCATTGTTGCATTAAACTCGGAATACGTTGGTAAAAACGCTGTTATTAAAGACGGAGACGAAGTGGCAATAATACCACCGGTCAGCGGAGGACAACATGATACACATAACCAGTGAACCTTTAAATCCTGAAGATATAACAAATACAGTGAGAAAGAACAGTAACGGAGCAGTCCTAACTTTTTTAGGAATCACTAGGAATTTTTCCGAAGGAAGAAATGTTTTATACCTGGAATATGAAGCATATCAACCAATGGCGCAAAATATGTTATTACAAATAAAATCAGAGGTTAATGCCCATTGGAATATAGAAGATATGGCTATAGCCCATCGGATAGGACACTTAGACGTTGGAGATATTAGTCTGATTGTAGCAATCGGTTCAGCACATAGAAAAGAAGCCTTGGAAGCCTCAGAGTATGCGATAGACCGAATAAAGCAAATAGTACCTATATGGAAAAAAGAAGTGTTCGAAGGTGGGGAAGAGTGGCTCGGAGATGAGGATAAGAGAAAAGAATTCTTGAAGACTCTATCAGATTAGATTGAAATCAAACTTTCAACCAAATCACCATACCCATTGTCATCTATAAGTTCATCAAACTGTTTCCTCTTGATCGGATGCCCAAACACGGATTTTTTCTGTAGTGATTCAAGTGCTATAGTGGTGTTAATTGTGTCTGCATCCACCTTAATTATAGGAACCTCTTCTTCTTGAGCTTCATATTCTACATACTGTATCGGGTCGTGCCCGCCAGTTAGAACCAGACAACTAGTTTCCGTTTGCAATGCCGCCATTTGTATGTCTGGCCTATCACCTCTTACAATAACAGCTTTGTTTAGATGTCGTTCGAAATACAACACCCCCCAATCCAAAACCATACCGCCTATGAGATAATTATCTACAAAATTATCTCCTTTTTCCTTCCAGCTGATTATCTCTCCATTCAGGTGTTCGGCTAATTCACTGACTGTAGTGCCTAATAATTTCCGGTCTTCTGGTATCATCGCTAACACTGTTATACCTTCTGACTCTATTTTGGGAAGTATAACTTGTTTGGCTTCTCTTACTTTATATCTAGTAACCCCGTTAATAATCACGCCACACAATCTGTCGCCAAACAGGGATTGTGCGTCGAGAGCAGCGCCAATGATTTCTGATTCTTCGTATCCTAAAACAACCACAACTCTAGCATCCAAGTTTTCAGCAATATTTTTCGAGGCGTTGCCCGTATCAGATGTAAGCCCACTCAGGCCCTCTACTACGGCAAATACTGAGGAATCGATTTGATGCACAGTCTTTATTCCAGCATCCAGTTGGTCTGTATGGTCATCTATATTGGATGAAATCATGATAGGCCAATCACCAGAATTGATGGCATCATCATTATTCGCGTTTCGCAGGATATCTCGATCCTTATCATCCTTGACAGAACCATCTCTTATTGAAATAGGTTTGATAAGTACGGCTTTGTTACCTGAGGCCGATAATCTAGTTGCAATGCTTACAGCAACTGAGGTCTTACCGGATCTAGGTTTGTCTGAAGCTATATATATACGAGGCATAATAAATTCACTAGCTATCCAACGAAAAATTGACCTAAATTATATCATATTCAATTAAGTTTTGAAATTAACATTCAAATCCCGCGCACGAAAATTTTTTTGCATTCGCCTTGTAGTATACGTGTAATTAAAACTATAATGAATTCCAGTTTCAAGGAATACATCAATGGTCAATCAAAGTTTAAATAGATATTATTCTCAGGACGTAGACGTCAAATGGCAGAATCGCTGGTCTGAAGATGAAATCTATCTTGTCAGCGAAGAAAGCCCTAAGCCAAAGTGGTACGAACTCACTATGTATCCTTATCCTTCTGGAGATCTACACATTGGACACTGGTATGCTATGGCTCCCGCAGATGCCCACGCTCGCTTCAGACGAATGCAAGGATACAACGTGCTTCACCCAATGGGATTTGATGCCTTTGGACTCCCGGCTGAAAATGCTGCTATCAAAAGAGGAATACATCCTTACAAATGGACTATGAACAACATAGAAAATATGCGCGGCCAGTTGAAATCAATGGGCACCATATATGATTGGCAAAGAGAAATTATATGTGCATTGCCTGAATATTATAAATGGAGTCAGTGGTTATTCCTAAAACTCTATCATGCAGGACTAGCATATCGAGGTAATGCGCCAGCAAACTGGTGCACATCATGCCAAACCGTGTTGGCTAATGAACAGGTACAAGAAGGCAGGTGCGAACGATGTGATACTGCTGTAATAAGAAAGGACTTGGAACAGTGGTTCTTCAAAATAACCAAATACGCAGATGAATTGATGGATTTTTCTGGTCTAATTGATTGGCCCGAAAAGATTAAGACTATGCAAACTAATTGGATAGGACGCAGCGAAGGAGTGGAGATAGAATTTGATATATCTGGGGCAGGTTTAGAAGAAAACAAAATTAAGACATTCACGACCAGAATAGATACCATATTCGGAGTAACATTTATAGTTATGGCACCTGAACACCCTTTAGTAACAGACCTAGTTACTGAAGAACATCGCAGGGAAGTTGAGGATTACATCGACCAGGCCAGAAGACAAACAGAAGTAGAAAGACTATCAACAGAACATGAGAAAACGGGTGTGTTTATAGGAGCATATGCCACAAACAACCTAAATAATCAACATGTACCTATTTTCATAGCAGACTATGCTTTGCTTAGTTATGGCACGGGTATAGTAATGGGAGTACCAGCTCATGATCAACGAGACTTCGATTTTGCTAAAAAGTATGACCTTCCTATCAAATTAGTTGTGAGCCCAGGAGGGAATCAAGAACAAGAACTCGAAGAAGCTTATCCAGATGACGGCATTATGGTGAATTCCGACCAGTTTGATGGAACTTCATCCAAAGAGGCGAAGTTCAATATATCTAAGTACGTAGAGTCTCAAGGCTTTGGTAAGAGAACACACTCCTACAGAGTCCGTGACTGGTTGATTTCCAGGCAAAGATATTGGGGTACACCAATTCCAGTAGTGTACTGTGAGAATTGTGGCATTGTCCCAGTACCTGAAGAGGATCTACCAGTCCTGCTACCCGAAGATGCTCAATTCAGGCCCACGGGAGAATCCCCATTGAAATATCATACAGGATTCTTGCTAACAAAGTGTCCTATATGTAAACACGACGCCCAACGAGAGACAGATACTATGGATACATTTGTGGATTCCTCTTGGTATCATCTCAGATATATTGATCCTAATTACAGCCAAGGCCCGATTGATAAAGAATTAGAAAAAAAATGGCTCCCTGTAGATCAATACACCGGAGGGGCTGAGCATGCTGTAATGCACTTGCTATATGCAAGATTTTTTAATAAAGCCATGCGAGATATAGGTTTAGTCAACTATGACGAACCATATCTCAGATTATTCAACCAAGGCACAATAATAGCCCAAAAAGCCAAAATGAGTAAATCAAGAGGTAATGTCATAGCTCCAGACCCCTATGTAAAAGAATTCGGAGCAGATGTAGTTAGGACTTATTTGATGTTCCTAGGACCATGGGATCAAGGCGGTGAATGGTCAGATACAGGTATTAATGGAATGGCTAGATGGTTGAACAGGGTGTGCGAATTAGCCACACATTCAATCGAAGAAAACAGCAATGAAAATAAATTATCTGAAAATGATCATGCTCTACTACACAATATTCATAAAACCATTCGGAGGGTTCACGGTGACCTAGACAGATTCAAGTTCAACACTGCCATATCTGCAATGATGGAACTAACAAATTTTATGGGCAAAATACGCGCCCATAAAGACATCAGCGTACAAATTTGGGACGAGGCAATAGAAAAATTACTCTTAATGTTGGCTCCTATAACCCCACATCTTGCCGAGGAGCTATGGGCTGTTACCCAACATTCGTATAGTATCCACAATGAACTTTTTCCTGTCTGGGACGAAGATATTGCAAAGGATCAAGATATAACCTTAATTATTCAAATAGATGGCAAATTAAGAGACCGTATCGAAGTTCCTAGCACTATAGAAGAATCGGATGCCAAACAACTCGCGGTTACAAGCCCGAAAATAGTGAACCACATTGCAGGCAAAACTATCAAACACATAATTTATGTCCCTGGTAGACTAGTGAACGTGGTGTTGACTTCAACTTAGCACGTCAGTTACTCGAAACTGAATCTAGCCATTGATCTCTGTCACCACCCTAGACAAACCTCCGAACCTTAACCTAAATAGGCCTTTTAAGTCATCTTTAGCAGTCTTAATTACATTAACTCTACTGTCCGGATCGTCCACCCATGTAACCGGAATATCCTTTATTCTAAATCCACATTTTTCGGCCACAATCAAAAGTTCCGAGTCAAAAAACCAACCATTGTCCTGTATCTTGGGTAGCAATATTCTTGCGGATTGAGTTGTCATAGCTTTAAACCCACACTGGGCATCTGAAAATTTGTTTAGAAACATAGATTTAATTATCATGTTGTAGCATCTGGAGGTAATTTCCCTCTTAACTGTACGTTTTCTGACTAAAGATCCCTTCATCAAACGTGATCCGATTGCCAGATCAAAGTTTTCCTCGTCTAAAGACCTTACTAAATCAGGAAATGAACTAAGATCGGTTGACAGATCCACATCCATATACGCAACTACGTCAGCGGTACTTGCTAGCCATGCCTGCTTCAAAGCCCTACCTCTGCCTCTAGCTTCTATTCTCATCCAGGAAACTTCCTCGTTCTCCTTAGAGAGATGCGATGCTATTTCTGGTGTTCTATCAGTAGAACCATTATCCGCTATCAAAATACGGCAAGGGTATGGACAATCTGTGGACAAGAACTTTTTCAGAGTATCTAGGCATACTGGAAGAGCTTTCTCTTCATTCAGTACTGGTATAACTATATCCACTAACGGCATAATATCTTAATCTATTGGCTTAATCTGTAAAAAGTCAGTGGCGAAAATGACGAACTCCCGTAAATACCATAAATAATCCAAGCCTATCAGCAGCCTCTATTACCTCATCATCCCTAATAGATCCTCCTGGTTGCACAACTCCTGCAATACCTCCTTCTGCACCTGCTTCCACGCCATCGGCAAACGGAAAAAATGCATCAGAAGCTAATATAGAATCTTTGGAGGAATCCCCTGCAGCTTTAATAGCAAGATGTACGCTATTAATACGATTTGGTTGACCTGCTCCCATGCCTAGCAACATTTCATCCTTGGCTAGTACTATCGCATTTGATTTGACATGCTTTACTGCCTTCCATGCAAAAGCCATGTCCTTCAATTCCTTATTATTAGGTTTCCTCTTTGTTACGACCCGCCAAGAAGTCGGATTTTCTTCCAATACATCTTGAGTTTGTATAAGCATGCCACCGGACACTTGTCTGGTTTCTAATATGTTATTATGGCCATCATCATTACTATTGTCCGCAACAACCAGAATTCTTAAATCACGTTTTTTCTTTAACAACTCTAGGGCTTCCATTTGGAAATCCGGAGCTATCACTATTTCATAGAACACCTTGCCCATTGCTTGAGCAACTTCAAGTGTTACCTGGCGATTAAATGCTACAATGCCCCCGAATGCTGAGACAGGATCTCCTTCGAAAGCTCTATTGTAAGCATCTAGTTGACTATCATGGGACGCTAACCCACAAGTATTCGTATGCTTTATAATTGCTACCGCGTTTTTTTTCAAATCTGTAACTGCCCGCCAAGCCGCATCTGCATCCAATATATTATTATATGACAATTCCTTACCATGCAATTGACTAGCTGAGGCAATACCAGAGCTTGAGGAGTCAGAATAAAATGCAGCCTTTTGATGTGGATTTTCCCCATATCTTAAGTCATAAAGTTTCTGGTAAGCCAACGTGGTTTCTTCAGGAAAATCCCCATCCATTAGATAACGAGATATAGCTGTATCATATACTGCTACATGCTGGAATGCTTTAAAAGCCAAATGCTTCCTGTCTTCATTTGAAACAGTCCCAGATAATATCTTCTCGGAAACCCAATCATAGTCAGACGGATCAACTATTACAACAACAGACGGGAAATTCTTTGCAGCTGCACGAATCATAGTCGGGCCACCAATGTCTATGTTTTCTAAGGCATCATCCAGAGTAACATCGGGTTTGGAGATAGTTTCCACAAAAGGATATAAATTGACCACGACTACATCTATAGTATCTATGTCGTGCGATTTCAGTTCTTGTAAGTGTTCTTTTTTATTTCTCCTGGCGAGAATACCGCCGTGAATCACAGGATGCAAAGTTTTCACACGACCTCCAAGGATTTCAGGGGATCCTGTGACGCTGGCAACCTGTTTTACCGGATATCCTGCAGCCTTTATGGATTCATAAGTCCCACCAGTACTAATTAACTCAAAACCGAATTCGCACAATTTACTAGCAAGTTCGGTTATATTAGTCTTATCATAAACACTAAGCAAAGCCTTCATTAAAACCCTCTATATAATGATTTCTTGTTCTGCAATAACTTCCCCTATAATTATACATTCGGGTACAAGACTACAAATATCTTTCACTTTGTCAGGGTCACAGGCCAACACCATGCCTATGCCCATATTGAAAACTCTAAACATCTCTGCTTCTTCAACATTCCCGGTTTCTTGAATCAAGTTGAATATAGAAGGAACAGTCCAAGTAGATTTATCAAATCTTGCTCCGAGACCTGAAGGTAGTATTCTGGGCATATTTTCAGGTATACCACCTCCTGTGATGTGGGACATGCCTTTTATAAGTGGCAAAACTGGTTCCAACAAAGGATAATAGCATCTATGGGGCTCCATTAAACTCTCACCTAAACTTCTATCCAGATCCCCAATTATACTATTCAAAATAGATGGGTTAGCTTCCAGATTAAATACTTTTCTTGCCAAAGAGTATCCATTGGTGTGCAGCCCTGAAGATACCAATCCTAACAACACATCACCTGGTAAAATAGTAGATCCATTGATTATTTTATCCTTTTCAACCACTCCCACTGCGAAACCCGCCATATCGAACTCATTACCTGCATAAATACCAGGCAATTCCGCTGTTTCACCCCCGATCAAAGAGCATCCCACTTCCTGACAAGCTTTCGCTGCTCCGGCTACCAGATCCTCAACTTTTTTTGTGTCGAGACTGCCGACACCTATATAGTCAAGAAAAAATATTGGTTTTGCACCTGAAACAAAAACATCATTAACACAATGATTCACTAAGTCCACACCAACTGTGTCAAATCTGCCAGTCAAGTTAGCAATTCTTAATTTAGTTCCAGGCGAATCAGTACTGGATACTAATACAGGTTTATTATATCCTTGAAGTTCATACATGCCTCCGAAGAAACCGACGCCACCCACAACCTCTTTCTGCAGTGTCTTTGAGGCTATGTCAATTATGGATTCTTTTGCAGCTTGGGCAGCATCTCTATCTACCCCTGCTGAAAGATAAGTATCACGATTCATAAAGCATCACAATTATAACTATGTTGTAGTTTCCAATGCTAATTTATGCATGGATAATTGAACGGGAACAGGGTGATCGCCAGTAAAACACCCGAGACAATGGTTAGTTCCATTTCCTCCTACAGATTCCACAAGGCCCTCAACACTGAGGAATCCTAGGGAATCTGCCCCAACAAAATTTGTTATCTCCTGTATAGTCTTGTTCGCGGCTATCAATTCATCATAAGAAGCCATGTCTACACCTAATTGACACGGGTGTTTGATAGGGGGAGCACAAACCCTTAGATGAATTTCTGTCGCTCCGGCTTTCCGAAGCAGACTTACAACATGAGGCGTAGTGGTCCCTCTAACAATGCTATCATCTACAACCACAAGCCTCTTACCTTCAACCACTTCCGGAAGTGTGTTGAACTTTAACTTAACTCCTAAACCTCTGACTCTTTGATCTGGTTCTATAAAAGTTCTACCCACATATCTATTTTTCAGGAGCCCTTCACTGTACGGGATACCAGACTCCTGAGCATATCCTACAGCAGCGGCAGTAGCTGAATCTGGTATGCCTATTACCACATCCGCGTCTATAGGATGTTCTCTGGCCAATTGAGCTCCCATCGATTTCCTTACTGAATACGTCAGTTTGCCATCTATAAGACTGTCGGGTCTGGCAAAGTATATTTGTTCAAAGATACAAGACGCTACTCTGCGTTGTTTACTCTTATGTAACGTTCTCAATCCATCTTTATCTATTATAATCGCCTCTCCAGGCTCTATGTCTCTAACAAAATCAGCGCCGAGATTATCCAAAGCACAACTCTCGGATGCCACTATCCAGCCCCCATTTATACTGCCAACACACAACGGTCTAACTCCAAGAGGATCTCTGACAGCTATTAAGGAATCTTCCGTCAATATGGTTAAAGAATAAGCACCATGCACTCGTCTCATAATATATTGTATCCTCTGTTTCCAGTCGGAAACGGGCGCATTAGTAAGTAACTGAGCTATGATTTCTGTGTCTGTGGTAGATGAGAAACGACAGTTCAATGCCTCTAATTCCTTCTTCAAATCAATAGCATTAACAACATTACCATTATGTGCCAATGCCAGATTAACGTTGGGGCCATTTATTACAATTGGTTGCGCATTACATAACAAACTTGACCCTGAAGTTGAATATCTAGTATGACCGATAGCGATGTGACCTGACAACTTGGCGAGATCTTCTTCTTTAAAAGCTTGGGCTACCAAACCCATCGAAGTGACAGAATGAATAGCATTGCCATCGGAGACACTTATTCCTGCACTTTCTTGACCCCTATGCTGCAAAGCAAACAGAGCAAAGAAAGTCAGTCTTGCAACATCTTCATTAGGTGCATATACTCCGACAACCCCACAGCTTTCTTGAGGTATATCGTCGTCTTCCATGGATTGAAATGGGGAAAAGGCTACTTTAATAAAGAGCCTCCTTCAAAGGTATTGTAGTTAAATTTTATGCTGTCAAACGAGACCAGTCAATCCCTGTCGGCCTGAAAAGTTGGCGCAAAAAGTCGAACAGTTTTGATATAAAACGTCATTTATTCAACAAGACATGTTGACATGTATTATCCAAAACTTTAAATTACCTTTATCCATTTTCAAAATGATAACTATGTTGTATGCAAATGTGGTTTTGCGATATCGGAGGACAAGTGCCAATCTACGAGTATTATTGTTCCAGCTGTAACAGCAACTTTGAACTAAAACAAGGTTTTGACGCAGACACTGTGCAACCTTGCCCTGACTGTAAAACGTCGTCACAAAGAAATTTCAATGTGCCTACCGTGATATACAAAGGTAGTGGCTTCTATACAACAGACTATGCACGAAAGAATACCCCGCCTGCCAACACTACCAACAATACGACTCCCAAAACAAAAACCTCTAGCGAGAAGAGTGAAAGTAAGACTGAAACAAATACCAAAGAATAGTTCAAAGGTTTTGCAATTTGAGAGCTATAGTTCAAAGAGTGTCTAAGGCTTCCGTTACGGCTTCTTACAACGTTACTTCGAACTTCCTTAAGTCTGGTGTCGTAGAGTCCCGTAGTGAGACGAAATCCATAGGAAGAGGCCTTGTTGTACTAATAGGAGTAGAGGTTGGAGACACAGAGGATGACTCAACTTACATCGCCGACAAAGTTACAAATTTAAGGGTATTCGAAGACACAGAACAAAAATTCCACTATTCTGCAAAACAATTGGCCTTGGATATTTTAATTGTAAGCAATTTTACATTAATGGCAGAAACCAGCAAAGGCAGAAAACCTTCTTTCAGTAGGGCGGCTACCTCAACATTGGCTGATCCAGTTTTTACAAATACCGTGGGCAAGTTTATGGAAACCAACCTAAACATAGTTACTGGCTATTTTGGACAAAACATGTCTTTAGAGATTCATAACGATGGACCCGTGACAATACTAATTGATAGTAGAAAAAGAAATTTGTGACATTTCCCTTCTTAAAGTACAGAGCTCACGTCAGTCGTAAACCATCAAATATACTTGTCTATATCAACGCTTTTCTGATATAGTATCTCGCACGTAGGAGGGATCGCATAGAGGCCTAGTGCGGCCGCCTGCTAAGCGGTTA
>CEVQ01138984.1_pt1 | contig 14707 bp, 9 predicted proteins | sample 356551 | NCBI WGS metagenome assembly CEVQ01 (sample SAMEA2623756, study PRJEB7988) | marine metagenome | biome: marine biome (ENVO:00000447); feature: mesopelagic zone (ENVO:00000213); material: "saline water (ENVO:00002010), including plankton (ENVO:xxxxxxxx)" | depth 250 m | reverse complement strand
AACGAGTGCCCACACAGATTGTCTTGTCTAAATTTTTAAAGAACATTACTAGCTGCCTCTCCCGAAGCGGATGCATATCTTACAGCGCATCTTTTTTTTGTCAACAACTTTTGTTTATTTATTTTTAAACTTGGTTTTTGACATCCTCATCAGTTGTTAGCGTTTTGCTGTTCCCTGTTGAGGAGGCGCGCATTCTACGCATTCCTGTAGCATCGTCAACACCCTTTTTTAAATAAATATAAAAAAAGCGACCGTTCGGTCGCTTTTTAATCTATTAGTACATTAAGCATGCGTTTACGCTTGTATATCCTTATTCTATCAGCTCAAAAAGGCATATCCTCTTTATTATTGAGCGAAGACATCTGATTATTGCCACGTAATCATTCCTGCTTATTGTCTACACTTTCATTGCTTTTCTTTTTATCGGCATTGAAGTCTGCATCTTCTTCATGGTCGCCCACTACATCGTCTAACGTTACTTTCTCAACGGTACGAAACGTATTGATAGGTCCAGCTAACGCATATAGTGCAAAAACAAGGAACAATACTAAAGCGGGTTCTGTTGCCACAACAACGAATATCAGAAGAACTAAAAGAAGGCCTACAAATGGGACCTTGCCATGCCAATTAACTTCTTTGAACGAATTGTACTTAAAGTTGCTCACCATAAGTAAGCCAGCTAAGCCTGTTACTGCAGCAACTATAAAACCATAGTCGGTACCTACTGCATCATACTCAACACCTACCCATACAAGACCAGACACAACTGCCGCAGCAGCCGGACTTGCTAGCCCTTGAAAGAAACGCTTATCTGCAATACCCACCTGTGTATTAAAACGGGCCAAGCGAAGCGCTGCACCTGCTACATATATAAAGGCAGCTAACCAGCCTAACTTGCCAAGTTCAGTTAACCCCCAATTGTAAGCAACAAGTGCAGGCGCTACGCCAAAAGAAACCATATCGGCCATAGAGTCAAATTCAGCACCGAAGTCGCTTTGCGTGTTCGTCATTCTTGCCACACGCCCATCTAAACCATCAAAGATCATAGCGACGAAGATAGCTACTGCGGCGGCTTCGAACCTGCCGTTCATTGATGAAACCACAGCAAAGAAACCAGAAAACAACCCTGCCGTTGTTAATAAGTTGGGAAGTAAGTATATCCCTTTACGTTTTTGATCAGACATATGTCCTCATACTTCTGCATATACAATTGCACTAATTATTTCATAGATATGCAGGAACGCATAGCAAAGTAAAAAGACTGCCTCGTTCCTTTACATAACGCCGTTGCAAAACGTTATTAGCTTCGCATTGATTACACGTACTCCTACCACAATGCCGGCGCTTGGCTTCTATTTATTCAGGACCGCGTATGCTCACGATCAAACAAACAACTAATAACTAGGTATACGGTTACATACCTTAAATAGCTCACCGTTCATATATCATACGAGTCCATGTTGAAATTAGGTACTACCAAGTTTGTGTTCGCATAATATGCGCACACATCACTCGGCGTGTACTTGAAGTGCTTTGCGCTTCATATATAGGAAAGCAATTATGCGAACGCTACAAAAAACGTTTTCTTTGCAAACTGTACTATTACTTTCCACAGCTTTGCTATCTACCCTGAGTGCTAATTCAGCATTCGCTACCTACTATAAAAAGCAAAGTTATTCTCACTGTGGGTCATCGAGCCAAAGCAACGAACAAAGCAATGTATGTAACTCTCCGTTGGGAGAATACACCTACGATCTAGTCGATGACAAAGTGACACAAACCAATCAGACGAATAATTCCTTTGTTCAAATAGACGGATTAAATATTAATATGTCCGCCTTTTCGGACACACAAGGAGTTACCGGCGAAACAGTCGTTGGCGCCAAGTTAGAAAAAATCTCAGATAAATGGGCTTACGGCATAACAAACAATGATGAAGCATACTATCGTGGCGACGCTGACCACGCTATTGACAATATCAACTATTACTCTCAAGGTAGCGCGAACGCTTATTATAGTGGTATGACTAACGTAGAACGTGACTATGACTTCGTGTTGTTATCTTTCGACTCTGCGGTGACACTAACGGGTGCAAGTTTTTCATGGCTTTACAGTGGCAGCGACAGCCAAGTATCTGTTGCAGCACTAAGTAATACTTCGAAACTAACCTCAGGTGTTAACACGTGGAGCGATATTGTCGCTAACGCCTTAACTTCAGCCTCATTTGATATTGAAAACTGTGAATATTTAGATCACCGCGCTGACTTTACTTTCACTGAGTCCGCTCAATATTGGTTGGTTGGCGCTTATAACACCGTATTCGGAAATATTGGCGGCCATGTAGGTAATGATGCCTTTAAGCTTGCTAATGTTGGCTTCTCTGTAACAGAGTCTGCCGGTACGCCAACGCCAACAGAAGTTTCTGAACCTGGCACCATTGGCTTACTCATGGCTTGTTCACTTCTCGTGATGTGGCGTCGCAAAAAATCCATTTGAAGAAATTAGACTTTAGATCACTGACAGGTTGGAAAATCTGTCAGTTTTTTTTACCCTCTCTCATATCGTCCCTTTTCAAATTATAACATTAACTTAAAAATCATAAACTTAAACAAACTGGCACGAAATAAGCATAACATTAGAAATAATCATCTAATTTTGCTTTTTGGGTAGTTCAAAATATGAAGTTTTCTACATCGCTGACAATACTATTACTTGCTGTTAGTTCATCAGTTTTCGCTACAGATTCAAGCCTCAACAGTGCAAAGTATGATGCACAATACACACTCGCCAATTCTAATGGCAGCGCTAATTACTCACAAACGACCAATGCGCAAAACAGCAATACCTCAATCGAGATCAACGGCGTTACAGTTGATGTAGGAATCACTGCTTGGTCAAACTCTGCAGGACACGCCGACGACAAACTTGCCCAGGGCAATATTCAAGGTTGGTGGAACTGTACGCTTGGTAATAATGGTTGTACTTTAGCAAATAGACACGTTGGCTACGGAATTAAAAATAGTGATTATTCTTGGGGAGGTGATAGTCACGCAGTTGATAATAGCGGTGACGGCGGTGGCAGAGATTTTGATATGTTCTTACTGTCATTTAGCGAGTCAGTGACTCTTGAAAATGCAGCCTTCACTTGGGTAGTCGGCGACAATGATAGTAAAGAAGTTACTGTTGCGGGTCTTAATAGTATTGCGGCATTTGAGAGCGGAGCCAACTCAACTTGGAACACTGTTACAAGCGCTATTGTTGAGAATACACTAGGTCACTATGGCGTAGGTTCAAAAGGCTCAAACGGTTTGTACGAATCAACATTTACGAAGCTAACTGGTAGTGCAAAATACTGGTTAATAGGTGCATACAATACCATTTTCGACGATAACGCTAAGAGTAACTTTAACAGCGTACAATTAAAACTGTCTTCCATTGGTGTGTCAATGACTCAACCAACCGCAGAAGTTAGTGAGCCTGGCGCCCTAGCACTGATGGGGTTGGGTTTAGGTCTTGTTCTTTATAGACGTAAGCGCCGCGTTTAATTGTTTAAAAACGCATAGAAAACACGTATCTTTAGAAGGTGGCTTAGGCCACCTTTTTTTATGCTATTTTTAAGCCAGCGGCTAGGCTAAGTTTCGAAGGTATATATGGATTTTTTTAATAATAAAAAGCGTGTTGTACAACGCGCTATTGTCTCTGCAGTTGCCTCATCATTAATCGCTTTTAACAGTTTTGCTTCTACGTCAGAAGACTACGAAAAAGCACTGACCGCGTTTAATCAAAACGAATACGACGAAGCCTATATCCACCTTAAAAACAGCTTACAAAAAGATCCTGAAAACCTTGCTGCAAAAATCCTAATGGGCGAAATACTGCTTATTAATGGCTACTTAACTGCAGCAGAAATGGAGTTTGTAGAAGCGTTGGAAATGGGTGCAGATATCAACCTTCTGGCAGAGCCTCTCGGCAACACTTGGTTGTTTTTGAACAGGTACCAAGAAATTGTAGACTTCTCTGATCTAAACAAACTGTCAGGTGATGCAGAGCGCGAGTGGCTGATGATACGTGCAACTGCATGTATTAGACTGCAAGACGAGTCGTGTGCTCTACGTGATTACAATACAATCGTTTCACGCACGCCTAATTTTGTACCTGCAATAAATGGCTTAGCCTCCATTGCTCTTCAAAATGAAGATTTATCCAAAGCGACCTCGCTTATCAATAAAGCCATGTCGTTAGAACCAAAAAATGCAATAACATGGCGATTGAAGGGGCAACTTGCATACCGACAGGGTGATACAGACGCTGCAACCTCACATTTACAGAAAGCGCTGACTTTTAATCGAGACGATCCCATTGCATTACGGAATCTTGTTGATTTGTATTTAGAAGCGAAAGACTACGACACGGCAAAACTGTTCGTAGATGAGATAATCCAAGATACACCCAATGATCCGCTGGCCATCTTACTTAATAGCTGGTTACAAAGCAGAGACAACCAGCAAGCTATCGATAACGAAAAACTAAAAGAACTTAACGACTTCATGGCTCAACTGGATCCTGAGCTTATTACCTCACAGCCCATGTTGCTTTACATAAGTGGTTTAACTAACTTCTTTAATAACAACATGGAAACAGCCGCGAAAGATTTTAACGCTTATTTGCAACAAGAGCCTGATGACTTACAGGCGGTATTGATGTTGAGCCAAGTTTACATGGCGACTCAACAAGATAAACAGGCCCTTGCCCTGCTTGAACGTCATCAGGATGCGTTAATGGAAGACCCAGACTCAGCACTGCTTTTAGGTGACTTATTTATTCGCCAAAACAAAGCCTTTAAAGCCGAGCGACTTTTGCAAAATCTTGAATATAAATACCCGAATGAAAACAAGCTCCAGCTATTTAAGATTAAATTAATGGCTGCCAGAGGTAAACAAGATGAAGCGCTATCGATTCTTGAAAATAACTTATCTACCTACAAGGATAATGCCGGCTTTCTTTTCACTTATTCATTGATGAATTTACAAGCTCAGCAGTTTAAGAATGCATTAAAAGGCGCTGACTTACTAAGCGCTTTGTTTCCAAACGAAGCAGAAGTTTTCAATCTTAAAGCCGGTATATTGATTAGACAGGGTCGATTAGAAGAAGCCAAGGTCAACATAGAAAAAGCGCTAGCGCAAAACCCGACACTTTTCCCTGCGAAATTCAATTTAGCAGCCACGGAAAGCCGTTTAGGAAATGTCGATAAATCTAACCTGCTAGTAGAAGAGTTACTTGCTCTGTCTCCCCAACATAATGAAACGCTGATGCTGAAAGCGTTCAATTTAAACAAAGCAGGAAACCTAGAAGAAGCTAAGCAAATTTATCTCGATATATTGACGCTCACACCTTCAAATACTGGAGCGAGAGAGCGCGTTTCGTCTTTGTATCAACAACAAGGCGACACAAAAAATGCGCTCTATCACTTAGACCTCTTAATCAAAGACGATTTCGACAACGCCGATTATCTCCTTCGAAAAGCAGCGCTTCAGTTAGAAGCAGGTCAACGTGCCGATGCAGAAAAAACGCTAAGTATTGTGAGGAATTTTATCAATGACGATGCCGGCAAGCTTATCGCATATGCTGACCAAGCTCGAAGAGTTGATAATGATGAAAACGCCTTAGACGCCATGGCCCGAGCGTATGAAATAGCGAATACAAGTACGTTTGTCACGTTGCGCTATGTGAGCCTACTGCTCGACATGCAAAACAACGACAAAGCACAATCATTGCTAACAACCATTCCCGCAAACCAACAACAAAATCCGCTTTATTATTTCTTGAAAGGCCGATTGGCAGCAAATAAGGGAAACAGTGAACGTGCTATCAAAGAGTTCGAAAAAGCGTTAGATGTAGACGCTACTTTTGCACAGGCTTTTGTTGCCATTTACAACTACGCACTGAACGATCAGTTCGTCGATGTATTCTTGAATACGGCAAGAAAACTGGTGAGCGAGAATGAAAACAATCTGCTGGCAAAAAACCTGTTGGCGCAATACTTATTCTTCATTCAAGAGTTCGATGAGTCGATAGCGCTTTACAAGGAGCTTGTTGAGCAACCAAACTTACTCAACCCTGCTGAGGCTTACAATCGCCTAGCGATCATGCATATAAAGGAATCGCTAGTCACTGCAAAAAACTATGCACGTCAAGCCTATGACCTTCAGCCTAACTCCGCGAAAATACTGGACACTTTCGGGCATATTAAAGCGCTTCAGGGAGATTACGAAGGCAGTCTTAGAATGCTTAGAGATGCATTTGCAAGAGACGCTAGCGATCCAAATATTCGTTATCACTTAGGCTACACGCTAGCTAAACTCAATAGAATTGAAGAGGCGAAGAAAGAGCTAGAATATGCAGTAAATGTAGAGCGTCCCTTCTTTAAGCGCCCGCAAGCAAGAGCATTATTAGAGAGCCTATAAGGCTCTCTCTCGCATACGATTAAAGGCAGCACGAACAATTGCGTTTGTGCTTCTCCATTTTGCCAATACCAGGGTTAAACGTATTGGTAGGATCTAAGTCTTTGTAAAATTTCTGCAAGTTACTTTCGGCTTCATACAAATGACCTACATTGTGTTCAGCCGGATACTTAGCGCCACGACTGTCTAATAGTGCCAACATATCTGCTTTTACTTTTTTGGCGTCGCTGCCTTTTTTAAGTATGTAATCTTGATGAAAGACATGGCAGAAGAAATGTCCATAATAAAGTGACTTTTCAACGTGTTTGGCGATGTACTCAGGCAGGTTCTCGACCCATAAATCATCATTGCGGCGCAATGCGATATCCAATGCTAAGATGTCTCCTACTTGCTTATGGTGTAACGTTTGATAGCGAACCGCGGCGCCAGCTGCAGCAAAACGTAATAAAAACGCCTTAGACGCTTCTTCTTCATTACAAGTAATGAAGTCACCATCTAGCTTCTCTTCGTTAAACAGCTTGGCCAAAAGTGTTTTAACCTCTTCGATGCCACCATCGCTCATTTTAAGGATTAGATGATGCTCGTACTTGTCGCGGTAGGTTCTTATACTCGAGGGTATTTGGTCAGAAAAGAACTTACTACCGAACTGCATCAATCTATCGCTTAGGTAAGGAGGAAGCAGAGGTAACTTGTTGAGCACGGCATCCACCCGCCCTTTGAGTGCAAACATTTTAGGTAGCGAGTCAGTTCCCAAACGCTGAATACTTATGATGGTATCTTTTCCGTAAACATCTGCAATATCGAACATTTCTCTATGAAGATATTCACCTACTTCAGGAACGTTTTTACATTGAGTCAGTATGTCTCTGCGAATACGAGTAAGTACAGAGGCATCATTCGTACCGATATAAAACGTTTGTTCTTCATTAGGCACTTCGAATGTGTCTAAACGCACCGCGAAAACAGCAATTTTACCTGCGCACCCACTGGCTTCGTAAAGCCGTGTTGGATCGGCATTGAAGCGGCTCGGCGTATCAGCATTCACGTCTCTAACGATGTGTTCATAATCACTTGCCGATGCTTTCATACTGGTTTCACGTAGAGATTTTGGAAAGTTGCCAGAAGAAAGGTTTTCTATAATTTCTTCTGGCGTGTCGCCTAAATCTATCCCTAGGTGATTAACAAGCTTTAGCTCTCCGTTTTTATCCACTTGAGCAAACAGCGATAACTCAGTATAGGCAGGTCCCCTTTTGACAAGTGCCCCACCTGAGTTGTTTGCAACACCACCGACAATAGACGCACCTAGACACGACGACCCAATTACAGAGTGAGGCGCACGCCCGAGTGGCTTTAGCGCCTTTTCAAGTTTGAACAGTGTTGCTCCCGGAAAGCTCAATACTTGCGTTCCGTCGTTAACCAGAACAATATCGTCCATTGCTAACGTATTTATAACCACCACTGGTCTATCGTAGTCGCTTCCACTTGGCGTTGAGCCTTCGGTCAAGCCGGTTTTCGCGGCCTGCATAATAATGATGCAGTTATATTCAACGCAAACCTTTAGCACTTCCCAATATTGCATTAGCGTATGTGGAAAAAGTACAGCCAATGCTTCGCCCTCGCCTGACCGCCACCCCTTGCGATAGTGCTCAGTTTGGCGCGTTCCTACAGCAAGATTGCTTTCCCCGAGTACGCGTTTAAAAGCGTCAATAATTGGGGTTGTTTGCATGTATAACTCCTTAGAACAGTGCAATGCGTATTAAAAAATTAGTTTGTGCCGACTAATGGACCGCCTACGTCAAACACATAAACCCCCAACCATACTAAAATACCTGCAAATGCAACGTAATATATAGTTGGGATAACAGTCTTTCTTAAAGTAGCTCCCTCTTGCCCCATTAATCCTACCGTTGCCGACGCAGCTACAACATTGTGTATTGCAATCATATTTCCGGCAGCCGCCCCAACGGCTTGCGCTGCGATAATTAGTGCAGGTGACAATTGGAGGCTAAGTGCTGCTTCGAACTGAAACTGGCTGAACATCATATTTGATACTGTATTCGAGCCTGCGATAAATGCCCCTAATGCACCAATAGTAGGGCTAATTAATGGGAAAGCTTCGCCAAACATATTGGCGAACAATTGCGCGCCAGCTATCGGCATACTGACGATGTCGGTGCCATTCACACCTGAATTTATAAAAAGCCTAACCATAGGAATTGTGAACATCAATACAAAACCAGCACTTAGCAACGTTTTGCTGGAATCATTGAAAGCCTTAAACAACACTTCTCCCTTGGATACCTTTTTACTTTGAATGATTACTGCAACCAATGCACCTATTAACAACAACCCACCAGGAAGATATAGCGGACTGATTGATGCACTTACACCCGTTTCACCCAGTATGTTGTCAAATGAGAGTGTCAGCGACGTAGTAAATTCTTTTATTGTTGGAAACACTCTGGATATAACGAGCAAAAGTGCAACAACTAAATAAGGGACCCAAGCCGTAACCCAATGCATGGCCTTTTGTGACGTTATGTCGTCTGCTTTTATTTCCAAATTACCCAGCCAACCTTTGTCCCATGACGCTTTCGGCGGGAAATCCCATGTTGTTTTAGGCATCAAGAAACCATTTTTAGCTGCAGTAACAACCACTGCCAAGCTCACCAATCCTCCAATCAACGATGGAAATTCAGGGCCTAATACAATGCCGGTAAATACGTAAGGAATGGTAAAGCTGACGCCCGCGAATAAGGCGAAAGGTAGAATTTGTAACCCTTCGCGCCAAGACTTATTGGAGCCAAAAAAGCGAGTGAGCATTATAGCCATTAAAACTGGCATAAATGAGCCAATAATTCCGTGGATAATTGCCACTTCAGAGGTGATTAGTTGAATAAACTGCTCCCATTGCCAGCCTTGAGCCTGCAAAGTCTGACTGATCGCTTGGCCGTCTAAGCCTTTGTTACACCAATGACTATAGGCGTTCCCACTGCGCCAAAAGAGACGGGTGTGCTTTGGATCATCATACCAATAAGTACGGCAGCCAATGCAGGAAAACCGATGGCAACAAGCAAAGGAGCCGCTATAGCGGCCGGCGTCCCAAAACCAGAAGCACCTTCAATAAAAGTTCCGAAGCACCAAGCAATGATTATTGCCTGGACTCTTCTATCAGGTGAAATGTTGGTGAAACCCTGGCGGATAACATCAATTGCTCCAGTATATTTCAATGTGTTGAGCAGAAAAATTGCACCAAATACAATCCACAAAACAGATACTGTAATCACTAAGCCTTGTAGAATTGAAGCGCCCACCCGTACTGCCGACATATCCCATGCTAAAAGTGCCATAAGTGCTGTACTTGCTAATACAACTGGCATTGCTCTTTTCGCAGACCACTGTAAACCCAATAGCAGCACTGCTGAAAGCGTTATAGGTAACAATGCTAATAATCCAAGGGTTATCTCATTCATGAGTTTTCCTCTTATTATAATTAGTTAATTATTCGAGTTTCTAACGTTAGAAACTCGATGTTAATGCAGGGTTAAAATTTAGGTATGCGACTGTACTAATTTCTCACGTGTTGATATATATGCATTAAAGACAAAGTTTATTTCCATTTTTGGACTAATAGTGGCAAAAGCAGACGATATTATCCTTTTTGTGAACGTAGTTGATGAAGGCTCTTTTTCAAAGGTCGCTCAAAAACTCAACCTAACTAATTCTGTAGTAAGTAAGCGTATCGCACGATTAGAGTCAGATTTGAACGTTCAATTGCTTTACCGCTCTACACGAAAGCTCAATTTAACTGATGCAGGAAGAACACTGTACAATAAGGCGAGAATCGCCAATTTAGCCATTCAAGACGCAGAAGATGCCGTCAGTGGTTACAGTGATGAAGTGCGTGGAAAAATCCGAATTACTATGCCCAATGTATCGGCAAAACTGGTCTTAAATCGCGCAATTGCCGAGTTTTGCAATTTACACGAAGAGGTGGATGTAGAGCTTGCAATTACCAATCGCGTCACCAATATCATCGAAGAAGGTTACGATCTCGCCATTCGTACAGCACATCTTGAGGACTCCTCTCTTATTGCTAAACGCCTTATAGATTCAAAATGGATAGTATGCGCAAGCCCCACATATCTTAAAAACAAAAGCCGCCCAAATCATCCTGATGACTTAACTGAACATAATTGTTTAATTTACAAGTACGATAGCACTGGCCCAGACTTCTGGCCGTTTCATATTGAAGGAGAGCTTCACAACGTGCAAATTGGCGGGCGAATACAGTCAAATAACTTGGATGCGTTAAGGCAAGCCGCTATTGCAGGTGTGGGTGTAGCATTTCTTCCCAAGGCATTAGTGCATGAAGATATCGAAGATGGGGCGCTTTCGCCTTTACTTGTCGAGTACGTAACTAAGACTATGGGTATTTATGCCGTTTATCCTCGTTCGCGTCAGCCTGACAAAAAGCTAAAGCTACTGGTCAACTACCTTCAAGAGGCGTTTGGCAATAGAAGCGCCTATTTTTATTGATAAACATTGAAGTAATCTCCGTTTACATCAAAAACATGGCGCTAAACATAATTGAAGCGATCTTAAAACGCGAACTTAGCTGACGCTTGGATGTAATTGGAGTCAATGCTGTCTATGTTGTCATCATTGATAGAATAAGCACCAAACTCTAGGCCAACATCAAGACGCGGCGCTACCGTATCAATTACATTCACCGCCCAGTGCGAACGTTTGCGCCCCAAAATATCTGTTTTAGCTGCTCCATAAAATACAGTGCTGCGGAGGGTTTCGGTCCAAAAATGGCGATACGCTACGGTATAAGCCAGCGTACTTTCCGTTTCCAATGTTTGAGTTGCAGGATCCTCAACAACATCAGCAGTCATGCCGGCCGCAGCATACCGACCTGGCTTACCCGCGGTTAATTGAAAACGTAGATCATCTTTTGCAAAAAGTGGTATTTTGCCTGCGATATTTACTGCTGCTGTAACTTCTTCAACCCCTCCTTGATCGACAAGTCGTATTACAGAGCCGAAAGCATATTGCCCATATTGACTATCTAAATTGTATCGTACAACAAAGTCGGGTGTAGACTCATCAGGGTCAGCGGCTACACCTGTAAGCCCTACAGCATTGGCAGGTGCGTCGGTATCACCATCCCCAATGGTCTCCGGGCTTTCGATGGCAAATTGCCAGTTTCCAGAGGTGTATCTAACCTGAACTTGCCTTGCAAACACTTCTCCTACATGAGGACCACCAAAATCTAACGACTCAGGAATAACGTGAAGCGGCATAAAGGTGCTCCAGTTTTGCCCCGCACTCCAGTTCTTATAGGTGATGAAGAAGTGACGTAATCTCAAGTTAGTAGAGTTACTTACCGCTTCGTTACCGCCTCCGCCATACATATCGACTTCTATAAAAGTACTCACCTCCCCTATAGAAACGCCCATATTTAAGCGTGACTCTCCTACATTGAAACCTGTGTGTGATGTCTCTATTGCTTCCCCGCCAGGAAAATTACCAATCCAATAATCCTGATAAGCAATATCCCCTTCAACATGCCTGACATCTACTTTGGCATAACCTCCAACACTAACCTTAACGTGTTCGTTACCGACCTTCCCGTTGAACAACTCTATGCCGTAAGAAGGGTTAAGAATTAGCGCTAATGCACAAGCAGATAAGCGTAGGGTGTATTTATTGTTTGTTTTCATTATTCGTCCTAATAGCTGAAACTATTTAACATGTCGTTAACGGGCGGATAATGTATTCGTTCGTGCTCAGAGGATAAACCGAGTTTAGAATATTAACTTTTTCCTAAATTCGCATAATCAGAGGTTTACTTTTTGAATGTTAATTGTGTAAAGAGATGAAGAATATTGAGCATAAATCGCTCAATAGAAAAATAATAAAAGGCTACTTGTTGCTAACACGATAAGTGAAAGTAATGATATTGACTGAAGTGCCTTACCCCAACTTTGCGAAAACCAACTTAAACACAAAGACAAAGAAAACACGGTAAGTGCAGACATAATAGTATCTGCAGGCGAGAATGTCGCTTGATTTACACTCAATGCAAATACGGCAAAACCAGTACCTATGGCACCGACTGCGCTCACAATCATGCATAATATGAAATGCGCACAAAGCTTAGCTATATCTCGGGGCATTGAGCGCACAGAAACTACCGCTTCGTTTGAATTATATAACTGCATCGCAACCTCTTAACCCTCTCAACAATAAGTTAATGATAATCGTTATCATTATTAAATCAAGAAAATTAATTAGCTGTATTAGGAAAATTCATTAAACAAGAAAGCGTAATCTGTCGCTATTCGACCAGTGGCTTTTTGGTAAATCGTTTTTTGTTATGAAGCTGCCGATTAATGGTCTTTCGCGGAATCTACTGGCAATAAAAAAGGCACTGTCTCCAGTGCCTTTTGGTTTTAATTGCTGACAACGAAAAGTCCGCTGTCATCTGCATCAATACGAATGGTTGATTCCGGTATTAATTCGCCAGCGAGTAATTGATGCGCGAGTGGATTTTCCACCTGCACTTGTATCGCTCGCTTAAGCGGACGTGCGCCAAACACTGGGTCGAAGCCCGCGTCCGCCAATTTATCCATAGCCGCGGCAGACAGAGTAAGCTTATATCCTTTTTCTGCGAGCCTAGCGCGAAGCGAGGCAAGCTGAATTTTAGCAATAGATTTTATTTGCTCCTTCCCTAATGGATGGAATACCACAATATCATCGACGCGGTTGATGAACTCCGGTCTGAAGTGTTGCCCTACAACACTCATTACCGACGCTTTCATATCGTCATACTGACTTTCGTTGTGCTTATCTTGAATGATATCTGAACCTAAGTTGGACGTCATGATCACAACGGTATTTTTAAAATCTACAGTACGTCCTTGTCCGTCAGTCAACCGGCCGTCATCTAGTACTTGAAGCAGAATATTGAATACATCTGGATGTGCCTTTTCAACCTCATCCAACAAAATGACCGAGTATGGTTTGCGACGCACCGCTTCGGTTAAGTAGCCACCTTCCTCGTAGCCAACATAGCCAGGAGGTGCACCCACTAAGCGTGCTACCGAGTGTTTTTCCATAAATTCTGACATATCGATACGCACCATGGCATCTTCAGTATCGAACATAAAGCCTGCCAAGGCTTTGCAGAGCTCAGTTTTGCCCACGCCAGTTGGCCCTAAAAATAAGAATGAGCCAATAGGTCGATTTGGATCCGCAAGCCCAGCACGTGAACGGCGAATTGCGTTTGAAACCGCTTCAACCGCTTCTTCTTGTCCAACAACCCGTTTGTGAAGTACGTCTTCCATACGCAACAGCTTCTCACGCTCACCCTCAAGCATTCGCGCTACAGGTATACCCGTCCATCGCGAAAGCACATCTGCAATTTCAACGTCCGTCACTTTATTTTTGAGTAACGTCGTCTCGCGAGTTTCGTTTTCAGCCGCTTGCTCTAACTTTGCTTCAAGCTCTGGAATACGGCCGTACTGAAGTTCCGACATGCGATTCAAATCAGATGCACGTCGCGCTATTTCCAAGTCAAGTTTAGCCTGCTCAAGCTCCCCTTTAATGGTTTGAGTGCCCTGCATGGCGTCTTTTTCATCCAGCCACACTTTCTCAAGCTCTGCGTACTTGGTTTCCGCTTGCTCACGCTCTAACTCAATCATCTCAAGTCGCTTATGACTCGCATCATCTGTTTCTTTGGCCAGAGCTTGCTCTTCCAATTTTAGCTGGATGATACGACGCTCAAGACGATCCATCTCTTCGGGCTTGGAGTCTATTTGCAATCGAATGCTAGACGCAGCCTCGTCTATAAGATCAATGGCTTTGTCTGGCAATTGGCGGTCGCTAATATAACGATGCGACAAACTTGCCGCTGCAACGATAGCGGGATCAGTAATATCTACCGAGTGATGGAGCTCATAGCGCTCTTTTAAGCCACGCAGAATAGCAATAGTGTCTTCAACGCTTGGTTCTTCAACTAATACCTTTTGGAAACGACGTTCAAGTGCTGCGTCTTTTTCAATGTACTGACGATATTCATCCAGTGTTGTAGCACCAACGCAGTGAAGTTCACCACGGGCTAACGCAGGTTTAAGCATATTACCTGCATCCATCGCTCCATCGCCCTTCCCTGCACCTACCATGGTGTGCAGTTCGTCAACGAATAAGATCACGCGGCCTTCTTCTTTAGCCAGCTC
>CEVQ01138793.1_pt1 | contig 14759 bp, 12 predicted proteins | sample 356551 | NCBI WGS metagenome assembly CEVQ01 (sample SAMEA2623756, study PRJEB7988) | marine metagenome | biome: marine biome (ENVO:00000447); feature: mesopelagic zone (ENVO:00000213); material: "saline water (ENVO:00002010), including plankton (ENVO:xxxxxxxx)" | depth 250 m | reverse complement strand
CGCTCCCAAAGCGAGTGCGCTACCGCTGCGCCACACCCCGTAATTAATCATTTTATACGTAAAATTCAAAGATTTATCAATGAAAATAACTAAAATTGAAGTAGTATATCCTTCTTATCAAGATTCTTTGAGAGCATGGAGACCAAATTTATGGCAAATAATAACTAAAATCAATACTGATAGAAAACAGATTATAGGTTATGGAACTGGTGGAGGAGGAAATTCTTCGCTAGAAGTAATCGTAGGCCATTTATCAGAATTAATTATAGGAAAAACAATCAATAACACTGAAGATATTCAAAAAATATTTGATTACTTATATGCAGAAAGCATACCATATGGACGAGGTGGTATAGCATCTATGGCAATTTCTGCAATTGATCTTGCACTATGGGATGCCTATAGTAAGTATTACAAAATTCCTATAAAAAAATTATTAGAAAAAAATGAAAATCAACATAATGACAAAATAAATACTTACGCAACAGGTAATAATATTGATCACTACAATGAATTAGGATTAAATAATTTCAAACTATCTGTAAGGTCTGATGGGGATTATGAAAAAGAGTCTAATAAATTGTATGAATTGATATCAACAATTAGGAAAAAATACAATAATACCAATAAAATCATGTTAGATTGTTATATGAGTTGGGATATAGATTATACAAAAAAAATATCAAAAAAATTGAAAGATTTAAAAATTGAATGGTTAGAAGATGTTTCTACTCCAGAAACTATGTTATTTTCACCGTCAATAATAAATGATTTAAACGGAATAAAACTTGCAGGAGGAGAACATGACCTTAACTACAATAATTTTAAATTGATGAAAAAAAATAAAACATACCATTTGTGGCAACCAGACATTACATGGTGTGGTGGAATTAGCTCATTGTTAAAAATAATAAATATTAATAAGAAAAAGTACAAAATTTTTCTGCATAGAGGCGGCGAACCTTGGGGATTACCACTAATAGAATCAGGAGTTGTTGATAATATGGCAGAATTACATAATCCTAAAAGTAAAAATCTTCAAATGGAGCAATGGAATAACAAAACTATAAAATCATTAGAAGATGGTATATTAATAACTGATGATTATTTGGGGTTTGGTGCAAACCCTATTAAAGGACTTTTTAATGATTAAAAAAAATATAGAAATTGTTTTTTTAGGAACAGGAACATCAGAAGGTGTTCCAAGAGTTAGCTGTCTAACAAACAACTCAAATTGTAAAGTATGCAATGATGCAATAAAACCTAACTCAAAAAACAGGAGGTTGAATACAAGCATTCTGGTCAAAATAAAAGATGCAGAAAATCAAAAAAATATAATGATAGATGCTGGAAAATTTTTTTACCAATCTGCAATACAATGGTTTCCAAAACATAATGTGAAGAAAATTGATGCAGTAATAATGACTCACGCCCACCAAGATGCTGCTGGAGGATTTGACGATCTTAGAGATTGGACCAATAATACCCAAAATAGTATTCCTATTTATTTGAGAAAAGAAGATTTGGAAGTAGTTAGGAAAACCTTTTATTATCTTGTGGATACATCAAAAATCACATCAGGCGGAACCGTGGCCAAGTTAGATTTTAAAATAATAAATCAAGAAAAAATAAATATTTTAGGAGAAGATTTTTTACCTCTAAAAGTAAACCATGGTGAAGGCTATTTTGCAAATGGTTACAGAATTGGTAACTTTTCATATATTAGTGACTGTTCTTATATCCCCGAAGAAACAATTAACAAAATTAAAGGTAGTGACATATTGGTTATAGATGCACTGAGAAAAGGAAGAAGGCATAAATCTCATTTTACTCTAGAGGAGGCGATTGAAAAAACCATAGAATTAAGGCCCAAAAAAGCCTACTTTACAGATGCTTGTCATGACATAGATCACAATGAGGTCAATAAATATCTAAAAGCTGAGTCAATTAAATCAAATATTGAAATGGAATTCGCCTACGATGGATTAAGTATTCTGCTATAAATCATTTTCTATATGATGTATAAGAAATAATTCATTGTTATGAAGATTTAGTTGTAAGTCTTAATGTTAAATAACCAAAGATACCTGCAAGCAATGAAGCTATTAAGACTCCAAGTCTTACAGAGGTTTGATATTCTGGATCTGTAAAGGCTAGGCTTCCGATAAACAAGCTCATAGTAAATCCAATTCCTGTGACTAATGAAAGTCCATAATATTGTGCCCAAGAAATGTCTGATGGTAATTTACAAATTTTTAAAATACTTCCTAAATATGTGAATAACATTACACCAATTTGTTTACCAAAAAATAAGCCTAATATGATTCCTAACGTGACTGGGTCCCAAAGAAGATTCAGTTTCATTCCTGAAAAAGAAACTCCAGCATTGGCAAAAGCAAAAATTGGCAAAATAATGAAATTTACCCAGGGCTGTATTGAATGTTCTAGTTTGTATAAAGGTGACTGGACTGATTTGTCTTTAGATTTTATGGGTATAAACTGAGCTAATAAGACTCCTGCTAAGCTTGCATGTATTCCAGATTTCAGTACAAACACCCAAAGTAAAATTCCTAAAATAACATAGGGCGATAATTTGTTGATTTTCCTATTGTTTAAAACAAATAAAATAAAGGTAGCTATAGCAGCAAAAAACAAGTAATTAATTGATAAGTCAGACGCGTAGAATGACGCAATAATTATTATCGCTGCTAGATCATCAATTATTGCAATCGCTACCAAAGTGACTTTTAAGGAAATTGGTACTCTATTTCCCAATAATGTGACCACACCTAATGCAAAAGCTATATCTGTTGCTGTGGGTATAGCCCATCCGTTAGTAGTTACTTCATTACCAAAATTTAAACTGATATAAATGATTGCAGGTATAGTTATTCCGCCTATCGCTGCAATTGCAGGTAAACTAAATTGTTCTCTTGTGGAAAGATGGCCTTGAACTACTTCTCTTTTGATTTCTAATCCAACCAAAAGAAAGAATATTGCCATGAGACCGTCATTAATCCAGTGATGTAAATCCTTATCTATAGCAAAATTAGAAATATTTATATTGATAGAAGTATGTAAAAGTTTAGAGTATGAGTCGCTTAAAAAGGAGTTTTCAACAAATATCGCAGCGATAGCAGATAAAAGTAATAAAATTCCTGGAGCAGATTTTAATTTGAAAAATTTTCTAATAATTTCTATTGGCATTTTTTATCTCTATTTTTATGTAATTAATGGTCGTTATGATAGTATAAAATCACCTAATTATATTTTTTGGTTTCCAAAAGTTTTTTGAATCATCAAAAGATAGTAAACCTATAAATTTATGATTCAAATTATATATTTTTATTTCTTCATTATTCAATAAATTTAAACTCAGATTTTCAGAAGAAAACACTTTTCCTTGATAAAATTCATTTTCAATTTTTCTATTCATAATAAATTTTGGCAAATGATTTAATATTTTATTTATTGGTATTAATTCATCTATAAAATCGTTAGATAATTCATTAATATTCAATGAATTGATAATTTTGAATTGTCCATACTGTACTCTTTCTAAACTTGATAAAACAGATGGAACTTTTAAAGATCGTCCAAGATCATTAGCAAAACTTCTGACATAAAAGCCAGATCCACATTTTATTCTAAGTTTAATTTTTGGATTATTCCAACTTAAAATTTCAATGTTTTCAACTAATACTTTTCTAGGTTTTATAATAATGTTTTCTTTTCTCCTTGCATAATTGTATAGTTTTTCTCCTCTTATTTTTACAGCACTGTAAATAGGTGGGTACTGGTCAATATTTCCTATAAATTTTTTCAAATGTTCTTTAATTTGATTGAAATCAATATTCAAATCATTGTTTTTTTCTAATATTATTCCTTCCAAATCATAAGTATCTGTTGAAATTCCAAAAGTTATTTCGGCTTCATAAATCTTATTTAAATGTAAAAAATATTCAAAATATTTTGTGGCAGAATTAAACAAAATAGGAAGAATCCCTGTGGCTAGAGGATCTAAAGTTCCTCCATGGCCTATTTTTAACGATTTATCTAAGGATTTGATTTTTTTTACAACATCATTAGAAGTCCAATTTAAAGGTTTATTAATCATTAAAAAACCATCATTGAATCTTGTCATTTAATTCTTAAACATCTTTCGTAATTTTATTTATAAGATTGTCAATTTTTTGCTGGAATTCAAATGAGTTATCTATAATAAAAGTCAACTTTGGTATACGAGATGATCTTATAGATTTAGAAATGGCATTTTGTAAAATATAAGCTTTTTGATTGAGTTCTTTGATAATGTTATCTTTAGAATTATTATCACCAAATACACTAATCTTTACTTTACAATAAGAAAAATCTTTTGATATATCTGCATCAATTACTGAAATCATTGAACTTTGATTATCAAAAAAATCTTTTCGTGATATATATTCTCCTACTACTTTTATAATAGTTTTATCAAATTTTTCTTTTCTAAATTCCATATCAATTAATTTAAATCGTAACATTCAAAAATATCATTCACTTCAAATTCATGATAACCATCTAAAACAATACCACCTTCCAAATTATTCCTTATTTCAGTAACACTTTGAGTTAGATGTCTCATAGATTCTATAACTCCATCAAAAATTACGTTCTCTTTCCTTAACACTCTAATCCTAGAATTTCTAATTATACTTCCATCGGTAACTCTTACCCCTGCGATTTTTTGTCTTTTTCCTCTAGGGAATATTTCGAGAACGTTGGCTTGTCCTATAATTTTCTCTGTTTTTATTTCACCTTTCATTCCCAGTATAATTTCCTTAATTTCATCAACTAGAGTATAAATTATGTCATAAGATCTAATAGGGATATTATTTATCTCAGATTGGCTTCTTGCCCCGCTTTGGACAAATGTTTGAAAAGCTATAATCATTGAATCATCGGCACTAGATGCTAGCATAACATCAGATTCTGTAACTGCACCTACTGTGCCAGAAATAATTTTTACTTGAACATCTTCATTAGTAAAATCATTTATTACTCGTTCAACAGCTGCTAAACTACCATCAGAACCTGTTTTTATAATTATATTTATTTCTTGTTCTTTAGAAGCTTTTGCTCGTTTTACGACCTGAGATAAAGTTGTTACCCCAGCTTGATCGTATTTTTTATTCCTAGATCTTTCTTGAATAATTTTTCTAACTTTTTTTTCATTATTAACCACCTCTACAATATCACCAACTTTATTTATACCTGGCAGTCCCATTATTAGTGTAGGAGTAGAAGGTTTTGCGACATCGATTTTTTCTCCAAATCCATCGGTCATTTGTCGAATTTTTCCTGAAATAGTTCCAACAACTATCAAATCTCCAATAAAAAAAGATCCAGATTTAACTAATACTGTTGACATAGGTCCTTTTTGTGGGTCATTGTAAGATTCTATTACTATTCCCATTCCTGGAAGATTTGAATTTGCTTGTAACTCATTTATCTCTGCCAAGAGATTTATTGATTCCAATAGTTCATCTATACCTGTTTTGTTAAGTGCAGAAACGGGCACACATATAACTTCTCCTCCTAAATCCTCTACGATTACTTCATGTTCAGCTAATTGTCCTTTAATTTTTTCGATATTTGCACCCTCTAAATCTATTTTATTAATTGCAATTATCATTGGAACTGAAGCATTCTTTGCATGGTTGATTGATTCTATTGTCTGTGGCATTAAACCATCGTCTGCAGCAACAACTAGTACAACTATATCGGTAACACTTGTACCTGAAATTCTCATAGATGAAAAAGCTTCGTGACCCGGAGTATCTATAAAAGTCATTTTTTCTTTGTTATGTTTTACTTGATATGCACCAATTTTTTGTGTAATCCCACCTTGTTCTTTTGAAACTTCATTTGATTCCCTAATTGAATCTAATAAGGTAGTTTTACCATGATCTACATGACCTAATACTGTTATTACTGGGGCTCTATTTTCTCCAGTGTTTTTTTCATTTGTATCTATTTCTGATCCTACATTCAACGCAGATGTATTATCTACTGATTCCTTTGGCTTCAAAACTTGATAATTAAAAGATTGGGCGACTCTTGCAGCAATTGCAAAATCCACTTCCTCATTTACTGTCGCCATTATCCCTAATTTGATTAGTGATTTTATTATTTCTATTGGCGATTCATCTAAAATTTCAGAAAGTTCACCCACGGACAGAACCAATGGTAAAGCTATAGGTCCCTTTTTTTCCTCTTGATTGGATTGTTCAGGTTCTTTTGTAGTCAACACTACCTTTTCTAATTAACGTTTATTTCTTCTTTTCTTATTAGATTTTTTACTTTTTGTACTATTAGAATTATAAACATTCACAGATTCAATATCTTCAGCAAATCTTATGACCTCATCATCTGAATTTTCTGTTTTTTTAGAACCTCCAATGTTCCAAATTTCCTCAGAAGAAAAATCTAAAATGGTTTCTTTTTCTTTAGCTTTTCTTTCTTCTTCAAGTTCTTGTTTTTCAAGATCTTCAATTTCTTTTTCCAATACTCGAAGTTCTTCTTCTTCATTCAATGGTTTAGACTCATCAAATATTTCAGAATCAATAATTTCTTCTGCCTGAATTTCTGATTCGTTTACTATCGGTAAAACTTCTGGCGTTCCTTCTGTTATTTTTTCCTTTGTTAAGGGAATCTCTTGTTCTTGAATTTCTTTTTGTTCATTTGGTATTTCTGTTTTTACTTCAACTTCTTCTTCTGCTTGGACATCAATTTTCCAATTTGTTAATTTTGCAGCTAATCTTGCATTTTGACCTTCTCTACCTATTGCCAAAGAAAGTTGTTTTTTTGGAACAATAACAATAGCTGATGCATTCTCTTCATCTATATTAACTTTCGAAACACTAGCTGGTGATAAAGAATTAGTAATTAATATCTTTGGATCTTCATTCCAATCAATAACGTCAATTTTTTCTCCTAGCAGTTCATTTACCACATTTTGAATTCTTATACCTCTTAATCCTACACAAGCTCCAACAGCATCTATTTCAGAATCTTCTGATGCAACAGCAACCTTAGATCTTGCGCCTGCTTCTCGTGAAAGAGCTTTTATCTCAACAACTCCTGTATTTATTTCAGGAACCTCTGTTTCAAAAAGTTTTCTTAATAAATCCGGATGTGTTCTAGATACAATTATTTCTGGTCCTCTTACAGTCCTTTGAACCTGTGTTACATAGAATTTTAATTTTTGACCAACTCTGTATTTCTCATAAAAAGTTTGTTCACTTATAGGCATTAGAGCTATAGTTCTCCCAATGTCAACAAATACATTTTTTGACTCCATTCTCTGAACAGTGCCAGTTATTACTTGTCCTTCTTTATCCGAGAATTGGCCAAAAACCAAATCTCTCTCTGCTTCCCTTAATTTCTGTAATACAACTTGCTTAGCTGTTTGAGCTGCAATTCTACCAGGGTTATATTCAAGAAACCCGGTTTCAATAAAATCTCCGACACGTAAATCCTCATTGATTTTTTTCGCTTCTTCTTCAGAAATTTCTGATAGAGGGTCTTCAATATTTTCTTTTTCTTTTACATTCAAAATAGTTTTTACTATTACATCTCCTGTTTCAGAATCAACTTCAACAGATATATCTTGACCTTTCGACGCAGGATCTTTTCTATAAGCAGAAGCAATTGCTTCTTTTACAGCCGAAACAACTATTGATTGATCTAGATTACGTTCAGCAGCCAATTGTGTTAAGGCTAAAAACAACTCGTTTTTCAATACTTTCTCCCTAAATCTATAAATATAAAAAAAAGTGGGCATTGCCCACCTTCTCTTTTAAAAATCCTTTTTTTTTCTTTTATGTTTATATGATACCACTTTTAGAAAATAAGTTTAAGTTTCAAACCTAACAATTTAATAAAAATATCTATAGTGAAATATTTTCAAAAAATTTTATTACTTCTTCAAAGGTATAATCATAAGTCTTTTTATCTTCTCTTATATAAATCTCTATTTGTTTTTTTTCAATACTTCTCTTAGAAATAACAATTCTAAATGGCAATGATAATAAATCAGAATCATTAAATTTAACTCCAGTTTGAATATCTCTATCATCATACAACACATCGAAACCTAATTTATCGATTTCGAAAAATAATTTCTCTGACAAATTCTTTACTTCGTCATCTTTAATTTGTAAAGCTAAAAGATAAACTGAAAATGGAGCAATAGTTAAAGGTAAATTCATACTATCATTACTATAGTTAGCTTCTATACATGCTGCCAAAAGTCTTCCAACTCCTATTCCGTAGCATCCCATTAATAGGCTTTTCTCTTCTCCTTTTTGGTTAGAATAAGTTGCTGACATCTTCTTTGAATAAGCATCCCCCAATTTAAACACATGACCAACTTCAATCCCACGTTTTGATCTTAAAATTCCACCATCTATTGCTGAAAATCCTTCTTCAGCTTCAGCAAAATCTAATATTATTTCAGGGTTAATATCTTTTAATATGTTTATACCTGAAATATGTTTATCTTTTCGATTAGCTCCAACCACAAAATTTCCAGGACCTTTCAAAACTGAGTCATCATAAATAAATTTTATATTTTGAACATCGTATGGAGATATAAATCCAGGCGTTAAGCCAGAATTATTAAGTTCTGTATCATTAGCAGGAGTCAGTTCTGTTACCTTTAGATAGTTTCTAACCTTTGTTTCATTTATTTTATAATCTCCCCTTATCACACATCCAATCAGTTTATCATCAGCCTTATAAATCACTGTCTTTAGAAATTTATGATAGGGTAATGATAATTCTTTATGCAATGAATCAATAGTTTTTAAATTTGGGGTGTCAATTATTCTAATATTTTCTGAGTTCTCTTTTTCAAATTCATTTTTAATGAAAATGGCTTTTTCTACATTTGCAGAATATTCCCCTTTATCGCTTATCAAAATTATATCTTCTCCACTATCAGCTAACATGATAAATTCATTTGATTCTTTTCCACCTATAGCCCCTGAATCGGCATCTACAATTACTATTTCAGTTGCACATCTAGAAAATATGTTTTTGTACACTTGTATTAATTTTTTATAAGAAACATCCATACCTTCTTCATTCATATCAAAAGAATAAGCATCTTTCATTTCAAATTCACGAACTCTTAATAACCCTCCTCGTGGTCTAGGTTCTTCTCTATATTTTGTTTGAATATGGTAGAGAATGAAGGGTAAATCTCTATAAGAATTAACATTTTTTGAGACAATATCAGTAACTGTTTCTTCGTGGGTTGGAGCTATGATATATTTATTTTCTCTTCGATCCATAAAACTCGCAAGAGGTGGAATGAAAGTATCTAATCTGCCAGAAGCTTCCCATAATTCTGCAGGTTGAACTACAGGCATATTAATCTCTAATGAACCGGAATTATTCATTTCTTCACGTATTATATTTTTAATTTTTTCTATAGAACGCCAACCCATAGGTAAGTAACTAAAAATCCCAGAAGAAACTTGAGATATAAAACCTGTTCTATGTAAAAGTCTATGACTTTCAGCTTCAATATTTTGAGGATCTTCTCTATAAGTTTTCCAAAAAAAATTACTAAGTTTTTTTGAACCTAGTAATTGTCTTATATTCATTATTTACCCCACTTATTCAAAACATATTCATCAACTAATTTTATAAAATCATCGGCAATATTTGATCCAGATAGTAACTTTATCTTTTCTCCATCAATATAAACTGGAGCAACAGGATTCTCTCCTGATCCTGGTAAAGAAATACCAATATTTGCAGCTTTAGATTCTCCTGGACCATTTACTACACATCCCATTACAGCTACTTTTAAGTTTTCAGAACCTGGATATTTTTTTATCCATTCTTTATTTTTTTTATCAAGATAATGTTTGATTTCTCCTGTGAGTTCTCTAAAATAATTTGAAGTTGTTCTCCCACAACCTGGGCATGCCGTAACTTCTGCCTTAAAATTTCTAATTGATAATGATTGAAGAATTTCTTTACATAGCTCTACTTCTGCTGATCTTTGGGAATTTAATTCTGGAGTTAATGAAGATCTTATCGTATCACCTATACCTTCATGAAGTAAAATAGATAATGCAGCAGTAGTAGACACAATTGATTTTATTCCCAATCCAGCTTCAGTTAATCCTAAGTGTAAGGGAGCTTTAATGGATTTGGATATTCTTCTGTAACATTCAACCATTTGATTTAAACGAGACACTTTACACGAAACAATAATCTTATCCTCTTTTAAACCATAATCCAATGCTTTGTCATAAGAAATCAATGCACTTGATACTAATGCATCAGACTCAATTTCTTGCGATGTTTTGTTTCCAGAGTATTCATCCATCTTAATATTTAATAACTCTTGATCTAGTGATCCCGCATTAACACCAATTCTTACGGGTTTATCTAAATCTTTAGCAATATCAATGAATGTTTTGAAATTTTCATCTTTCCTATTGCCTTTTCCAAGATTTCCAGGGTTTATTCTGTATTTGTCTAATAGTTCAGCACATTTTGGAACATCTCTAAGAATTTTATGCCCGATAAAATGGAAGTCGCCAACGATAGGTACATAAATATCTTTATCAGACAATCTTATTTTTATTTCTTCAATTGCTTTTGCAGCAGCAGTATTATTAACTGTAACTCTTACGATCTGAGAACCTGCATTGTATAATTCTTCAATTTGTGAAACTGTGTTTACAATATCTGAGGTATCAGTATCAGTCATTGACTGAATAACAATAGGATTTGATCCTCCTACTTCTATCCCTCCTATATTTACTACGTGAGTGTCAGTTTTCATTCAATAAACCTATAATCTAGCTATATCTTTAATAGAAATAAAAATAATCATTAATATAAGTATAATAAATCCAAGTCCATGAATATAGGATTCTACGCGTTCAGGAACTTTTTTCCCTTTTCTCAAAATTTCTACAAATAAAAAAGCAATTCTTCCTCCATCGAGTGCAGGAAATGGTAAAAGGTTAATTATGGCTAAAGAAAGACTAATTGAAGAGGCTAGAGTAATTAAGATCACAATTTTAGTTGAAAAAGTATTCTCTGATTCCACTATCTTACCACTTAAATCTCCTAATCCTATCGGTCCTACAGCTTTAGGTCCATCAAAGATTGGATTTGTAGATCTATTGATTAAACCTTTTATAGAAATGAAACTCAAACTATATATATCTACAGCATTTCTTAAAGCAAATTTGTATTGATCATTAATAGACTGAGATAAAATCTTTTTTTCACCCTCAGAAATTAATATACCTACGGAACCCTCTTGAATAAAATTTCTTATTCCGTATCTATTATCTATTTTTCTAGCTTCAATTAAATCAATTCCATCATCATTGGCATCTATCACTATTGGTATTTTTTCACCGTAATAATAATCACCAAATTTTTTAGCATCATTTAAACTTATTTCTCCAAATTTTTTGGCGTTTTCGCTTACTAATAATTCTGTAACTGTTCCAGCATAAGGATCATATTTTCTGGCTTCAGTTAGTGTCATATCTTCGGGTATAGATCTCCTTGGAGGATTCCATCTTCCTACAACGAGAATTTCATTAAAATCATTATTGTACTGATATTTGCTTTTATCTCCTGGTTTAGAAAAAACAATAGGAATACCTCTTTCTACAACCCATAAAACTTCTTTTCCTAGATTTTGAGTAACAACATTTTGTAAATCATTAATTGAGAAAATTTCTTTCTGATCTATTTTAACGATTTTGTCTCCAGATCTTATTCCAGCTAATTCTGCTGGTGAATTTGGAATAACAGATTGTACAATTATATCCGTAGATTTATTTGGCGATATAATTAGATACACTGTAAAAACCATTAAAAATGGAATAATGAAATTTACCAAAGATCCTGAAAATAAAATGATGAAACGTTGAATATAACTCGCCTTAGAAAGAGAACCTTCAGATATATTTGCTTCTTCTCCAAACAACCTAACAAATCCTCCAAGTGGTATTATATTGATACTCCAAATCATGGTTTTAACTTTTATCGTTTGATTTGAAATATTTGAAATTTTTACTTTCATAGAATTATTTTTTATCTGTGAATTATCTTCATTTATTTTTTCAATTGAATTTACTACATTTTCATCAAAAGAAATATTAACTACTTCTCCATTATTAAATTTCAAAAGAGAGTCATGTAAATTTGGTGATATTTTGTATTCTTGTTCATTAGTCCAAAAACCATAAATTCTAGGAGGGAATCCAATCCCAAATTCCAGAATCTTAACTTTAAATAATTTTGCTGTAAAAAAATGAGCAAATTCATGTAAAATTATTAGTGGAGTAATAATTACAGATAAAGTCAGAATACTAGTAATAAAGTGCATAGTATCAAATCATATTTCATATTGTTTAGATTTATCTAATGTTATTTTCTCTAAATCTTTTTTCAATTGCATCAAATTATCAAATGACATAGAAAGATTGATTTGCTTATCATATAAAATCTCTTTCATTAAAACAGGAATTGATAAGTAATGAATTTTTGAAGATAAAAAAAGCTTAACTAGCATCTCGTTTACGAAAGATAAAGCCGAAATGTAAATGGGACCTTTTCTAATATACTCTATGGAAAAATCGTAACATAGGTATTGACCCGATTCCACAGTGTTAAAAGACAAATTGTTTAGAGACTTAAAGTCTAATCTATTTTGATAATTAAATATATTTGATTTGCTACTCAAAGCATACTGAATAGGAAGTCTCATATCTGGTTTTGATAACTGAGCTAAAATGGAACTATCTTCAAATTCAACCATTGAATGTACTATACTTTCTCTGTGTATCAATACTTCTATCTGATCAATTGGGATATTAAATAAATAACTTGTTTCAACAATCTCAAAAATTTTATTCATCATTGTTGAGGAATCTACAGTGATCTTATCTCCCATATCCCAATTAGGATGTTTTGTGGCTTCTATGGGTGTGATTTTCATTAAATCATTTTTTTTATAATCTCTGAATGCTCCACCAGATGCAGTTAATATTATTCGATTAATTTTTCTTTTTTCACCGCTTAGGCATTGCCATATCGCGGACGGCTCAGAATCCACGGGAAAAATTGTTGCATTATTTTTTTTTGAAATTTCTAATAATAATGGTCCATAAGTTACAATTACTTCTTTGTTTGTTAAAGCTATATCTTTTCCAGATTTAAGCGATTCTAAAATCGGTTTTAAAGCATCTGATCCAGAAGAAGCAAAAAATACAAAATCTACACTCTCAAGTTTTACTATCTCTGAGGATTCCAATAATTTAGATCTACTATTATTAATGATTTCCTTAGCCAAATTGTCATAATATTTTGGCTTATATTTATGAATTTGTTCTGATAATTTAGATAAATTCTTTCCAGCAGATAAAGCAAATATACTATATTCTTCATTTTCATTAATTATTTCAATCGCTTGAGTCCCAATTGAACCAGTTGAACCAATTATTACTATATTCTTCATAATAAAAAGAATATCCAAAATGAAGTTGCAAAGCTAGGTATTAGAGAATCTAATCGATCCAAAAAACCTCCATGTCCATAAAGAAGATTAGAAAAATCTTTTATGTCAATAATTCGCTTTATTTTAGATACTAAAAGATCCCCCAATAAAGAAGTAAGCAAAATCATAAAAACAATAGCAAATAACTTTGGTAAAGAAAAAATCTGGAAGTATTCTTCATAAAAATTTATAAGAAATATACTTGCAACACTAAAAGAAATAATTATTGATCCTAAATACCCTTCAATTGTTTTGTTTGGCGAAATATTTCTTAGGGTATTTAATGGTTTTCCTCTGAACATTTTTCCAAAAATATATCCAAAAGTATCAGATAGAAACACAATAATAAAATTAAGTAATAAAATCCATTTCCAATTGTCGTTGATATATACAATAAAAAAAGAATGTAAAAAAAGAAAAGTATATGAAAAACAAAACAAATAATAAAATATTGTTCTGGATTTGTGGTTACGAATTAACTGAATAATAATTTCATAAAAATATACTAAAAATATCAATAAAAAAACAATATTAATGAAAGTCGAATTCAAGAGGAAGCATAGAAATAATAATAATAAAATAATTATTGAAGTAATAAATCTTTTAAAAAAATTATTATGAACCAAAATTTCTAATCCTTTTATTATATTCTTCTATTACTAAATCTAAATCATGCGTCTCAAAATCTGGCCAAAATTTATCAAAAAATATAAGTTCTGAATAAGCACTTTGCCATAACAAAAAATTAGATAATCTTTTCTCTCCCCCCGTACGAATTACTACATCAGGATTTGATAACATATTGGTCATAAAAAAAGATTCAAAATCTTCTTCAGAAAGTTGATTTCTAATTCTTGAATCAATAATTTTGTTTACAGCTCTGAGAATTTCATCCCTAGATCCATAATTAAACGCTACAGCAAGTGTAAAATCCTTATTATCTTTAGTCATTTCTTCTGATTTTTTTATTCTATCTATCATTTTTTCAGGTAAATTATCAATAGATCCTAGATGAATTATTCTTACTTTGTTTTTATTCAAAAATTTGGATTCTTCATAAATAACTTTACTAGCTAAATCAAAAATAAAATTTATCTCTTTAGGAGAACGGTTCCAATTTTCAGTTGAAAATGCAAATAACGTTAAACATTTAATACCTATTTTTTTTGCA
>CEVQ01358588.1_pt1 | contig 14766 bp, 14 predicted proteins | sample 356551 | NCBI WGS metagenome assembly CEVQ01 (sample SAMEA2623756, study PRJEB7988) | marine metagenome | biome: marine biome (ENVO:00000447); feature: mesopelagic zone (ENVO:00000213); material: "saline water (ENVO:00002010), including plankton (ENVO:xxxxxxxx)" | depth 250 m | reverse complement strand
TATCTTTTTATTTTTTTGAATTATTTTATTTGTTGAAAAAATCGATTTTGTTTGCAAATATTTTCTTAGGACCGATTCCCATTGAGTTTTTAAATATACTGCATGTAAAGGATTTATACCTTTATCATACTCAATAAAAACAGATCTTTTGTTCTTAGATAAATTTAACATAAAAAAAATAAAATCTTTGGAAAGGAAAGGATAATCTGATCCAATAACAAAAACCTCATTATTTTTTGAATTTGTTAAACCTGCATAAATTGCCGCTAAGGGGCCAGTGTTTTCTTCAAAATCTTCAATAATCTCCATCCCAAGATCTTTGCCTAGTCTTACTATAGAATCATTTTGATTTTTTCTTACCACTAATAAAATTTGAGAAAAAATTTCTTTTATAGAATCATTTATACGGATTAGTATTTTTTTTCCTCTCACATTTATAAGAGGTTTTAACATTTTTATTCTTTTATTAGAGCCTCCAGCTAGGATTATCGCTGTTTTATTTTCCATTTTTCATTATCATTAAAAAATTAAACTTTTAATTATTATATTTTATGAAGAGCCAATGAGCGATATAATATTTGATTTTGGACATTTTAAAATAGAAGCTAGTCTTAATGATTCACCAACTTCTAAGGCTTTACTAGAAATTTTACCAATAGAAGGTTCTGCACAAACATGGGGAGAAGAGATATACTTTTCAACCGACATTGATATAGATGAAGATAAATGGGCAAAAGAAACTGTTGAATTAGGAGATCTAGCATTTTGGCCTCCTGGTAAAGCATTATGTTTATTCTTTGGGCCTACACCTATAAGTGGTTCAGGAGAAATAAGGCCTGCATCTTCGACCAATATCATGGGAAAGTTACTTGGTGATTTAGAAATTCTAAAATCTGTTAATTCTGGATCTTTAATTAAGGTTGATTTTAAATAAATGTTATTATCTGAAAAATTAAAGAAAAATAATTTAGAACTATGGGATAAAACTCACAAAAAACATCCTTTTGTAAATGCTATTAAAGATGGATCTTTAACTATTAATAAATTTAGATATTATATGATACAAGATTACAAATTTTTGATAGAGTACTGCAAAGTAATAGCCATAGCTATATCTAAATCTGAAAAACTACCTATCATGGCTTATTGGTCAAAACTCTTAGATGAAACATTAAATTCTGAAATGAAAATTCACGAAGATTTTTGTAAAGATTTTGGAATTAATGATTATGAATTATTTGATTCAGAAATGAGTTATGAAACAAAAGCATATTGTAATCATCTTTTAACCATTGCATATAAATATGATATTAATATCATCGCATGTTCACTTTTGCCATGTCAGTGGGGATATGATTATATAGGTAGGGAATTGGGAAAACAAAATAATGCAAAAAAGGGGTCTTTTCACTTGAGATGGATAGATTCTTATAATAATCTTGAATATCAGCAAGCCACAGAATGGCTAAAAAATTTTGTAGATTCTTCAGAAAAAAAACTTAATACAGAATTAGCGCATGAAGTTTTTAAAGAGTCTTTAGAATTTGAATATTTTTTTTGGGATAGAGCTTGGAATGAAAAATAGTAAGGAAATAAATTGAGTATATATAGAAAAGACGAATTAAAAACACATGTACCATTTAAAGGAGCTATATCTTCTCTTCTTACAGGAAAAGAAACAGGATCAAAAATGCTATCAGTATCTCAGATAGTATTAGAGCCTGGATCAAGATCTCCTTTATATAAAATAACTAATGTTGAAGAATCTATTTTTATAGCTAAAGGTCAACTTATGATTCGGTTAGAGAATAACCTATTTGATGCATATAGTGGAGATTGTGTTTTAGCAAAACAAAATGATCCCCACGGGTATGAGAATAATGGAAAATCTGAAGCTATTATAATTACTGTTTCTCCATCAATAGATGTAGAAACAGTAGAATTGCAAGAAATAGATTACATCGAATCTAAGCCAGATTTTGGTTTTTTTGATAGATCAATTAATAAACCTTACGAGTTTGCGAAAGGAATTATGAGATATGATATGGTTGGTGATTTCTTAGGAGCAAAATCTACCTACTTTTCAGAATTAATACTTGAACCTGGAGCCGTAGCTCCAACTCATTATCATCCAAGACATGAGGAATCAATGTTTTGCTTAGAAAATAAATTAAATTGCGTATATGCTGATGATGACAACATTTCTCTTTCTCAAGGAGATATTTTTATGGCAGAAATTGCTGTTAGACATGGCATTTTCAATGGACATAAATCTGTTGGTAAATTATTGGCTATCCATTCGGTTTTGAATCCTCCTCCAAGGGTGGATGTCGATTAATACCTTTGAAAGTAAATATCGAGATAATTATACCAATTAATGAACAAAAACTAGCTGCGTAATATACTTTGCTAAGTCCATTTTCAAGGTTTGCCTTTGATATCTCAAGATCATGATTAAAAATATCTAAATTGATTTTTTCTTTCAAATATTCATCTTTGATTTCATTTATTCTTTCTAATGATGAAATGTTATCTGGATTGTAAATTTCACTTCTAGGAAACTCAAAATTAAAACTGGTCATATTCATCAGCAAGATTGCTCCTAACAAAGCACTTCCCATTGATATCCCAAAAACTCTTGAAAATTGTAAGCTGGATGTGACAATTGCTAGTTTGTTTTCAGGAAGATTATTTTGTATTGGAACAGTAAATGCAGTAAAAGTACCTGTAGATCCAAATCCTACTAAAACTGCCATAATAATTACCAAATTATATTCAATATTTAGGTTAGTATATCCACATGCAAACATACCTATCCCGATTGATGCGAAACCACTTATAGCTATGGGTAAAGTTAATTTAGGTTTTGAAATAAAATAACCAAAAAAATTCGCTCCAAAAGCTGATCCAATTGCTAGCGCGATAAGTGCCAAAGATGCTTTGGAAGCAGAATAACCAGATACTGCAATTAAAGATAAAGGTAAAAATACTGACCATACTGTCCAAGACATAACTATAAATAGTGACCCTAATATTCCTCCTGAAAAAATTCTAGATTTAAACAAATATAAAGGAATCAAAGGATCTTTTACTTTTTTTTCAATTACAATGAATGAAATTAAAGTGATTAATGATATTAAAAAAAGTAGCAAAATATTTGTTGATAAGTATGAATTTTGCTGACCTCCTATAGAGATTCCTAAAAGAAAAGTACTTGCGAATAAACCAAATAAAGTAATTCCAATTAAATCAAATTTACTTTTATCAATAATATTTTGTTTAGGGAATAAAAAAACTATGCTTAAAGCTGCGATTAAACAAAGTGGAACATTTGTAAAAAAAATCCATCTCCAACCTATATAGTCATTTATAACGGCTCCTATGATCGGACCAATAACGCCAGAGGTAGTGAATCCCACGGAAGTTATACCTAACCATTTTCCTCTTTCTATGGGTTTCCAGAGAGAAGCAATAACAATCCAAATAGTTGCCATAACACCTGCAAATCCTATTCCTTGTATTGCTCTAAAGAAAATTAACATCAAGATATTTGTACTTAATCCACAACCAAAAGTTGATATTGAAAATATTAATAAAGAAGGTAAAATAACTTTTTTTGCTCCATATTTATCATTTGATTTTCCTATTACTGGAACTATGATTGCAGATGTTAATGAGAAACTTGCAAACACCCACGAATAATAATTGAAACCTCCTAAGTTGGATACTATAGAGGGTCCTGCAATAGATACAATTGATTGATTCATTGAAGTGACAAAAAGACAGAACAAAAGGCTTATCATTAATTTTAATTTTACTGAATATCTTAAATCTACTAGATTTTTTATATTCTCTTGCATAGTTCTTTCTTTATACTGGGAGTGACGTTTACTAGAAATTATTCCCGTCTTATTTTATCATTCTAGTTATAAATACTCTTAAACAATCTATTACGATATGATAGAAAAATTTTATTTTAATATTATTATGCTCATTATTGGGGGAGCGTTAGGAGCAACAGCAAGATTCACCATATCACAATTTATTGATAAACATTTCACAACTCAGTTTCCTGTGGGAATCTTTATTGTTAACATTATAGGATGTTTTTTTATAGGATTAATAATGAGCTTATTGCAAAATAAATTGCTATTGAATGAAGTTTTTAGGTTTTTTTTAGTCATAGGATTTTTAGGTTCTCTTACCACATTTTCAACTTTTGCATTTGACAATTTTAATTTATTTAATATGAAAAATTTTACTTTTTTATTTCTCAATCTTTTTGTAACAAACTTTTTAGGAATTATAATGGTTTTTTTGGGGATAAAAAGTGTAAAATTATTTACATAAAAACAAACATATTATCGTTTTGTAGAAGAGGCTTTTATGGGTAAAATAAGATCAATTAATTTAAATCAGGGTTCAAATATGCCCATGATAAATAAAAACGAAATCCGTGTATTGGAAGATGTTGGATTTGAAGGAGATAGATATTCAGATCCTAACAATGATAGACAAATTATGATTGTTGATGGTTCGTTATACGATAAACATAAACTTAAACAAGGATCACTTAGGGAAAATTTACTGATTGATGGTATTAATTTAAATAATTGTAAAAAAGGTCAAAGAATAGTTGTCAATGATAATATAAACATGGAAATTACACTAGTCAAAGATGCTTGTGCTAGTAGGAAATATAATGATCCCAATCTTATAAAAAAGTTATCGGGGAACATGTATATTTTTGCAACACCTAAAACTTCTGGAATGATTTCTCAAAATGACGAAATTATTATATTAGACAATAATGAATAAATGGATAATATTTATTTCGGTAGGAATAATTTCCTCAATACTAGGAGTTATCACAGCTCTAATAATAGACTATGTGTTTAATTAGATAGTTTTGATACTTTATACCAGGCTCCAATAGATAATAGTATTACAATTGCTAGAATAATAGATACAGATACTGCATAACTTGATCCATATTCTCTGGAAAAATAGCCCAAAATAAATGCTCCTATTGGTTGAGTGCCTATAGTTATTGCTAACGCCCCTAAAACTCTTCCTCTTACTTTTTGAGCAGCTTTACTAATGACTATAATCGATTGCATTGTTCCAAAGCCAGACATTCCAAGTCCTCCAATAATCATTAAAGCACCACAAAGAAATAAAGAACTCGATTGTGAGAAAATTAATATAGAAATACCGAACAAAAATGAACCTATAAAGAAGATCTTCATGTGAGCTCTAGAGAAAGAGAAATTGGCAATTAATAAAGTTCCAATTGTTGCTCCTAGACCTTCTAACCCAGCTAGTAAGCCAATATGAAAGGAACCTTTAGAGAGATTATCTAAAACAATCACTGCGATTTGACTTTGATAGGTAAAAACTAAAGAATTCATTATTATTGTTACAGATAAAACAGCTAATAAAATCTTACTCTTAAAAATGTACTTTATTCCTTCAATCAATTCAGAAGATAAATTTTTCAAAGTATTTATTTCATTTGTAGGGTTGAAATTGTATTTTAGATTTATTGATACAAAATAGCCGCATATAAAAAGGAAAGCCCCAAAAAAATATATTGGGAATAAATCTGATTTCATTAAAACAATTCCAGCCATGATTGGGCCAAATATTCTTGATAAATTGCTTGATGCCATATCCAGCCCAATTGCACTGGAATAAAGTCTTGGTTGAACTTTTTCACTTAACAGAGATCTCCTTATAGGAAAATCAATAGACCAAGCCAATCCTGCAAAAAATGCTCCCAAGCAAATTTGAGTATAATTCAAATTACCTGTTAGTGCACTAATTCCTAATAATAAGTAAATAAATGATGTTAAAAGTAATATGTAAGAAAGGATCTTTTTTTTATCATATTGATCAGCAAAAACCCCAACTATAGCACCAAAAAATAACATCGGAGACATTCTAAAAAAAAATACTATTCCAACTTTAAATTCATCTCCAGTTAGATCATAAACGTAAAAGCCTAATGCTATGGTTTCAATCCATCGCATTGTCATTCCTGTGGCTCCAATAAACCAAAGCTTTGAAAATTCACGAGATTTTAATACTTCAATAATAGGGTTCAAATTATCAACTTGCTAAATTTAGAATACTAATCATTATAGATACATATTTGTACAAATGTTTAACTCATAGATTTGAAAATTAATAATAATGGTTGTATACTTCAATTTATGAAATTAAATACTTACACACAAAACATGTCAATGATGATGACTTTCTCTGAGGGGGACGTCTAGTTTTTGTTGTAAGAAAATAGTTTCATAGGTAATAAAAATTTAGAAAAACCCCAAAATGGGGTTTTTTTGTTTTAAAGGAGAATTAATTATGAGTGAGGAATATAAATTTAATACACAAGCGTTGCATGCTGGACAAGAACCAGATCCAACGACGAATTCTAGGGCTGTTCCAATTTACCCTACAACTTCATATGTGTTCAATGATACAGATCATGCTGCTAATCTTTTTGCATTAGCAGAATTTGGGAACATTTATTCGAGATTGATGAATCCCACAAATGATGTGTTGGAAAAAAGAATTGCCGCTTTAGATGGTGGTGTTACAGGATTAGCGTTTGCTTCAGGTCAAGCTGCAATAAATGCTGCATTATTAACAATTGTGCATTCAGGGCAGAACTTTGTTTCTGCCACAAGCTTATATGGTGGAACTTGGACGCTATTTACTCAAACCTTTCCAAAATTAGGTATAGAAGTAAGATTTTTTGATCCATCCGAACCAGAAAAAATAAATGAGTTAGTTGACGAAAACACTAGATGTGTCTATTACGAATCTTTGGGTAATCCGAAAAACGATATTCCAGATTTTCAAAAGATAGCTGACATCAGTCATGAAAATGGACTTCCATTACTTTGTGACAATACTGTTATGACACCTTATTTGCTTAGACCAATAGAGCATGGAACTGATATTGTCATACATTCTACTACCAAATTTATAGGAGGACATGGCGTTCACATAGGTGGGGTAATAGTGGATAGTGGTAATTTTAAATGGGCAGATAACCCAGAGAAATGGCCAGAATTTTGTGCTCCTACTGAATCTTATCACGGAGCAATTTTTGAAGAAGTACTAAGACCAATGGGAAACATTGCATATTTGCTTCACATTCGTACACATTGGCTTAGAGATACAGGTGCTTCTATGAGTCCATTTGCTGCCTGGGCAACTTTACAAGGTCTAGAGACTTTACATTTAAGAATGCCTAGACATTGTGAGAATTCACAAAAAGTAGCAGAATTTTTGAATAAACATAAAAATGTAGAATGGGTTAATTATCCTGGATTAAAAAGTCATCCTGACCATAAAAGAGGTAAGAAATACCTTCCAGATGGAGTAGGAGCTATTGTTGGATTTGGTATAAAAGGAGGGAAAGAGGCAGCAGTTAATTTTATCAATAAAGTTAACCTTGCAAGCCACTTGGCTAACATAGGTGATGCAAAAACACTTGTTATCCATCCTGCTTCAACAACTCATTCTCAATTGACTGAGGAAGAACAAGCAAGAACTGGTGTGACTCCGGAATACATCAGATTATCAATAGGGATAGAGGATGTAGATGATATTATTAATGATATAGATCAAGCTTTATCATAATAATAAATTGATGCTATCCCCTTAATAAAATTAAGAGGGATAGCATTGCATGGACAATTGGGATTAATAAATGAAAGTTTTTACTAGTTCAGACGAAGATAGGACTTATCAATATTCAAAATACCTCAAAGAATTCAAACTTCCATTTAGATTAAATTTAGAACGTGGAGGTTTTCTTGATGATGTTGTTGTTGCATATGAAACCTATGGAAAGTTAAATTCTAAAAAATCTAACTGTATTATGGTATGTCATGCTATAACCGGGGACTCTCATGTCGCAAAACATAATCCAGATGATATTCCTGGATGGTGGGATATAATGGTTGGCCCTGGTAAGTACATAGATACTGATAAGTATTTTGTAATTTGTACTAATATCCTTGGTAGCTGTAGAGGAACTACTGGACCAAATTCTATAAATAAGAAAACAGGTAATTACTATGGTCCAGATTTTCCTTTAATTACCGTTGGAGATATGGTAAATGTACAAAAAAATCTTATTGATCATTTGAAAATTGATAGATTATTGGGTGTGATAGGAGGATCACTTGGTGGATTTCAATGTCTCGAGTGGGCTACTAGATATCCTGATAAAGTCCTAGGTTCTGTACCCATAGCATCATCACCTAGATTGACAACACAAGGATTAGCATTTGATGTTGTTGGGAGAAATTCTATAATTAGTGATCCTAACTTTAATTCTGGGCACTATTATAATCAGAAAAAGAAGCCTGATATAGGCTTGGCATTAGCTCGAATGTTAGGTCATATAACATATCTTTCTCCAGAGTCCATGAATGAAAAATTTGAAATAGATAGAAATAATCCCAGAGAAATATCAACCAGTTTTGAAAAAAAATTTTCTATTGGAAGTTATTTAGCATACCAAGGAGAGAGATTTGTTGAAAGATTTGATGCGAATAGTTATATAACAATTTCTACTGCTTTGGATTTATTTGATCTAGGATCAGATAAAAAATCTTTGTCAAAAAATCTTATAAAATCTAATTGTGATTGGATGATTATAAGTTTTTCTAGTGATTGGTTATATCCGTCTTTTCAATCACTAAACATTGTTGAATCATTAATTGATAATTCAAAAAAAGTCTCATATTGTAATGTTGAATCTAACGCTGGACATGATGCTTTTTTATTGCAGCAAGATGTAGATGAATTTGGACAAATAACTCAGTCATTTTTTGATGTTCTTTTCAATGAAAAAAATACAATAATTACAAGAAACAAAGATTTAGATGACAAAATAAAAATAGGACTGGATAATCGAATAGATTTCCAATATATTTCTGAGCTAATACCTGACAATGCTAAAATTTTAGATTTAGGTTGTGAAGAAGGTAATTTAATTGATAGATTGATTTCTAGAGGAATTTCTTCCTCATTGGGAGTTGAAATAGATCAAGCAAATGTAATCGAATGTATTAGGAAGGGTATAAAAGTTATTCATAGTGATTTAGATAGTCGTTTGGAAAAATTTGAAGATAAAAAGTTTGATGTAGCTATATTATCTCAAACTTTACAATCAATTAAAAATGTCGAGAAAATTTTAAAAGAAATGACTAGAGTATCAAAATTTGGCATCGTTTCTTTCCCAAACTTTGCTCATCTTCCAATGAGAGAAATGTTTTACAATGAAGGAAGAGCTCCTAAAAGTTCTGGTTGGTATGGTTACAATTGGTATGATACACCGAATGTAAGATTTCCATCTATACTAGATTTTATAGAATTTTGTAAAGAAAAAAATATTAAAATTATCAAGTCTTTATTTTTGAATTCTAATACTTCTAAAATAATAGAAGAAAATCCAAATTTGAATGCAGATAGCGCAATCTTTTTAATATCTTAAAACTTTTTTAAATAAATTTAGAAGATATTAAACCTACACATATCATAAAACTGATTATGGAGACTATAGTGATTGCTACTCTAGGACCAACATCGATAATTTTTTTAATATCAACCGATAAACCAATTGCTATCATCGAAATAATAAATAGATACTTAGCTATACTCCTAATATCTTGTCCTAAACTTTGATCAATAATGTTTGTACTTCTAAGTAAAGATAAACTTAAGAAACCTATTATAAACCATGGTAAAAATTTAAATATTTTTGTATGTAAACTCTCATTTGATTTATGAATATTTTCAGATTTGAAAAAGAATTTTAGTATAAAAATAAGAGGTGCTAATAAGATGACTCGTGTTAACTTAACTAAAGTAGCAACATTCACCGCTTGTGCTCCAACAGTAGATGCTGCAGCTACAACTTGAGCAACTGCGTACACAGAAAGTCCAGCTACAAGACCATATTCAAATTCTTCAATTCCAAAGATTGGTACTAACAAAGGCAAAAGGATAATTTGACTTGCTCCTAAAATAGCACTTATCCCTATAGCTGCTGCTATTTGGGATGAATTAGCATTGATCACCGGTGCAACTACAGCTACTGCTGAATTACCACAAATTGAATTTCCAACTCCAACTAGAGTGGCTAATTTTTTTTCTAATTTAAATATTTTATGACCTACTAAATATGAAATAAACATAGAGCCAGATATCCCTATAATTATTATCAACAATATTTTCAAACCATTATCTATAAGGTCAGGGAAAAAAATGCTTGCTCCCATTAACATGACAGAAAACTCTAATATATGTTTTCCTGCAAATTTTGCACTTTTGTCCAATGATTCAAATTTTGGTATTAAAGTAATATTATTAATAATCATTCCTAAAAGTAATCCAACTAATAAAGAATCAATAAATGATACATTAAGTATTCTGATCAATTGAAGTATTAATATTGAGCTTACAATAAAAAATGTAATTACTGGGAAATATTTTTTTATAAGATTTAATATTGAATAGTTCAATGTCTTTTCCTTTTTCATGATCATTTTAAACTTAATAAAAAAATTATCAAAATGAATTTAATATAGTTTATTTGCTTTTAGTTTATCAACGTGTAATGATTTAGCATAAATCAATAGGAGGTTTTCTTATGTCCAAAACTATAACTGGATTAAGTCTTATTATAGGAGTTCTGGTTATCATAATAGGTAGTTTTTTGATACCCGGTAACATTGAAGGTTTAACCGGAGGAGATGCGATTAGCTTTTCTGCAATGAGTGACAATGCCGCTCTCAATAAAGGGACCACTCAAATGTTTATAATTATTGCAGGATTTGGATGTTTGATTTTTCTAAATGGATTTTTGGGAATTTATCGAGGAATAGGAGATAGAGAAACAGAATTTAAAGGTCTAGCTATGGCTTTGACAGTTATAACGATAGCTTTGTTTTTGGGAACTTTAGCTCTTGGAAATGCTTTTGCTTCTGCTGCTGAAACAGAAATGATTGTAAGTCAAAATGCCCAAATGGCAGCACAAGCAGCAGCTGGAGGTGACCCTGCAGCTATTGAACAACTTAATGCGGCAGCAACTATGCAAGTAATTTCAATTGCTTCATCAGCAAGTATTTATGGTGCATATTGGGGTGTTTTTGCTATGTCAGGTTATATTTTCTTCTTAGCTACTATTTTCACTGGCTTGATAATAGTTAAATCTGGAGATCATTATCTAAATACTATGTTAAATATGATTGTTGGTTATGGATTAATGATTGCAGGTATTGTTTTCTTAATTTTAAATCTAATTTGGCCAGTTAATGAAACAACTGGTTATCAGATTTTCAACATATCACAATTAATTTGGGGAATATTGATAATAATACTTGGAACGGGAATACTTACTTCCAAAGCTAAATAAATTATTCATTTCGGTTCACTATTTGCATAGCTTGGTGATGTGCTAATCCATCGTCTCTGAGCTTTGCATATAGTACTTCGTCGATGTTTTCTCTGTTCAAAAAACCTCTTATATCGTATTTTTCTTTAATTTCTAAAGGTAACTTCCCTTCATCAATCATAAGTGAAAGAGGATAGTCTTTTTCTTTAATTGGGAAATTTATTACTCTGTTTAATCTTGCTGATTCATAGATGCCCATCATAATTTCAACAGTTTCTGCTGCAATATCTCCTGCACCTCTATGTTTTTTACCTCCTTCAATCCATTTGATCAACTCTTTAGTTTGTTCAGCATTCATATTTCCACCAATTGCTTTGTCACCTTCCTTCAAATCTAAATCTATATTTTTCCATCCTTTTGAATCTTTATTAAAAATTTTCAAATCTGTTTCAGTTACTTTTAAAAAACCATTTGTTCCATATATTTCAAATTTACCTGCATCGCATTCATTATCCATAAGATCTGATTGAATGAAAAATTGAATGTCTTTTTCAAAATGAATAAGTCCTATACATGAATCCTCAATAGGGGTATCTCTTTCAAATTTATTTGTGTATCTTTCTACGGCACCTACTACCCATTTTGCTTTAGGATCTCCTAAGATATACCTTGCTCCATCTATGGAATGTGTACCCCAGTTTAACAAACCGTCTTTAACCCTTAACTCTGCTCTCAAAGGCTCACCTATAGCCCCTGATTCAATTACTTCTTTTGCTTTGGTCCATCCAGGTGTAAACCGACGTTGATGTGATACAACAAGTTTTACATTATTATTTTTACAAGCATCCACCATCGACTTAGCTTTATAAGTTCCTATTGCCATAGGTTTTTCACAAATGATCCCTTTAACATAGGGAGAGTTTGCTGCTTTAATTGTGATTTCATCGTGCAGAAGGTGCCAAACACAAACAGATATAATTTCTGGTTTTGCAATAGATAACATTTTGTCTAAATCAGTAAATCCTTGAGGGATATCGAATTCTTTTTGGTAAGTTTCGACAGCAGCTTGAATCTTGTCACAACAAGCAACTACTTCAACGTTATCTAATTTTTGATATCCTTCCATATGAGCATGTCCTATGCCACCGCATCCTACTATTCCTACTTTATATTTTTTCATTTATTGCTCCTATTGCTCGCATTAAAGTTTCTTGTACTAAAATTTCGTGGTTTGATTCTCTTATTGGAGTTGTATTATTTAACACTCGATTTATAAAGATGTTGAAAGGTTCATGATACCTTGGGACATCCTTTATACTCACTGTATTTATACCTTTTTTAAAATCTTCAAAAGTTTCATCTAGACATAATCTAATTTTTTCTGCTGGTTCAAAAGGTTCCATTATTGCTGATCCTTTTGAACCATATACTTCAAATCTTCTTGCTGGAGGTGTAGTTTCCATTGCAGCAATATCTATTATTGACATAGCATTCTTAAATTCTAAAATTACAACAGCATTATCTATAAAATTTTTGTTTTTAGAATTATTGTTTTTGAAAAAGGAGGTTACCTTTATTGGTCTGCCTAATATCCAACAAATTTGATCTAACATATGACCACCAAGATCATATAAAACTCCACCACTAAATTTTGAAAGTCCTTCTCTAGATATCTCGTTATTAATAGGGTTTTGTTCAGGAAGATTTGTGGACATGTGCGCCCTTATCATAAAGATTTTGCCTAATTTTCCAGATTTTGACCATTTAGCTATTCTACTAAAGCCATCATGTTGTCGAAACATATATCCCATTTCCACAATTAAATTTTTAGAAGTGGCAATTTCTACAAGTTTTAGAAATTTTTCATAATTATATCCTGCTGGTTTATCAAGCAGTACATGCTTGTTATTTTTTACACAGTATTCCAAAGCTTCCAAGCTCAATGCATTAGACTCTTCAATAAAAACAATTTTAATGTTCTGGTTTTTTAAAAATTCTTCTTTGGTTTTGAGCCAATTGAGATCTTTCCAAATTTTATCTTCAGATTCAATTAATTGGATTTGTCTTTTTTCATCAGGTTCGTATATTCCTTGGAAAATTATTTCTTTGGATTCAAGTAACCTTTCTAACCACCCTCTCGCATGTCCATGCTTAGTTCCCCACTGTACAACAGATATTTTTTCCATTTCTTCCTTTTTAAATTTTAATATATTCTATTGTTATATACGAAATTTGCCAACTTTTTAAAAACTTATAAAATAGTTTTGTTGCAAATAAAAAAAGGATGTTCATTGAAATTAAATTACAAAGATGTATTAATACCTCCTAAAATAACAAATATAGATTCCAGATCAAAAGTTAATCTTGAATCTAAAAAAAAATTTAAATTTTCTAGAAATAATTGGGAAGGCATTCCTGTAATTGCCTCTAATATGGATTATGTGGGTACATTTGAAACTGCAAGAGCTCTACAAAAAAATAAGATTTTGACAGCAATTTCAAAATATTATAGTGATTCTGAATGGGTCAAGGCTGTAGCATCTGGTGTTGATATAAATTACTCCTTTATAACTTTTGGTTTAGAAAATCCAAATAAAATTTTGGATAAAATTCATTCTATTGAAGATTTAACTAACCAGACGTTTAAATTAGTAATGTTTGATATTGCTAATGGTTACATAATTAAATACCACAATATGATAAATGAAATTAGAAAACAAAGAAAAGATTTAATTTTAGCAGCTGGTAATGTAGTAACAAAGGAGGGAGTAAAAGCTATATCAGAAGCAGGTTCAGATTTGGTTAAGATAGGTATTGGCAGCGGTTCTGTTTGTGATACTTCTACAGTAACAGGAATTGGATATCCTCAATTTTCTGCTGTATATGAATGTTCTGATGAAGCTGTAAATCTGGGAGTTAAAATTATTGCAGATGGAGGAATTAGAAGCTCAGGTGATATTGTGAAATCTTTTGTTGCAGGAGCAGATTTTGTAATGCTTGGTAGTCTTTTAGCAGGTCATGAGCAAGGTGGTTCTCCACTAAAGGAAATTAATGGAAAAAAACATAGACAATATTATGGTATGAGCTCTGAACAAGCTATGTCTATTCATGAAGGTAAAAAAAAGTCTTATAGAGCTTCAGAAGGAAGCGTAAAATGGATTGAAGATAAGGGAGATGTTAACAGAACCATAGAAGAAATTCTTGGAGGATTACGATCAGCGTGTACATATTTAAATGTCAGTAATATAGATGGAATAAATAAAGATATTGATTACATTACTATTAAATAAATCTCTATGGCTCCCGAGACAGGATTCGAACCTGTGACCCGCTGATTAACAGTC
>CEVQ01029951.1_pt1 | contig 14779 bp, 12 predicted proteins | sample 356551 | NCBI WGS metagenome assembly CEVQ01 (sample SAMEA2623756, study PRJEB7988) | marine metagenome | biome: marine biome (ENVO:00000447); feature: mesopelagic zone (ENVO:00000213); material: "saline water (ENVO:00002010), including plankton (ENVO:xxxxxxxx)" | depth 250 m | reverse complement strand
AGATTTATTACCGTTAGCTCAACCGAAAAATATGTTGATGAATATCCTATAAACAAAAATCTAGATATCTCTGTAAAATCTGGAGAAAAAATTAAGATAGGTTCTCCAGTTGCGAATCCCGTGTCGTCAGATACTGGAATTTCTCCAATATTAGCTAGAGTTAATGGAATTGTTACAGCCTCCAAGCGTAAGGTAAAAATTTCTTGGGAAGAAGAAGAAATAAGAGAATATACCATCCCTGCAGCATCTTACATAACAATCAAAGATAATTCTTCTGTAAAATCTGGAGAAGCTTTGACTTCTGGTCCAAAAAATCCTCAACAGATTTTAAGCATACAAGGTCCTGAAGAAGTTCAACGATACATGCTGCAAGAAGTCCAAAAAGTATATAAATCTCAAGGTGTTAGTATCCACGATAAACACATCGAGGTTATTATTCGTCAAATGCTTAGAAAAGTAAGAATCGAATCAATAGGAGACAGTGATTTATTACCTGGTGAATTAATCGACAAAAACTCCTATGAAGACATAAATGCATCGATGTTCTCTCAAAACAAAGAGCCCTCTTCAGCAACTCCCGTGTTACTAGGTATCACAAGAGCATCTTTGAACATGGAAAGTTTCTTGGCTGCTGCTTCTTTCCAAGAAACAACTAGAGTACTCGCTGAAGCTTCTGTTAAAGGTGGTATAGACGACCTACAGGGATTAAAAGAAAATGTAATTATTGGTAGATTAATACCTGCTAAAGAAGAAATTGTTAAAGAAGCTGCTGCAATGAAACAACCTTCCTTAGAAATGATCTCTCCATTCCCTGATGAACCTTCAGAATCCAACATAGAAAGTATTGTTCAAAGTCTGGAAAAAGAAGAATCTAATATAGAAGATTTGGTTGAAACACTACAAGAAGAAACTAACAACCAAGACTTTTCTGGGGACGAAGATCAAGAAGAGCCTAATTTCGAAGAATTTGTTCAAGACTTGGAAAAAGAAGAAACTGATTTGTAATCAAACAATGGGCGGTTAGCTCAGTTGGTTTAGAGTACTACGTTGACATCGTAGAGGTCAGTGGTTCGAGTCCACTACCGCCCACCATATAATATTATTGTTGCTCAAAATCTGTTGGCAAACCATTTTTATTTCATATAATGCGACAAGAATAATTGAGTCCAAGCGATTTATCTGGTTTGACTACTATACGTCCCGAAATCAAAACATCAAACGATCATCAACTCAAATAAATATACTGAAATATCTAAATTAATTTTAGGCTTTTGTGAAATAACTTTATTGGGAATACTTTTCTGAAAAAAGACTTGGATTAAGAAAAAATAAATATACCGAAAAACAATCTGGCGACCCCGACCGGATTCGAACCGGCGATCTTCGGCTTGACAGGCCGATATGTTAAACCGCTACACCACGGGGCCAAAATTTCAAACTACAGCACAATTAATAATTCTAAATGGTAAAATACTTTACGTACAGCAAATAAACATTAAATATTATGAAAGCTTTACAATATTCGTAATAGAAATTATTTTTTTTAATCTAGGCAAAATTTTGGGTTCAATTAGTATAAGAGAAAATATAGAAAATGGCGAGATAAATTTATCTCCTTTTGCATCAAAAGCAAAAAACAGCTTAGGCAGAAAAACTGCCGAAGAAAACTGTGACATACGCACCGTTTTTCAAAGAGATAGAGATAGAATTATTCACTCTAATGCTTTCAAAAGATTAAAAGATAAAACACAAGTTTTTATTTCACCAACTGGAGACCATTACATCACTCGACTAACACACACCCTTGAAGTAGCTCAAATTGCTAGAACAATTTCTAGGGCTCTAAAATTAAATGAAGACCTCACAGAAGCTATTTCATTAGGTCACGACCTAGGGCACACGCCTTTCGGACACATTGGCGAAGATGAATTAAATAATTTATTGCCCAATGGATTCACTCATGCAAAACAAAGCTATAGAATAGTTGAATTTTTGGAAAAAAATGGAGAAGGATTAAACCTAACACAAGAAGTTAAAGAAGGAATCCTAAATCATTCAAAACCTAAAGGCGATTTCTTTGACAAAAAACTTCCCGAAACTCTATCTCTTGAAGCTCAAGTTTGTCGAGTGTCAGATGCGATAGCTTACCTAAATCACGACCTCAAAGATGCACTGCGAGATGGAATAATTACTGTTGAAATGATGCCAAAAATTGTGTCTTCAGATTTAGGTGCAACCCACTCAGAGAGAATAAATACAATGGTTAAAGACATTATTTCAACTTCCTGGAGCGCTCGAGGAGAAATGGCAGAAAAAAACACGAAAACTAAACCAAAAATTCAAATGAGTTTTAAAACCAGAAAAGCCTTAAATATATTTAGGGATTATATGTTCCAAGAAGTTTACGAACCTCAAGACAAAAGCATTGAAGGCAAAACTGCAAGAAAAATTGTTAATTTATTATTCGTACAACTTCACAAATCTCCTGACAAAATAAAAGATATACCTTTGAAAAAAAATCATTCCATAACAGATTATATAGCTGGAATGACTGACCAATTTGCAATCAGAATGGCAAAAAAACTGGATTCCTCAATCACAAAACCTTTAGAGCGAAAATATTAATTCATGCCTAATTCAAATATTATATCAAGCAGAATCGTCCTAAATTTATTGGTTTTGATTGAAGAACATTTAATCTCAATGCAAAGAGATCCTCATAGCCCTGAGTTTGACTCGTGGAAATCAGAAGTTGATTATTTATGGAAAAAAATCTTTGAAAATATTTCTTTGATGGAAGATAAAAACCAAGAAAAAAATCTGGAAATAATTAAACCTATTTGGATGGATTATATTACGCACTACCAACAACCATAAAAAGGATTGGCAAATGAAAAAACTCACAGAAGAATTAAAGCCTAATAAAAACGTCGCAACAGAAAGTGCAAATGTAGCACATGAATTCTTAGCTTGTTTTCAAAAAATGGAATTCCCAGACAATGACCTTTCTAATATGTGCGTTGATTTAGGAGACATATGGACCTCTCAAAAAAAATTGTCGCTTCAATTGCAAAAACTGATGGATGACGTTCAGTCAAATTCATATCATGAGTTAGCAAATGGATTGGTTGATTTGCGAGTCTCCCTTGACCACATTATATGGCATTCGAACAGAATATTAGAACCTATGATTAAAACTGCTGAATTTGCTTCCAAACAACATGAATCTCATCAAACAAAAAATTCAAAATAATAATATAATCTACACCCCAATATTTTTTAATTTGATTAGCTCGGCAAAGTATAATGGCAATTACTGAAGACATAAAAGACAGAATTGATATAGTCGATTTAATTTCTTCGTATATCACGCTAAATAAAGCAGGGTCTAATTACAAAGCCATATGCCCATTTCATTCGGAAAAAACTCCTTCATTTGTTGTCAGTCCTCAACGACAATCATGGCGTTGCTTTGGAGCTTGCTCAACAGGAGGAGACGTCCTTTCATTCGTAATGAAAATTGAAAATATAGATTTTTATACCTCAATAAAACAATTGTCGCAACAAGCTGGCATAAACATTAGCCCTTCTACAACACAAAAAAAGTCCGATTTTTTATATGAAATAAATGAACAGGCCGCCTTGTTTTTTCAAGAATCATTGAATGAAAAAACAGGCTCCGTGGCTCAAGAGTATATCTCCAAACGAGACCTGACAGAAAAAACAATTTCAGAATTCAGAATAGGATTTAGCCCACCATCAGGTAGTTTACTCTTAAATAAACTTGCCAGCTTGGGATTTGATGAAAAACAAATTAAACAAACAGGTCTATCTAATATCTCAAATGCCGGTCATTCTAAAGGGTTTTTCTGGAACAGGGTAATGTTTCCTATCGAAAACAAGCAAGGGAAAATCGTTGGGTTTGGTGGAAGAAGTCTTGATGACTCAAATCCCAAATATTTAAATACTCCTAAAACTGAAATTTTTGACAAACAATCAATACTGTATGGATTAAATAAAGCTTCCAATTCAATAAAAAATTTAAATTGCGCAATAATTGTAGAAGGATACATGGATGTAATTACAGCACACCAAAATAATGAAGAAAATGTTATAGCATCCATGGGTACAGCAATAACAGAACACCAGGTCAATTCAATTAAACGTATGGCTAAAGATTATGTTCTAGCAATGGATTCTGATACTGCTGGCCAATCAGCCACATTGCGAAGCTTAGAATCAGCATGGCATGTTTTAGATTCAACAAATCAAAACAATTCTTCTCAAAATACTTTACTAGACTTGGGTAAACCAGCAAAAATCAGAATTGCATCGCTACCTACGGGAGAAGATCCAGATTCACTAATAAAAAACAATTTAAATGAATGGAAATCTTTAATTGAAACCGCAACACCATACAAAGAATTTGTAATTGAGATAGTGTCCGATAAAAACGACAAAACAACACCTGAGGGCAAAGGCCAAATAATCAACGCACTTATTCCAATAATTACGTCTTCAAAAAGCAGCGTTGAACAAGAACATTATGTAGAATTACTTTCAAAAAAAATCCAAGTTTCAGCCGAAGTGATTCGATCAAATATTGGAAGATCCTCTAGGCCTTCAACGAGAAATTCAAGAAGACAAAAAAGCCATTCAAATGATTCTGTTACTTTATCAGCGCTACAAACAGATCCATATAAAACAGAAAATTTCATAATGGCCACGTTACTTCAATTTCCTGAATCTAGAAATGAAATCCAAGTTTCAGAAATTGAAATTTTTCAAAAAACAGAGAACCGGGAAATCTTTACTAGTTACTTAAATTCTAATACAATAGAAGAGTTAGAATTAATACTTTCACCCATACTGAAGGATCAATTAAACTATCTACTTTCTTTAAAACTTGACCCCGTTAATGAGTTTACTGCGGTTAGGGCATTGAAACAGACAATTGCAAGACTTGAACAAATACACATTAAAAACATGCAAAGAGAGTTGCTTTCATCAATTCACTCAGGTTCAGAAAATCCAAAAGAAATTGAAAAAGTAATTGTAGATTTAAACCAAAAACTTAAAACTAATTTGAACGAATTTAATCAAAAGGCAACCTAAACCACTTATTACTATGTTTATGGGATAAAATATGGCAACTAAAAAGAAACAAAACGAAATGGATTCCTTGTTAATCGATTTGATTGAACAATCTGAATCTTCTAAAGATATTAAGCACCTTTCAGAAATGAGGTCTAGAAAACTTCAATCCATTATCGAGGATAACGAAACTGAAATTCATGAAGATGATTTGCAAGTTGAAAGCCTGGACATGGATGAAATTGATGATGAAAATGCTCCTGAGTTTGACCCAAACCAAATACAAGCTCCTACAGAAAACCAAGAAACATGGGAGAAACCCGCTGATCCAGTTGCTGTTGCCACTCCTACCGAAATGGTTGATGATCCTGTCAGGTTATATCTAAGAGAAATCGGCAGAGTTCATCTCCTGAAAGCTGATCAGGAACGTACATTAGCCAGAGAAATGGAAATTGCTACACATATTAACTCTATTGAGGCTTCTTTAACTAGCGCAGACGGACGTAAGCCAGGCGCCTGGAGAATCTATTTAAATATACTTAACAACTTGTCTGAGTCTGTTCCTTTGGCACAAAGCATCGCCAAAAAAGCTGGAATCAATGAAAATGTTACAATTTCAGACTTAAAGTCAAACGAGCAATATAAGAAAGTTTTAGATGGGGATATATCGGAAGATTTAACAAATTTTATTTCTGAAATACTCAACATCAGTCCTGAAGACGCAATTCAGCAAATTAAAAATTTATCTATGAATGCCAACGTATTGCCTGAAAATATATTTGACCTTATAGATCAAAATACCCCTTTAGATTCGTTAAAAGAAATAATTAACGAGGTTTCTTTTACCACAAAGCTTAATTCTTTTGAGTTTTTATTGGTGCAATCAATCAATAAAATCAAAAACGCGGGAGAATTAGCTCAATCTCACTTGTCAGAAGCCAATCTTAGGCTTGTCGTTAGTGTTGCAAAAAAATATATAGGCCGAGGCATGTCTCTTCTTGATTTAATCCAAGAGGGTAATATAGGTCTTATTCGAGCTGTTGAAAAATTTGATTATCGTAAAGGTTTTAAATTTAGCACTTATGCGACTTGGTGGATCAGGCAGGCAATCACACGAGCTATCGCAGACCAAGCACGCACAATCAGAATACCTGTACATATGGTAGAAACTATTAATAAACTACTTAGGGTGTCAAGAAGGCTTGTTCAGGAATATGGAAGAGAGCCGACTAATGAAGAAATCGGAGAAGGAATGGGTGTTACTCCAGAGCGAGTGAAAGAAATTCTGAAAATTTCTCAAGAACCAGTATCGCTAGAAACACCTATCGGAGAAGAAGAAGATAGTCACTTGGGAGACTTCATAGAGGACAGAAACACTGTCGCGCCAGCTGAAGCTGCATCATATCAGCTACTAAAAGAACAGGTTGATGATGTCTTAGAAACTTTAAGTTCTAGGGAGTCCGAAGTACTTTCTCTCAGGTTTGGCCTAGAAGACGGGCGACAAAGGACCCTGGAAGAAGTTGGGCGTACTTTTGGAGTTACTCGAGAACGTATCCGGCAAATTGAAGCAAAAGCCTTAAGAAAATTGAGACATCCTACCAGATCAAAAAAATTACGTGACTTTCTTGAATAAGAATATTATTCATGACTATAGAAATCATATCTCGCGCTTCACGTTATACCGATCATATTGCGGCAATTGATAAAAGCGGTAGTCATACATACTCTGAAATCTTAAATCTGGCTAATTCCATAGCTAATAAGCTTCTTGCAAATAAAAGTGACCTAAAAGAAGAGCGAATTCTATTCATGGTTGCTCCTGGACATAAATATATTGCAACGCAATGGGGCATTTGGATAGCCGGAGGAATTGCTGTGCCAATAGCATTATCCCACCCTGCTGAAGAAATAAACCATATTATCGAAGACACTTCTTCTAATAAAATCATTTTAGACTCGGAATTTTCCGACGCCTTAGATGGATTACAAAACAATATTGAATTAATCGATACAAATGAAATCAATACTTCATTGAGAAATAACAAATATCCTGAAATTGATGAATCCCGTAGAGCTATGATAATTTATACTAGTGGAACTACAAATAAACCCAAAGGTGTTGTAACAACACATCTAAACATAAAATCACAAATTACTGCTCTAATAAAATCTTGGGAATGGGTCGATTCAGACCACATCCTTAACGTTCTTCCTCTTCATCATGTCCATGGAATAGTTAATGCAATGCTCTGTGCTTTATGGAGTGGCGCTATATGTGAATTTCTACCAAGCGTTGACCCTGCAAAAATTTGGAATAAATTATCAAGCAATAAAATTACATTGTTTATGGCTGTTCCAACAATGTACGAAAAATTAATTTCTTTTTGGAGTGATTTACCTGAAAAAAACCAGAAATCAATAAAAAAACAAATGTCACATTTACGCTTGATGGTTTCAGGATCAGATGCATTATTGCCAAACACGTTAAGGCAGTGGAAAACGATTACAGGGCATGTTTTGCTTGAAAGATATGGAATGACAGAAGTAGGAATGGCGCTATCAAATCCATTAAATGGCAAAAGAATTCCTGGTTTCGTGGGAACCCCTTTACCTGGAGTTCAAACCCGAATTTGTTCAATTGATTTTGACTCAAGCCAAAATCCTGTAAGTCTTGACATTGAAGTACCCCAAGGTGATGAAGGAGAGCTACAAATTAAGGGCAAAAATGTTTTTTTAGAATATTGGAATAACCCAGAAATTACTTCTTCGTCATTTTCAAAAGACGGTTGGTTTAGAACTGGTGATATAGCATCAACTGAAAATGGAATTTATAAAATTTGGGGTCGTGCATCACAAGACATTATTAAAACCGGAGGAGAAAAAGTTTCTGCAAACGAAATTCAATACGTATTACGCACACACCCAGAAATAAAAGAATGCGCTGTAATTGGAATGAAAGATAAAAAATGGGGTGAAGCTGTTTCTGCAGCAATAGTTCTAGCCAAAGGAAGCAGTCTTGATAGAATCAAATTACGTAAATGGGCGAAAACCAAGCTTATCAACTATAAGGTTCCACAAAATATTTTAATCGTAGAATCTCTACCTCGCAACACTATGGGCAAAATAATAAAACCTAAAATTAAAAAAATGTTTTCTAAAAAATTTAATTGATCTAAACCTCTTGCTTGTTATGATTTATTAATATTCCAGAAAAAAATCCTGCAATCAAAACAACAATTCCAATCAATAAAAATTCGCTAAATAACTGTTCTCCAATATGAACCATTACCTCTTTAATTTCCGAGGATCCGGTGCCAGTAGATAACATGGACCCTAAGCTAGATAATCCTACCCCTGCATTGGATAACAATTCTCCAAATCGATAACTGCCCCATGAACTAATTGCTGATATCCCAACAGTCATCCCAAAAAGTCGAGACGAAGTGACTAAACTAGCAGAAATACCTCGATTTGTAGAACTAGCTAACTCAATTGCAGATACAGAAACTGGAGTTGCAATAACACCAAACCCAAATCCTGTAGTAATTAGCTGGATTGGAATCACTGGATTGATGGAACCCGTAATCCAATAATACATCAAAGCTAAACCTATAGCTGTAAAAAACAATCCCACTAAAACAACCCATTTGTAATGAATTACTCTGCATAGCCCTCCTGCCAGGAAAGCACCGAACGGAATTGCAAGAGTTATTTTAAGCAACATTAATCCACCTTCGAAAGAATTTTTTTCCAAGATTGTTGTGGCCATTAAAGGAACTGTAATCATTACTATAATCAATGCAACACCTACAAAAAAATGTGTTAGATTTAACCAAATAAACCCTCTTGTTTTTATTAAATCTATAGGTATTAAAAAATTTGAATCGTTTCTAGCTAGCCAAAATAATATTGCTGCCAAAATACACGACACTAACACGCAAAACAAAAAAATGGATGTGCTAATTCCTAATTGAGAAAAAATCAGAGTTGTTGTTATAAGAAATAAAGCCAAAACACCAGAACCAACTTTATCTATCGGTGTTTGTTTTATTTTCTGAGTATACTTAGGCAAAAAATATGATATTGCTATTAAACCAAAACCAATTGGTATATTTGACCAAAACGTCCATCTCCAATTTAAAAACCTCACAAAGATACCTCCCCAAAATGGACCTACTACACCTCCAGCTTCAGCAGCACTTGATAATATCCCCATTGGAAAAGCCCTTTTCGATGAAGTAAACATATCTCCTATAGAAGCGATTCCAATAGGTAAAAGAGCGCCTGCGCCAACAGCTTGTATCACTCTCACAAAAACCAAATAATTTACTGTGATCTTACTAAAATCTGAATCAAAAGAATTTAAACCTATAAAACTCCAGTCTAGAGGAGCTATAGCCACAAGAACTGATCCTAAAATAAAAACACCCATAGAAATAACAAAAGATTTTTGTCTGCCAACTACATCAGACACGCTACCCATAAACGGGATAACGCATAAATAACCAAGTAAATATGCTGTAATAATCCACGAAACACTATCAAGTTCCGTGATTTGAGAATGAGTATCTTTCATGATTTCGGGTAAAATTGTAACCATTACAGTTTGGTCGTCTGCGGCAACAAAAACGCCCAAAGCTAAAGGAATTAGACCTAAATACAGATTACTAAATTTGTGCTTGTTGTTCATATTTTTTTACTAAAAACCTTAAATAAAACTTTGGGGCTTTAATCAACTTTTTTTATTTGAAATTTTTTGTTAAAAGAAACAAATTCAATTTTTCTTACTACTTCTGTACTATCAGATGAAACTATTGGACCAATAATTTTTGCCTCAGTTAAATATTTTGTTTTCAAATCAATCAACAACTCTACGTCTACAAATTCATCCAAAACTAAATTACCAAAAATTGCTAACAATGCATTCGCAGACATTTCCCCAGACAATAAAGCTTGTTGTGAAGAATCTTCAATTTCATTAACAAAGGTTACATCTTCAATACTAGAAAAAATAGACTGGATTCCAGCTTGAGGTTCAAAAAACTTTAACGGAGAAGATCCTCCCGATAACTCTTCCAGTTTTCCTGAAAAAGGATTAGTTATAAAAGTTTTACCTTCAGAAACTATAATCTCTCCTTTTGTAATTTGATTTGAATTTCCCTTGCCATAAAATTTAACGTGGTACTCATCAGGAAAAACGATAGAAACGTCCATTCTATCGATATATATACCTGGGAAAAGTTCTGTGTCTCCAGATTCATGAACAATTCTAAATCTTAAAGTGTCAAGATTTGACATTACTTCAGAAGAACTTTCAAGAACTTCCATGGGTGTAATTTGTGTTTTATTAACAGAAACATCATCTTTGGAAATGTCATTTTTAATAAAAGTTGAACACCCAATCAAAAAGAAGGTCACCAAGATCAATATACAAAATTGATTAAACTGTTGTTGATGAAACATATTTTCTCAAATTCTTAGGAAGTTTTTAACGTCTTACGGATCAGAACAATCACGAATAAATCCACAAACCAAACATTTTAGCTTGCAATGAACACCTGTCATTGCAGAGCCACATAAATCACATTTAAATTCATAAACATTGATATGTTTCATTATAAGATTTTATCCTAAATACGTTTTTAGAGCGTCATTTAAATGATTCACCTCTTTATTAGTATTAAACATAGCTAAAGAAATACGTATTGCAAATTTATCGATATCATACGGAGCAGTCAACCATTGAAACTTTAGTAAAATCTTTTCTCTTTCCATTTCTGCAACTGCATTTTGAATATCCTTTGCGGATCTTCCTTCTACCTTCAAAGAAATTAGCCCTGAAGGGTAACTACTGTTTATTGGAGTGATCATTCGTGTGTTTTGCATTTTGGATACAGCGTTAGACAATAAACTCGACAGCGATTGGACATGACTAGTAATTTGAGAAAACCCAATTTGATTAATATTGTTTAAAGCTTTACCCAATGCAATGATTTTTGCATGACTATATGTTCCTACTTCAGCCCTTTGCTTTAAATCTAGAGGTGGTAAAGGATCTTCTTTTTGGTGCCACAACTTAACATCAGGAATAAATTCTGGCCTAAAATTTGAAAAACCATATTCGTTATTTACATACAAAAATCCAATTCCCATGGGCCCCAATAGCCATTTATGACCTGAACCAACTAAAAAATCACATTTTATATCTTTTATATCCACAGGAAATTGACCTATAGACTGAGCTGCATCAACGGCAACGGGAATGCCTTTTTCTTTGGCAATATTAACCACTCTTTCTACAGGCAATAATCTTCCGTCTGGAGAAGCAATTTGACTAACGACCACTAGTTTGGTGGACTCTGACAAAGCATCTTGAAAAGATTCCAAAAATATTGATTCATCGGTATCAGCCTCCACTGTTTTGATTATCACTCCATATCTATCTGACAGTTCTCTGCAAATTGAAAATGTACTTACATGTTCCAAAGAAGACACAACTAATTCAGAATTTTTTTCCCAACTAAAAGAACGAATGATTTTCTGCATAGCTTCTGACGTGTTTCCAGTAATAGAGATTTCTGCAGGAGTAACCCCTAAAAAGGTTGCTAAAGCAGTTCGAGAATCATGTTCTCGATCAATGATTTCTTTTTTATATAATCCTCCCTGCAGACCAAATTCTGCTTCAAATTCCATTTGATTGCGGAATTCATTTAGCACAGAAATTGGCGCAGGACCATGGCTTCCAGTTAAAAAATAATGTGAACCTTTTGCTATTGGGAGCTCTTCTCTTAATTTAGATAATGTCATTTGGGATTTCAAATTTATTTCCTCTACTAATTTTGATATTAATATTCACATTTCAAAAAATAATTAACAAGTAATTTCAACTTCATCTCCATCTGAAATTGATAAATAATTGGAACAAACCGTAAGTTCAGCTGCACCTGGCCCACCCGAAGCTATAATTAAAAACCCTTTAGGTTCAGGTAAATTTTGAACTGTAACTTTGAGGCCATTGAGATTATCAATACTTCCAAAGCTTGTACCTAATCCATGTAAATCAGAAAAATATTTCGAAGAAACTTTAGATTCATCTACAAATATCAATCCTACTTTTCTGCCATCAATAATATTTGGAATTCCATCTCCATCATCATCTTCTAGGTGAAGAAGTTCAATAGCATAAGGCAAAAAACTCAAAAAATAAACTTCCTGTGGAATTGCAGGAAGTGTTTTACCTGGAACCTGTCGGATCCAAAGAGAAACTTCATTTAAATTTACTGTCGCAGTCACTAAGTGGTCTTCATAAGCTTGGGTATATATCCACGTCTTTGATTGTTTAGCTTCATTGGAAAAATCGTTAGATACCAAATCAACAGAAGAATCATTTTTAAATTCAATGGTGTACTGACCTCCGTTAATTTTTTCCCCAGGGACAAACAAAACAGCAGGTCCTTTCGATCCAAAAAACTCTTCAATATGTCCGTCATTTGCCCGAGAAACAATTTTTAAATCATCAATAAACAATAGATCATATACCGAGTTCATATCTGTAAAAAATTTGATCCACAATTGAGAAGTCGATTCATAAGAAGATAAATCTATGTCTTCATATCGATAAATCCCGTCATCTTGGCCGTATTTCCATTCTTTTATAGTAAAAAAATCTGAGCCATTTTGACTTACTGATAATCCTGCAGATTCCCCCGGTTCAAAATTTAAAAACTTCACCCAAAATTGAATTCTCAAATTACTAGCATTAGAAACATTGAAAGATCTAACTATTTCCGCATCTCCCATAGCTAATTTTAAATGACGATTTCCCTCAACAGGGCCAAAGTCGGTTACAACAGATACGTTGTTTTCAGAAGAAGTCCATTCAGCATTCCATCCTGTTCCTCCAAGATAATCCCCAGTTTCAAAATCATCTTTTGCCAACACGGTTGCATTCTGATTAATATCAACGCCGTATCCTTCATACAGCCTAATCCTCCATTTCTTGTTGTTGGGAGTGAAGCTCCAATTCACTCTCAAATCAGAACCTTGTCTGACAGATTCAAGAAAAAAGAAGTAGCTTTGTTGTGACCTGAGAGAAGACAATCCTTTTTCAACACCAGGATCTATATAATAATATGAACTTGTAGGCCCCATTGCATAAAATGGCTTTTCAATACTTAACACAATTTCCTCGTCATCCAAGATTAATGGCTCTGTGTAATTTGATGATTTAACTTCTTTTCCTTCTAAAATATCAGCCACTACCAAATTTAAACCAGCTTGTGCTAGATACCGGTTTTTAGCACTATCCACATTTTGTCCTGACTTAATCATAATTGTTGAAAAAAGACTCGTAGACACAAAGATTAAAATTGCACCAACAAAAATAGCAATTAAAACAATAATCAAAACAGAGCCGTTTTCATCAAAAATTTTATCTTTTTTTAACGGTTTATTTTGTTTAATTTTAGTTGTATCCAAATCAATCATTTGACCACTCGCTAATGAACTCGACCTGATCTATAAAAACCCCAATGTTTGATGTCCCTATGTTTGGGGTATATACCTGAAACCGAACTATTGATTCATTTGCCAATGGCATTGAAGTCAAACTCCAAACAAAGCTCTGATAAGAACCTACGTCACTGCCTTTAGAAAATGTTGTTAAAGTTGTAAAGCTTCCTCCTGATGGACCAACTTGTACATAAACCAGATCTCCTGAGTCAAAATTTTCAAGCCTCATTACAACTTGGAGCTTTGGGTTAGGATGACCTGATAATTTCAACTTTCTTTCAATGTTAGATATTTGTGTATTTTCTGCTCTAAATATCTTGATTACCTGATTGCCAGAATCTTCAATTATTGATGCACTTCCATTCCCATTAACAACCCAGTCGTTTTGCCAGCCATCTCCTCCAATGAAATTTTTTGTTTCAAAATCATCCCAAGCTATCAAATAAGTAGGAGGTAAAGGTGGTTCGTCAGCAACCAAGACTCTGGTTAAAGCTGACCTGGTAGACGTTGACTTAGCATTCTCAAAAATACCGTCTACTGTAGATGTAGCTGTTACCTTGACTAAAGAACCTGTTTTTTCTATAACTACGTCTTCGTATGAATCTATTGAATCATATGAAGATATAGAAGTTTGGTCATCATTTATTTTTTCAGTTCTTTTAATCGATTTTGAATCTTCGTCATATGAGTAAGTAACGCTATAAATAATAGAAGGGAAAGTACCATGATTTACCCATTCGAATGTAACGTAATCAGGTTTATCTAAAATTGTGATCTTTTGAGCTTGCAAAGCGTCATCACTAATAAACTGCACTACCTGACTACTTTCATTTGTTGCTGTCATTTCTGCATTCCATTGCAATGGGGATGAAAAAATCTGAGAAATTATACCTATTAACGGAACAGAAATTACTGCCACTATGGCAAGAGTTACTGCTAATTCAAGCAATGAAATTCCATTTTGAAATCTTAAGAATTCCAAATCGAAAAAACTATTTAATCGCTTATTTTTCAAAAAACATCCCTCCTTACGGGACAATCATTACATATATCTCATAATTGCCATCTCTAATAGTCACAAAAGCAATTTTTGTTCCATCTGGCGACCACGATGGATGAATATCATGAGCTGCGTTATTAGTCAAATTTGTCAGATTTGAACCATCGGCATTCA
>CEVQ01118032.1_pt1 | contig 14802 bp, 11 predicted proteins | sample 356551 | NCBI WGS metagenome assembly CEVQ01 (sample SAMEA2623756, study PRJEB7988) | marine metagenome | biome: marine biome (ENVO:00000447); feature: mesopelagic zone (ENVO:00000213); material: "saline water (ENVO:00002010), including plankton (ENVO:xxxxxxxx)" | depth 250 m | reverse complement strand
GCCATGCTTTGTAGGCGTATTACACCTGTAGTGGTTTCCTCTGTTCCTCCAATGATTTCTCGGATTAGCTCTGAACGACTTTTATGAATGGTGGTTACTAGATCTGCCCCATCATCCAACGTTATGTGAGGTTTAATGTCGAGAGCAGAATTTATGTGCTGGTAATAGGTATCATTATCTTCCCCATTAATGGCAAAAGTAGGTATATTGTGAATCACTGTAAGAGCTGCGGCGACTGAATCCTGAGTGCTAAGAGGATTACTTGCACATAAAGCCACGTCTGCTCCACCAGCTTTCAGGGTCAATGCTAAATTTGCAGTCTCTGTTGTCACGTGTAGGCATGCAGACACTCTCAAACCTTTCAAGGGCTTGTTCTTTTTAAATCTGTCATGAATTAGTCGTAGAACTGACATTTCTCTGGCAGCCCATTGAATGCGCTTAGATCCTTCCTCTGCCAGTTGTGAGTCTTTTATATCTCCTGATGTTGCGTTGGCTTGCACTTTTACAACCCCCTATGAATAAAATTAACCAAGTAGAGAATCTATTTTTTAGATTGCATACTTAGTTTATAGTTAATTGTCTTACGATATATTAATCAATTGCATCATATTTTCAAGAGTGCGAAACCTATGGATTCTTTTTTCATGAGACACTGCCTGAATTCCTTCGACTCCAAAGTGTTCCACAGTAAAAGATGCCATTACAGTTCCCATAAGCATAGCTTTTTTGAATGTTATTTCTGGGGCCAAGTCAGTAAATGCCGTCGGAGATGCTATGTAACCGAAGAATCCTCCTGCGAAAGAATCACCAGCACCTGTTGGATCTGTAACGTTTTCTATGGGCAGAGCCGGTACAGCAAAATAAGCGTCTTTTTTGATTAACAAAGATCCGTATGCACCTCTTTTAATGATTAGAGCTGGTAGACCTTTGTTTAGGATATAGTGACTCGCTTTTATAATATTAGACTCCTGAGTTAGTAACTGAGCTTCCCCCTCGTTTATAATTAAAACATCTAGCTGTGAGATAACTTGCCACAAGGAAGAATTTTTAGATTCTATCCAGAAATTCATAGTATCTCCTACTATGAGTTTTGGTTTTTTTTGCATTTGCCTTAAGACATCTATCTGCAGGTCTGGATCAATATTGGCAAGGAAAAGGTAAGGAGCTCTGGATGAGGAGTCTGTAAGAATGGGGTTAAAATCTTGCAAGACGTTTAAATCAGTTACGATAGTCTCAGCATTGCCAGTTTCATCATAAAAACCTTCCCAATGGAAAGTTTTTCCAGCAAGAGTGGAAACGTTTTCAATATTGATACTATTTTTTGAGAAAAGCGCTCTATGAGATGATTTGAAATCTTCTCCTACAACCGAGACTAGGTTGGTTTTAGCTAGACCACTGGCTGCCAATGAAAAATAGGTCGCAGATCCTCCCAAGATATAATTGCGCTGTCCTCTTCCCGTGCTGATTGAATCGTAAGCTATAGTTCCGACCGCAGTGATTGTCATTAACTATTTCCCATACTCTGTAGGATAGTCATGCGCAATCCATGTTGGAGTACCTTGTTCGATGTTGTATAGCCTACTGGTATCGATACCCATAGCTGCCGCCATTTCGCAAGCTAAGCCACTGCGTACACCGGCCGCACATATGAATAATAGATTTCCATTGGCAGGAAGGGAATCTACTTGAGATAAAAGATCGTCTACACATATGTGTACAGCATTTTGAACATGTCCTTCTAACCATTCATTTTCCTGCCGGACATCAATGACGGTTGAGTTCCCTTCTTTGACTAGTTGGTGGGCTTCATCTACATTTATTCTTCTGTAGACTTCGCCTGGCTCTTGATGGCCTATTTCGTTTTCACTCATTCCAGTTTCTCCTTATAACTATGAGGTGGGCTATGATCAGAAAAATTAGTTAATCGCCCTGAAAGCCGTGGCTAGCAGTTTGATTTAATCGCACAACACTACTTCCATGCGACTGAGGATCTGTGAGTCCTTGTTGAATTCAGTTAGAATCTTAGAGGTTGCTGACAGAGATTGTATCTTAAACCAAGTCGGATGAGAAGATATTTGCTACTATGTATCGCTGTTTTGATCAAAGTAAAGATTAGAATAGTTTCTACTCAGGATCGGGTCCGGATTTATAAATAGCGGTCTACTAATGGTCCTAGGCGAAGCAAGGTATCTGGGGAAACTTTTTCTAGTGGTGTCACAATAGAATTATGTAATGCGCTTTGGCAAAAGCAAGCTTGGGTTATCTTTGGTATTTTGGGTAACAATTGTTCTAGTATATGTTTTGAATTAGTTACATTTTTCTTAACATTTGCAAGAACTGTATCTGCAGTAACTGATTCCTCGTTGTCCAGCCAACAATCATAATCTGTTGCGCAGGCCAATGTTGAGTAACAGATTTCAGCTTCTCTAGCAAGTTTTGCTTCCGGTAATGCTGTCATTCCAATAATAGATACTCCCCAAGATCGATACAGCAAAGATTCTGCTTTTGTTGAAAATGCGGGTCCTTCTATAACTACGTAAGTACCCCCTCTATGTACCTTGAGGTCAAGGTATTCAACAGTGTCTGCAAGAGCTTCGCTTAGTGCTGGACAGAAAGGTTGATCGAAAGCTACATGAGCCACGATGCCTTTTTCAAAAAAAGTGGACGAACGTATTTTTGTTCTGTCCAGTATTTGGTCTGGTACTACTAAATCCAACGGTTTGATATCTAATTGCAGACTGCCAACTGCAGAGATTGAGATAATTCTAGTAACGCCTAATGACTTCAGGGCATAAATATTAGCTTGTGCAGGAATTTCAGACGGAGAAATCGTATGGTCGATGCCGTGCCTTGGAAGGAATGCCACAGGGGTATTTTTCACATAACCTGTGACTATTGGGCCACTTGGTGATCCGTAAGGCGTTTGAATACTATATTCTTTAATATTGGTGAGGCTTTGAAGGGTATACAAGCCACTGCCACCGATAATGCCTACTAAATGTTGTTTCATGAATTCACCATTGCTTCAAGATTGAGGTTATAAGGTTGACGAATAATACCTAGTTCTGTGATGACAGCTGAGACGAGGTGATTGGGGGTTATGTCAAAAGCCATGTTTTGTACGGTTAAGCCTGTTAAAGCAGAACTGCACCCTAAAAGGGAGGTGACTTCAGCAGCGGGTCTGTGTTCAATTGGAATCTTGTCACCAGAGTTTATACTGAGGTCTATTGTGCTAAGCGGAGCTGCTACATAAAAAGGGATGTTATTTGCTCTAGCAGCAATTGCTAATCCGTAAGTTCCAATTTTATTTGCAATATCACCATTTGCGGTTATACGGTCTGCTCCAACAACCACACATGAGATTTCACCTGAATACATTAATGATGCAGCAGCTGAGTCTACTATCAATGTATAAGGGATGTCTGTTTGGGATAGCTCCCACGAGGTTAGACGGGCTCCTTGAAGAACTGGACGTGTTTCAGTGATAAAGACTGATATGTTTTTTCCTGATGCCCAGGCTGACTTGATGATTCCTAAGGCTGTACCGTGGCCTGCAGTTGCAAGGGCACCAGCATTGCAATGGGTCAAAACTGCACTGTTTTTTTCTATGAGTGCTGATCCATGATGGCTCAAAGAGAGATTGGCCGTGATATCTTCTTTGATAATTTGGGATGCTTCGTCATTTAGTTTCAGAACTATGGTATTGATAGAATTACTTTGATGCATAATGAACATCATTCTTGTCACAGCCCAATCTAGGTTGATAGCTGTTGGCCTAGATTGTCTAATTTGGGTGGAAATCGACGTTAACTTTTGCCGGAAAATCTCCAACTTGGTTAGAGAATGAGAGTTGTTATCAATCGGTTGGTTTTTTACTGTCTCTGTTTGGATTTTTTGTGCTGCGAGAGCTACTGCACACGCTCCTGCTATACCGATGGCCGGTGCGCCCCGCACTTTCAAGTTCTTGATAGCAGATATTACTTGGTCGCTGTCAGTCAAAGTGACGGTTTCAAGACTGTTAGGCAATTTTGTTTGATCAATTAGTTCAACTGTTGAACCTGTCCAAACTATTGGCTTGATATCTCGGCCGTTTTTTTTCATGGGACTACTTTCGTAATAGTAAGAGATGAAAGGACTAATTAAGTTAGAGTACAGTAAATACAGCTTTCAAGGTAGAGCTTTTAAATGAAAAGACCGGATCATCACTAATACTGATCTGCTGCACCTAGGTTAGCCCTCTGTTCAGAGGAGTAATTACTACAGCTTTAGATAATAATCAGGAGTTGACAGTTTTACATTTCCACTAGAGAATGAACTCCGTTAGAAAAGTGTGCAGATATACACTTCGAACTTGACTGTAGTCACTATTAAAGGGGGTTTATTATGGCTGATCGGAAGCGTATTGGAGTTATTTTACCCAGCATAAACAATGTTCTGGAGACTAATTTAGGAACCCTAGCTCCTGAAGGTTGTACCTATCACACTACTAGGATGCCGGTAGGATCTACTAGTGTTGAATCACTAAGGAACATGAATCAGTCCGTGGAACAATGTGCAGAACTACTCAGTAGTTGTGGTATGGATGTTCTTGCCTACTGCTGCACTAGTGGTAGTTTTATTGAAGGCCCTGGATACGATCAAAAGATAATCTCGATGATTGAAAATAAAGCAGGTATCCCTACAGTCGCTACTTCTGCTGCTTCAGTAGAAGCTATGAAGTTTTTGGGATTGAAGCGAATTAGCGTGGTTACTCCCTATCCCGATGATGTTAACGCACGAATCCCTGCTTTTTTCGAAGGGAACGGCTTTGAAATTGTTAATATAGCTGGTCGTGGGTTAGGCTCTGTAAAGTCTATCGACATATGCAACGATCCAGTAGATGAAATTGAGAAATTTGCAATAGACAATTTTGATCCATCAGCCGATGGTCTCTTTATGTCATGTACTGCTTGGAATGCGTTGTCCGTGGTCGAACGGGTAGAGCAAGCAATTGGTCGTCCGGTAGTCACAGCTAATCAGGCAACAATATGGGCAGCATTCAGGAAACTTGGCTATTCCCATTCTTATCAAGGCTACGGTACATTGTTTAGAGAAGGCCTCGCAGTTCCTGCTTAATCGATCTTTCTCTTGCTTCCACTGATTTTGCCTGCAGTCTAGTATATTTGCAGGTCGGTGGTGCTCCATTTCTTGTAATTTGGCCCACAAGCCGCTGATGGCTTGCAAACTTTTTTATATAGGAGAAACATGCAGACAGTTGGAGTTGATGTTGGTGGTACTTTCACTGATATCTCAGTTGTTGATGAAGACGGCAAACTGAGCATCTTAAAAGTATTGTCCACACCAAATGACTTTAGTGAAGCTATTTGCTCAGGGATTGAGCAGGAAATTCAGACAGGTAATTTGGCACAGAATCAGGTTAGCAGTGTTGTTCACGCTGCTACTGTAGCAACCAATGCGATTATAACTCGAACCGGATCCAAAGTTGGTCTCATCACCACTGAAGGCTTTAGAGATATATTGGAAATAGGTCGCTTACGTTATCCGCGCTTGTATGATATGGAATGGGAAAAGCCTGCACCGTTGGTTCCTCGTTATTTACGTCAAGAGGTTAAAGAACGTGTGGATTACGCTGGTAACGTGGTCACGCCTGTTGACAAAGGAAGCATTGCTATAGCCGCACAGTCATTAGTTGATTTTGGGGTGGATTCAATAGCTATTGTGCTTATTAATTCCTATGCAAATCCAGTTCATGAGGAAATAATCCAAGATTATATTGCACGCGAATTTCCAGCGATAAATATTTCAGCTTCATATAAAGTCTTGCCTGAAGTGAAAGAATACGAGAGAACCAGTACCACTGTCATTAATGCTTACGTTAAACCTGCTATAGAACATTATTTAACGAACCTTGAAGGTAAACTTAAATCGATTGGTATTGAAGCTCCTATCATGGTGATGCAATCCAGTGGGGGAACGGTGCAATCAAAGACAGCAAAAGAACACGCAGTGCATTCAATAGAATCAGGTCCAGCTGCAGGGGTAGTGGGGGCGGCTATGTTTGGAAAGCAGCTAGGAATTTCCAACTTAATTTCCTTTGATATGGGAGGTACTACCGCAAAAACTTGCCTTATTGAAGATGGTGAACCTCGCCATACCAGCGAGTACGAAGTGGGGGGTGGAATTAGTATTGGCCATCGGTTGCTGAAAGGTGGCGGCTACTTACTTAGAGTACCTGCTATTGACCTCGCAGAAATTGGGGCCGGAGGAGGCAGTATTGCGTGGATTGATCGTGGGGGAGCTATGCGTGTTGGGCCTCATAGTGCAGGAGCTGATCCAGGGCCTGCTTGTTACCTTAGAGGGGGAACAGAACCAACAGTTACAGATGCAAATGTTGTTTTAGGTTATTTGAACTCCAAGTATTTAGTTGGAGGGGAGTTACCGATTGATGGGGATTTGGCTATGTCGGTTCTAAAGAAGAAGATTGCGGAACCATTGAATTTATCTATCGAAGACGCTGCATTCGGAATTCACACTATTGTAAATGCCAATATGGTTAGGGCAGTGAGAGCAGTTTCCACTGAAATAGGAAGAGATCCTCGTGATTTTACACTTTTTGCTTTTGGAGGCAGCGGGCCTGTTCATGCAGGTAGCTTGGCAGATGAGGCCAAAATTGCTCAAGTGATTATTCCGCCAGCGCCAGGAGTGTTTAGTTCACTAGGATTGCTTTTTACTACTGTTGAACACCAATATGTTCAAACTTTTTGGAGAGATACTGACACTGCTGAATTATCAGAGTTGGCACGTATCTTCCAGAGAATTCAGGATGAGGCAAGCGAAACACTCAGTTCAGAAGGTTTCAAACCTGAAGAAATGGAGTTTCAGAGGTTTGTTGATTTACGCTATCCTGGGCAAACGTCGGAATTAAGTATTCCTGTTCCTTCTGGAGTTATCGATAAACAAGTGGTAACAAATTTGGTCGAAGAGTTTAACAAAGAGCATGAAAAGTCTTATGGATTTAGGTCTGAAGAAGAAGAAATAGTTGAGTTTGTGAACCTGCGGTTGAGAGGTAGAGGGCTCGCTGATAACAATTTCACACCGAGCAAGTTTGTAACAGGTGCCTCTAAAGGAAAGACCAAGCAGGATGATTCTCAAGCAGATCGAAGAGTGTACTTCGGGTCAAAAATTGGGTGGATTACTAGCCCAGTTTTACAGCGAGGGCACTTATCCCAAGAAAATATATCCGGCCCTCTGGTCATAGAAGAGTATGACACTACCGTGGTTGTTGGGCCTAACATGCACGTTAGGACTGACGACGCGAATAATATTCGATTAACACTAGTGTAGTTTGTAAATTCAAGGAGTAACACATGGCTAATGTCCGCCGAGATCCAGTTTTATTAGAGCTTTTAAAAAACGGGCTTACAGCTATAGCTGATGAAATGGCTGTGACTATTGTGCGCACTGCCCGATCTTTTGTGATAAAGGAATCCTTGGATTTCTCAACAGGTTTGATGGACAGCGACGGTGCATTGATTGCTCAAGGCCTATGTTTGCCTCTTCACATGGGTTCTTTCCCACCAACAATGAGGGCTATCCTAGATGATTACGGTGATGATATTAGACCTGGAGATGTTTTCGCCTGTAACGATCCCTATTTAGGTGGAGGAACTCATCTTCCTGACATCTATGTGTTCAAACCAGTATTCTATGGAGATCAACTCCTGGGATATGCTGCAGCCATTGGTCACCAAACTGATATCGGAGGACGTGTGGCCGGAGGTAACGCTTGCGATAATACTGAGATTTTTCAGGAAGGAGTTCGTATCCCTCCGTTAAAAATATTTGAAAACGATAAACCGAGTGAAGTTTTCTTTAAACTAATGCGGACCAACGTGAGGGTGCCCCAAAAAGTATTAGGTGATATCAATTCCCAGATAGCGGCGTGTCGTAGAGGAGAACGCGGCTTTCTGGAGTTGGTGGAAAGGTATGGATTCGAGAACTTAAAGGCTCAAATGAAAGACTTGCTCGACTATTCTGAGGAATTAACCCGTGCTGAACTGTCGTCGTTGCCTGACGGAGAATGGGAATTCGAAGATTTCATGGATGATGACGGTTTTGATCCAGACCCTATTCGCTTACATTGTAAACTTACGAAGAAAAAGGATGAGATATTAATAGATTTCCGTGAATCCTCCAAACAGGTCAAAGGATCAATTAACATGACGGAGGGTTTTTCTAAGTCTGCTGCCTATGCTTGTATCCGTTCGGTTATGGATCCAAGTATTCCCAATAACGATGGATTCTTCCGACCTATTAAGTTTCTTAGTGAACCTGGGAATTTTCTCCATTGCACGTTTCCTGCACCGGTGGCTGCCAGAGGCGTATCTGCTATGCGGACTACAGAGGTAGTATGGGGTGCACTTGCCCAGATGCTGCCGCACAAAGTTTTTGCTTGCGGAGTGCAAGGGGACTTCGGGGTAACTATTTTTGGTTATGATACGGATAATAAACCCTTCATAAGCCTGGAGTTTTTGTTTTCATCTTGGGGAGGTAGGCCTACCAAAGATGGAATAGAAGGTGTTTCTTCTTTAGCTGTTAACTATGCTAATACTCCAATTGAGGTAATTGAAAGAGAAAATCCGATAAGAATTGAAAGATATGGTTTTAGACCTGATACAGGAGGAGCCGGTAAGTTCAGAGGTGGATTAGGTATCATTCGGGATTATCGGTTAACAGGGGTGGAAGAGGCTAATCTGTTAATCAGATCTGATCGGCAGAAGTTTCAGCCTTATGGTCTTCAGAACGGGAAACCAGGTGCTTTTGCTGGAAATGTTATGAATCCAGATACTGAGGAAACTTATGTTCCGCCATCAAAGCACATGTTGACTTTGAAGCGTGGCGATGTTTATAGGGCTTTGCTTGCAGGAGCTGGTGGATGGGGCGATCCAAAAGAGCGTGATCCCGAGAGTGTTTTGGATGATGTACTGAATGAAAAAGTCTCCGTAGCTGGGGCTAAGGATGATTATGCGGTAGTAATTGATGGTTCTACATGGACTGTTGATGTTGATGCTACTAAAAAACTTAGAAGCTAGATCTTTTTTGATAGGTAGTGTTTAAGGGAAAGAGTTTGATTGTCTGGGCAATATGATTACAAAGTTGTGTGCATAAGATAGATCACTCCCACAGTAGTACAGTATAGGATAGGTGATCCAAACGCGTTGATATTCACTATCGTTTTTCTTCCGTCTCGTGTTTGGTAAAGCGCGAGTATCATTAGAACAGTTAGCAAGATACTGGTTACACCTGTCGCGATATTGCTGTTGTCAATCTTTGAAAAAAGAGATCCGTCGGAGTAAAAGGCATCAGCAATCGCCAGAATAACAATGTTGATAGCGTTGGTGCCCAACATATTAGATATACCAAGGTCGTACGCTTTGATTTTTAATGCAGTAGCTGTGGTGGTTAGCTCAGGTAGAGTTGTGACAATTGCTAGCCCCAGCACTCCTATAAAGTTTTCCGACAGTCCTGAGTAGTGGCTAATAGCCTGCGCACTTGATGCCAAGTACGGAGCTGATATAAGAATTCCTATAGCACTGCACGTAAACCATATCCATGTTTGCGTTAAGGGATATGAATCTGAGTTTGCGGCCCCCATAGATGTTAATTCACTAGGCTGTTTTGTTCTTTGAGTTAAAATGAAATACAGGAGAAACAGTATTATAATACAACCACTGGCAGGACTTACTACGGAGATTTTGGTTTCTATATCTAAAGAGGAAGATACTACGGCAATCACCGTAAGTCCAATAGCTAAAGAACCAACAATTAGTTGTTCCCGCTGTTGGATAACAGAAAAGTTTGTCTTCAAGAAAATTGCCAGCATTACTGATAGAGTGGCCATATTAAGCATGTTTGCCCCGAGAATATTTCCCCATGATAAAGAAGGGGCATCTATTCGGACGGCTGTTATAGAGGTTACTAGTTCTGGGAGAGAAGTAGCTCCGGCTAGAAGGATGGAGCCCACCCATAGCCTTCCTAGCCTCGAGTGAGAGCCGATTTTGTCACCAGAGAATGCCAAAGAGACAGCAGCGGCAAGGATCACAGCAGCAGAAAATACGAATACGATGGAAGCACTTAACGGTGTAAAGCTCATAGTTGTTTATTGGCTTGTTATTACTGGAGTCAAGACAACAGAATAGCCATCTTCTTGTATTCGTCTCAATCTGTTAGACTACTGAAAGGGTATCACAAACCTGTGGGAGAGTCTATTAACCAGAAAGCTAGATTAGGCAGGAAAATAGTGAATTTGCTACCCTAAGCTAGCTTGACATAGTGCGGTCTTCTCGGAATAATCGTCCTAGTTCTTAAGGGTTCACTGTGAGGGTATCTCTATAGAGTTGAGTTATGCATACGGGGTTTAGTATTGGGTATTTTGTGGCTTATCTTTGTATGGTTAGCTGACTTTACAGGTTTGATCTGGAACTCGACTTAGGTGGTGTCTATGGCAAAGTATATTTTCGTTACTGGTGGAGTAGTTAGTTCCGTTGGCAAAGGCGTGGCGGTTGCATCTATTGGGAGAATGCTAAAAAGTCGTGGGATGTCCGTATCTATACAAAAATTGGATCCTTATCTGAATGTTGACCCCGGGACAATGTCTCCTTATCAACATGGAGAGGTTTTTGTTACGAAGGATGGAGGCGAGACAGATCTTGATTTGGGGCATTACGAACGGTTTATCGATGAAGAACTGAGCCAGCAGTCTAATGTAACAGCTGGCCAAATTTACAGCAGGGTGATTGCTAAGGAAAGAAAAGGTGATTATCTGGGCGGAACTATACAGGCAGTACCTCAGGTGACGGATGCTATTAAAGAATGTATTCAAAATTTAGCAGAGTCATCTAAAGCAGATGTCGTAGTTGTAGAGGTGGGGGGAACAGTTGGCGATATTGAAGGCTTGCCCTTCTTGGAATCAATCCGACAGATCAGGCATGAATTTGGTCGAGAAAACGTTTTTGCAGTACATGTTACCTTCCTTCCTTATTTAGCAGCTACTGGTGAATTGAAAACTAAGCCTACGCAGCATTCTGTTAAAGAGCTACGCGGTATAGGTATTCAACCTGATGCCATTATCCTCAGGAGTGATTATGAAGTTCCGGAAAATATCCTGGCGAAAGTATCAGCTTTTTGTGACGTGCCATTAGAGGGTGTGGTGCCTTTGGTTACCGTGAATAATGTGTATGCGATCCCTTTGGTTCTTGAGGATTGTGGTCTTAGTTCACTAATTTTGAAATCGTTAAGCCTGAGAACTCGAGAAGGTGATTTTGTAGAATGGCGAAAGATGATTGACAAAATGGACAGTGAAAAAAACTCTATTACTGTAGCCGTCGTAGGAAAGTATGTGGATCTTCAGGATTCTTACATTTCAGTTAAGGAAGCCTTAAGGCATGCTGGCCTGAAACACGATTTGGATATAAATATAGAGTGGGTCCACTCAGAGAAAATAGAATCTGCAGGAATTGGATCAATGCTAGAACATGTGAGTGGTATTGTTGTTCCTGGAGGATTTGGTCCAAGAGGCGTTGAAGGCATGATTGAAACGGCAAGGTATGCTCGGGAAAATGGCGTGCCATATCTGGGGTTGTGCTTAGGAATGCAGATAATGGTAGTTGAAGCAGCTCGGAGTTTGGCAGGATTAACTGGGGCTAATTCAACGGAATTTGACCCCAAAACGGATCATCCTGTAATTGATATAATGCCAGACCAAAAAGAGATAGATTCCTTCGGAGGAACTATGCGACTGGGGTCATATCCTTGCAAATTGCAGGCTGGAAGTTTAGCACTTGAGGCATATCCCTCATCCTCAGTTGCTGAAAGACATCGGCATCGATTTGAATTTAATAATCAATATCTCCAGCTTCTTAGTGATGTAGGATTAAATGCAACTGGTGTTTCTCCTGATGGAAGATTGGTCGAAATTTGCGAGCTTGCAGACCATCCTTTTATGTTGGGTGTTCAATTCCATCCGGAATTTTGTTCCAGACCAGATAGACCACACCCTTTGTTCAGCACATTTGTGGAAGTTGCAAAGTCTACTTTGAGGGAAGGGGCCCAGCGGCCTCTTCATTTTGAACGCTAAATTAAAGTGTAGACCTTCTACCTAAAGCATGATAGACTGTGCCTGATATTATGAAATTGTTTCTAGATACAGCAAATATAGACGAAATTCGTCACGGTGTGGAGATGGGAGTTGTCGCTGGTGTCACTACAAATCCGTCTCTTGCAGCTAGTGAAGGAGTCTGTGACTTATTGGCTTATGGCGACGCAGTGCGACAGATAACGGAGATTGTGCAAGGGCCTGTTTCCGCGGAGGTTTTTTCTAATGATGCAGCGTCTATGATCGATCAAGGGCGCATAATTGCTACATGGGCTGGAAATGTAGTTGTCAAATTGCCTAGTACTGCTGATGGGTTCAAAGCTATGGCTGTATTATCTCGTGAGGGAATTCCTATTAATCAAACTTTATGCTTTTCTGCGAATCAGGCTTTACTAGGGGTTCAGGCTGGGGCAACATATGTAAGTCCTTTTGTAGGTCGAATTGATGACACGGGTACGGATGGAATGTCTTTAGTACGGGATATTGTCGACATATTTAGTAAACAGAACATCGCAGTTAAGGTACTGGCTGCTAGTCTCAGGCATCCTTTGCACGTAGTTCAGGCGGCAAAGATTGGTGCTCATTATGCAACTATACCTTATAAAGTTTTATTACAAATGGTGAAACACCCACTAACTGATGCTGGTGTGGTAAAATTTGAACAAGATTTAATCGCGGTTACTGGTAATCGCTAACTACAGTAGCCTGCACTGAGTTTCTGAAAAGAGGAAACTCAATTATCACTGGGGATGGTGGAGGAGGTTTGGGCATTATTCCTCGTTTAACGACTTGGGGGTAATGGATTTCATGTGTTTTCTCAAGAGTATAAATTCCAGGAGTTTTTAATGGACGTAGCTGAACTAATAAAACAATCACAATCAGACTTATTGTCACTAGCAGTAGAGTTGGGCCTTAATGAGGCGGATTTAACCAGGTTATCCAAGGAAGAGCTTCTAATAGCTGTGCTTTCTGAGGCTGCTCGCAAAGAAGGCTATCCTTTAGCAGGAGGGATTCTTGATATAGCCGGAGATGGGTACGGTTTTTTACGGCAAAACGGAGTGAGGACTGTGGAGGGTGATGTTTATGTTTCTCAGTCACAGATACGTAGATTTAGTTTACGTACCGGTGATATGTTGATGGGGCAGGTCCGTCCACCAAAAGATTCCGAGCGGTTTTACGGATTGGTAAGAGTTGAAACTGTAAATGGTGTTGATCCTGAGTCAAACAAGGTGCGTAGGCAATTTGATCGATTAACCCCTGTGTTTCCGGATAAGCTACTTGTGACGGAGACTGACAAAGAAAACCTCACCACTCGCCTTATTGACTTACTTTCTCCTATTGGCAGAGGCCAAAGAGGATTGATTGTTGCACCGCCAAAAGCAGGTAAGACAACACTGTTGAAGCAAATAGCAAATGGAATTACTGAAAACTATGATGATGTTCATTTGATGGTCGCTTTGATAGGAGAAAGGCCAGAAGAAGTGACTGACATTAAGCGTAGTATCAAAGGAGAAGTTTACAGTTCCACGTTTGATGAGCCGGTTGAGGATCACTGTCGAGTAGCGGAGCTGGCTTTGGAACGTGCTAGGCGCCTGGTTGAAGTTGGCAAAGATGTTGTCATTTTGCTGGACAGCATAACACGGTTGACTCGGGCATATAACTTAGCTGTTCCGACCAGTGGCAGAACCCTCTCTGGGGGTGTGGATCCAGTAGCGTTGTATCCCCCGAAGCAATTCTTTGGTGCAGCACGTAACACGGAAGAGGGGGGTAGCCTTACCATACTAGCAGCATGCTTGGTAGATACTGGAAGTCGTATGGACGAGGTAGTCTATGAAGAGTTCAAAGGTACGGGTAATATGGAATTGCACTTAGATCGGAAGCTTTCGGAAAAACGGGTCTTCCCTGCAATCGATATACAGCGCAGCGGTACGCGTCGCGAAGACTTGCTTCTTGACGAAGAGACTCTCAAGCAAGTTTGGTTACTGAGGCGAATGGTGTCTTTGGTTCGTGGTGATGCTATGAATCCCGCTGATACCACGGAGAAGGTGTTGGAGAGATTGCGAAAGACCAAGGACAACGTTGAGTTCCTGGCTACCCTTAGCAGAACAACACCTGTTGCGGATTAATCAAGAAAGGACATTGGGGCTGGTTTTAAGAATTACTGCTTACTCGGCAATGAGATAAATAGAACATGGGGTAGACCTATTGCCTAGGCATGAATATTTTTAGTATAATTACATAGTTTTCGACAAACTATGAAAAGATTAGCGAGAAAGGTTGTTAGTGAATTGTTTGTAAGTGGGGTTGACAAGCAACTACAAATAATGGTACAAAGTCTTCGGTTCGACCGAGGAAGGAGTGTGGAGGGTTAGTGAATTGACTTCAACGCCAACTCGGGCAGGCTCTCGAACTCGTAGGTTATTTGAATAGCTGGACGAGGGGGAAGAGCCATATCATTGTGTCTGTGGAAAGTATTGGAGACGATAGATACCGTAAATGATATATAGGAACAAACAAGGAACCTGAAATCGTAAAATCAATCTAAATAGTTTATTTTCAAACGCAAATCCATTGAGCTAGTTTTTAGCTAATCAAGATATACAGTGGTATAGAGCAAGGGGGTAAAAAGTGAAAGTAAAATTCTCAAG
>CEVQ01134977.1_pt1 | contig 14817 bp, 16 predicted proteins | sample 356551 | NCBI WGS metagenome assembly CEVQ01 (sample SAMEA2623756, study PRJEB7988) | marine metagenome | biome: marine biome (ENVO:00000447); feature: mesopelagic zone (ENVO:00000213); material: "saline water (ENVO:00002010), including plankton (ENVO:xxxxxxxx)" | depth 250 m | reverse complement strand
GGTCGTTCGTTACGCTTAATACTGATCAACCTCGGTGGAGGGTATCCGGATTCTGGTGACAAATCTACATTGGGGTCCCCTGCGAAGTATTCGTATTGTGTAGGTGTAGATATAGATACCCCGTGGTCTTCTCTCCATACAGAGTTTGGCTATTCCGAATCCGATAGCTGTGTAATGGTTTATGCAGCAGATGCTCCGAGAGGAAACAATCCAGGAGGGTCTGGAAGTATGGAATTTCCGTTATGGATATTGGCAGATTCCATGTCTAACTTAAACCATAACATCATCCATGGAGGCCATGCAGTAGTTGTGATCAGTCCGCTTATAGCTCATGGTCTTGCCGAAGAGGGATGGAGTAAAGAAGAAGTTCAATTTTATCTATATGAGAACGCCAGGGTTCCGTTAGATCGCGTCCAGAGATACAAACAGCTTAGGTACGGGCGAGACCAGGAAGCAGGAGACCCTTATTATTGGCCAAAATGGTTAAATGTTGATGAACCAGATGTTTCAGTGCCTATAGTCAGAGATCCTCGCAACATGTTGGTATTAGTAGCAGGGGACCCTGCACGATCAAGATCGGCCTATTGTCCGGCTCGTCCATACAATCGACCAGTAATAAAGAAAATTGCAGTTTAATAGAATTCAGCGAGAGTTCTGCAAAAATGCCAGTATCGTAGATCAGTGGGTTGTTATTTACAGAGCTTCTTTTAAACCTGGTATCTCACTCGCACCTGTCGGTACGGTTACTGATGCTCCCTCAAAATCATCATCTATAGGTTCGTAACTGCCATTTAGATGTTTGCTTAGAAATGCTTCTGCTACTGCGAAGAAAGAAAGATTGTTCTCAGGTTTAACGAATCCATGCCCTTCGTCGGGATACAGTACGTAGGTTACAGGTATCCCATTTTCATTCATCGCATCTACTATTTGGTCGGATTCAGCTTGATTCACTCGGGGATCATTTGCCCCTTGGCCTATGAGAAGCGGCTTATTTATATTGTTAATGTAATTTAGAGGAGATCTTTCTGATAGTAGTTTCCGTCCTTGTTCGGTTCTATGATCGCCTACCCTGGATGCCCATAATTCAATTTGCGGTTGCCAGTATGGTGGGATTGAGTTAATAAGTGTTAGTAGGTTTGATGGTCCTACTATGTCTATACCGCATGCAAATACGTTCGGAGTAGCAGTTAGCCCGATCAACGTGGCGTATCCCCCATAACTACCACCCATTATTGCGATTTTAGAAGGGTCAGCTATTCGGCTGTCTATGGCCCAATTAACTGCATCTATCAGGTCATTGTGCATATTCCTTCCCCATTCGAGGTTGGCCGCGTTTATGAATGCCTTTCCAAAACCGGTTGACCCTCGGAAGTTGACGCTTAGGACAGCGTAACCTCTATTGGAAAGCATCTGATGTAGTGCGCTATATCCCCATGTGTCTCTATGCCAAGGTCCCCCATGGACTAGCAATACCGTTGGGCAAGGGGAGTCCGGTATTCCGCTGTCATTACTGGATTTGGAGGGCAATGTATAGTAGCTTATAAGGTCGAAATTATCCCGAGATTTTATGGTAGTGGAATGCATGTTTGATAAATTGAGATCCGTAAGCGAATCGCGGTTCGTGAATAAGAACGAGGCTTGTTGTTCGGGTCTGTTGTATTTGTAGAAACGCACAGGCCCGTCGTCTAAGACGAAGGCGACTATCCATATTTCGTCATTAAATGACTGACTCACTATCTCAATTTCACCCTGAGATATGCTTTCTAAGTATTCAAGATCTTTCTTTACATTCTCGTCTAAGAATATCCATGTCTTTCGCTCATGAGTGAACGCTACTGCTTGTATATTTTTATTATTTGGATCCACCATAGTGTCGCTGACATCTGCATGAGGGTTTTCTGCAATAAGAGTAGTGTCACCATTTTGAAGATTTAATGACACAAGAGCTGCGGTGTCCCTGTCACGGCTATCAACTAGGTACAAGATTGTCCCTGTGTCGTCAAAACCTATAGGAGAAGTAGTTAATGTGTCTTCTATTCCTATCTCTATGAATGGCTTCCAGAAAGAATCTCCCGCCTTTTCCAGAAGTTCGCTGCCACCATCTTCGGTTACGCGGGTGGCAAACCGAACGTTAAAATCGTCATCTGTTATGTATCCAGCAAATCCATCGTTTTCCTGCACTAGTGTTCTATTCCCTGTATTAATATTAACTTTGTATATATCGTGCAACTGAGGATCACGATCATTTAGAGACAGTAGCAAGTCATTCGAGAATTTGGGGCTTATTTCTTGGAATCGTGCTTGTACACCGTCGTAAGGTGTTAAATCTTTCGTCTGATGCGTGTGTATGTTGACAACATACACATGCCAGTTCTCATCTCCTCCAATATCTTGGATATATGCAATATGTTCATTGGTGTACGTCCATCCGTAAAATCGAATACCTCTGTCTGAATCCTGGGTTATAGGTATTGCGGAATCAGGATCTGTTGATTTTGCCAACCAGATATTCAATATTCCATCTACAGGAGCTAGAAAGGTAATGTATTCTCCGTTCGGGCTAATTTGAGGGGATGCTTTGTCAGGATTTCCAAATAATGTCTTTCTAGGAATGAGTCCACTGATAGCCATAAATCTTCAGCTCCATTGTCTATAGTTATATGAGAGTATTGTAGGTAGTATTAGAATTCACAACTTTCGAAGTTTAGGTAATAACACAGCCATTATTACCGCTAATATTGCAAGTGACGCTCCATTTATTAGTAATGCGGTCTTGGAATCAGTTGCTCCTGCTAATAGTCCAACTTCGCTTTGCCCTATAGGCGCCGTGCCAATCCCTATTATCCAGGAGCCCATTGCTCGTCCTCGTTGTTCATTTGATACGCTTAATTGTAGGAGCGATTGGTGTAGTACGTCACTCATTGTGGCCATGATGTTGACTATGGCTACTAATGTTACGGCAACCCAGAACGTTTGTGCATATCCCAATACTATTTGTGAAATTCCAAAAAAGAACATTGTTGCCAATAATAATGCTCCAGGTCTCTTTACATCCCCTGCTATCGCTAATCCCGTGATTCCGACGGTTGCACCAACAAATCGCGATGCAGTTAAAAGTCCAAGTCCTTCTGGCCCTACGTCTAATACCTGAAGAGCGAGTATTGGCAAGATCACCGCATGGGAAAATCCTAATATTTCAGCTCCAGCGGTGGAAATCATAAGGCTCAGTAATAATCGATTGGATCTGAGCGCCTTAAAGTAGTTAATTAAATTTTCTACTATAGTTTCTTGACGGTCTGGGGCTGAATCTCCTACTTCTACTAACAGGAAAATACATGTAAGGCCAATTAAGTATCCAATGGCCATAGCTAGAAATGGCCCTGAGCCTCCTATGTACAAAATAGTAGTGCCCGCTAGAAGAGCTCCGATTAGCTGGCTTATTCTTTGCGCAAGTCCGATCAGGGCTAGTCCACTAATAGCTCTGTTTGCTCCTACTATATCGTACACATAAGTCTGCCTGGCTGTCATATACATGGCCTGGAAGGCACCAAGAAAAAATACGCCGCATAGTAGGCTAGCTATCGTTATTATGTCAAAATAAACTAAACCTGATAATGCCAAGGCCGTCAGCATAAGTCCTATGACGGAGATTTTCATAAGTATGCGTCGATCATACCGATCTGTTATTGGGCCTGCTGCCAGTCCAACAATCAGGTTTGGTGCTGAACGAACCGCAAATGCGACACCAACGAGTAACGCGGATCCCGTCATATCCAACACAAGCCAGCCGATTATCACATGTGAAGTGCCCTGTCCAAATTGGTTTGCAAATGTGGAGATGAATAATGTTCTGATATCGGGATATCGTAACGCAGCTGTTATACCTGCGAATCTTGACTGGGGTGCTTGTGTTTCATCACCTCCTACGGGTGTACTCATAGGAGTGTGTCCGTAGGTTCTAAGTGTTCGATGTTTGAGGTCGTATGTAAGACGTTAGCTTGGTAGAGCATCACAAGAGTCTAGCACATCTTAAGCAAGTATTATTGGTTTTTAATTTTACGATTATTAAACTATAGAAGTCTTGAAACCATTAGTTAATTCTGGCAAGATATCCTTATGAACATCGGTGCTTTTGAAATAGTTGATGATCTCCCGGAGCTAAATGACCCCCATGTCTTTGCCATGGTACGCCCTTGGGTAGATGTGGGAAGTGTCGGGACGTTGACGTTGAACCGGTTGGAGCACTTCATGGGGTCTAAAGAACTTGGAAAGCTGATTCAACCCGGTAAGTTTTTTGACTTTACTAGGTATCGACCAACCATGAAGTTGGTTCAAGGTAAACGAGAAGTGACTGTCCCAAATAGCAGCATCAAATATTCGTCCTCAGAAGATGGTCACGATTATTTATATCTTCATTTGATGGAGCCCCATGCTAACAGCGAAGAATATACAGACTCTATTCTCGAGGTGATTGAGTATTTTAAGGTAAAACGATATTGTCGACTCGGGGCTATGTATGATGCTGTTCCTCATACAAGGCCGTTGCTAGTCACAGGTTCTCTGGGTGAAGTGCCACAAATTAAGGACGTCTCTAATTTCAAGCTCAGACAAAGTACCTACCAGGGACCTACTACTATCATGAATCTAGTGTCCGAAGGTATCGAGAAGATGGGTATAGAGGCCATCAATTTCATGGTGCACCTTCCACAATATCTTCAGCTGGAGGAGGACTATACCGGAACTTCTAGGATGATAGAAGTTTTATCCTCAGTATATGGAAATATACCTTCAGATCTAGCCCCTATGCGTAGAGGTCAGAGGCAATATAGGGAACTCAGCTCAGCAGTGGAACGTAACGATGAGCTGAAGCAACTTATTCAACAGATGGAAGCTTATTACGATGCCCAGCTAGATTCGGAAGATAAACCTGAAGAGCCGTCCGGCCCATCAGTGACGCTTTCGCCTGAAATTGAAGATTTTCTTAGTGAGTTAGGCGGTAGACTAGAGTCAGACGATTAGTTATGCGCCAGTGAGCCGTTATCGGCGGCAACAGCTGTACTTTAACAGTGGTCTAGAGCTCATGAAGTAGATATTTTGATAGTCAGTCTCTAACCAACTGGTGAAAATCAAAACTATATAACACCGACACCGCCTCTGATTGCACTACTTCAGGATGTTTTTAGCCTATATAGGCATATCCCAAAAAAGAGAAATTATAGAAGAAGTCATGGTTCGATAATCTATCCTCTGGTAAGAGTTAAACTCTATCTGGTGTTCATTTATACGTAGAGTGCTAAAATCTGTTTGCATAAGGGAAGTAAGTGACAGGGTTTAAAAATGGCAAGGAAAATTAAAGGTTCAGGAATAGCACGAATGCTCAGGCAAGAAGGATATAAAATTCATCCAGAAGGGTATGAACCCTTCCCAGACTACGTAATGAAGTTCTTTCATGTCAGCCAGAAAAAAGCTTACGAAATAGCTAGGAAGTTGCCTGTCTATAACATGTCGGGTAAGAACTGGGTTAGAAAATCTGACTGCCAAGAACTATTCAATTCTAATGTTGAAGAGTTGAATATAGAGCGTACATCTATAGCTTTAGAATATGAAGATGAATGAGAACCGTTTATTAGAATTGGGCACACTTATGAGGTTTAATATTAAAACAGGTGTTGTGGCTCATGCCCCGAGGGCGCTGAAATACTCAGATAACGTTTAAATTGCTACCGACTCTTAGTTTCTGGATCCTCTTTCACTTCACCTGTAACTACTTGTGGAATAGGGCGCAATGCCATTATCTGATAAGCTCTATCCAGCAGAACAAACGCCATGTTAAATCCATCACCAGTATTTTGGGATAGCCCTTCTGCCTCGAGACTACGGTACAGATACATGTAGTCTTCTTTAACCTGAAGTACATCAGGGTTAATCGTAACTTGCTCTATCAAGCTGTCAAATTCCATCAGTTTTCCTTTAATCTTGGAATGCGTCCTCTCAGTACGTACTAATAGCAGGTTTGTCAGGAGTTCCAGTCCTAATTTCATCGAAAGGCTCAAGTTAACTCATCGCCACTTCTCTGAAATATGATCTATAGGTGTGCAAAATGTCTCGCAGTCTGAGTGCCGGGCAGGTTATATCAGAAAGTTATCGGGGAGGACCAATAAACAACTACATTAATGCTTAAAGAAGCAATTGCCTGCCCAGCGGAGTTTGCTATTTATAGTCGATATCTATTTTGATGTCTCACTAATTTGCTTTTCTATCTCAGCAACTTGACTGTCGCCTATTATTCTAAAGACTTTTTGAGTTGGGTCTTCTGCGGCAACCCCTCTAACAGCCTTCCTACCATTTTTCATGGTAACTATTTCAGGTTCAGCAATTTCTACTGTCTTTTTTAATTTCACGCTATATGCGGTTAGCTTCATATTATTTATTCCTTATTATCTGTTTTGAGTTGTCCATAATTAAATTTGGGTTCTATTTACTCCTTACTATATGTTTTAACTTGTCCATAATTAAATTTTCGTTTGATTTTGGAACCCTCATAAAATTACCAGCAGGTTTTTAGGACTCATTCTCATTTATTTAAGAATAAGTCTCATTCTCATTTGTGTCAATAGCTGAATCGAATCACCAGGTGTATCAATTTGATTGAGTTGACTGAGGATGCTCAGAGAACAGACTGCAGTTTGAGTTTGGATGACCTATCTGTAACGGTGGAATGGAAGAGTTGTTCGCATGCTGGAAAAATGCTAATTGTCCTGTGTTCGGAGGCTTAGCGGTGAAGAAATAGAAGGGTTGGGAGATAAAGCAGTCTATATGCCAAATTCGTGCTTAAAATGCTGGTGGCAACGACTGGACTTGAACCAGTGACCTAGCGCTTATGAAGCGCCCGCTCTAACCGACTGAGCTACGCTGCCACTCTGAGTCTTATGGCCAATCGCCAAGTTCGACTCGTTATTAATACTACATTTACGTGTAGGATTGTTCAAGGTTATTTGAGCGGAAGTTATCAAATATAGTAAGTGAATGTTTATATTAGTGAGCGCGTTTATGTTCACTCTAAAAATATATCTCCGCTTTGTCCTCCAGTCTTCCGTAATAATCTTATCTGGTCTATATGTATCTTGTGATCTACTGCCTTGCACATATCGTAGAGTGTTAGACATGCTACTGAAACTGCTGTCAGAGCCTCCATTTCTACACCGGTTTTAGATGAAGTAGAAGCTGTACCGGTTACAACCAGTCTGTTATTGTCGGGGTCTATCTCAATTTGGACGTCAACTTTATTGAGTGGTAAGGGATGACACAGAGGTATAAGGGTTGATGTTTGTTTTGCACCCATTATCCCTGCCAGTTGGGCAATGGTTATGACGTCGCCTTTTTTCATTAGCCCCTGCTGTATAAGCTCTATCGTCTTCGGTTGGACGATGACATACCCACCGGATACTGCCTCTCGGTCAGTTATGGGTTTGTTTCCCACGTCGACCATATTTACAGCACCTTGTTCGTCTATGTGTGTAAGGGACAGATCATTGTCTTTTCCATGGTTGGTCATCGTTTAGTACTCCTTTTAGGTCTGCGAGGAAGCTTGGATCGATTTCCGTTATTGGTATTTGGTCTGCTTGTTTTTTCTATTGTATATATGTTCGCTTCCATATTGGCTATTCGTTTAGCAATATCTATCCCAGGGGAGCGACGAGGCGGGGAAACTAATTGATATCTGACGTTTCTGTGTTCAAGTAGATTCTGCAATCGATCCCATAAGTCTTTGTTGGCGGTTCGTGAGGTTGCATTCCTCATGGCATTCAAAAGATATCTATCATTTGAGTACAAGACGGTTGGTATTTTCGGGTTGATAGACTCTATGCCTTTTATGGCTGCTAGTAATGTCATTCTCTGGGCAGTTGTAATTCTGTCGTTGCCGGAGAGTATTTGTCTCTGCTCTTGATCGCTTATGACCGCTGCCCAGCCACCTCTACCGCGGGTGCCTTTGCACGACCCGTGGATGGAGACTTCTGTTCCTAGGGTACTACTATTATTGGACGGATTGCGTGGCATATTACGACTCTAATAAGGTCTGTTTATCCACCGATTTGGTACATTTCTATTTTGTTGGAGGTAGATGTTCCTGCAGTATTTGAAGTTCTATCTTCAGAATATTTATCGTCTCGATTTTCCCAGCATGTTGTTATCAACGCTTTTAATTCCTCGGATGTTGCTCCGTCGCGCATTGGGTCTCTTAGGTTAAGGCCGGTCTCCCCGAATAGGCATGTATATAATCTTCCATCCGTAGATAATCTGGCTCTTGTGCATTGACCACAGAATGGTTGCGATACGGATGATATGATCCCGATTTCACCTGACCCGTCTTTATATTTATATCGACTGGCTACTTCTCCGGAATAATTCGGAGAAAGAGGCTCCAGTGGTAACTCTGTGTCTATTTTTTCTAAGATTTCAGACGCAGGAACTACTTCGTTTAGTTTCCATGAATTCAGATTTCCTACATCCATATACTCGATGAACCGTACTATCATTCCGGTTCCTTTGAAATGCCGCGCTAGGTCTACAATAGTGTGATCATTAACATCTTTTTGTACAACAGAATTTATTTTGATAGGTGATAGTCCGGCGCGGCGAGCTGATTCAATTCCTGCTAGAACCCTTTGGGTGTCGAATCCCCGACCGTTCATTGTCTTAAATAACTCGTCATCTAGGGTGTCTAGACTTACTGTTATCCTACTTAGGCCTGATTTCTTCAATGCTTCCGCTTGTTGCTCTAATAGGTATCCATTAGTAGTCAGGGTAAGATCTTTGATTCCTGACACCGCGTTTAAGAGAAACACCAAATGTTGAAGATTATTACGCATCAGTGGCTCACCACCGGTGATTCGTATTTTTTCGACACCTAACTCGACGAAAATAGAGACAAGGAAGGTAATCTCTTCAAATGAAAGAATTTCTTCTTTTGGTAGAAATTCGTAGCTCTCTCCGAATATTTCAGCGGGCATACAATAAGTGCATCTGAAATTGCATCTGTCGGTTACAGATATTCTAAGGTCTTTCAAATTTCTATTAAACGTGTCTTTAAGCATTCGTAACTATTGCTGGTCGTTAATTAATTTAGGCAATATAGATGATACTTTTCTAAGAGCATCTGATCTATGACTCAGAAGGTTTTTTTCTTTCTGTTCAAGTTCAGACATGGTTTTTCGATATGATGGTAAATAGAATATAGGATCATATCCAAATCCATTATGGCCGCGTGGTTCATATTGTATCATCCCTGATATTGAGCCAACTACTGAACTCAATAGGTTTTCTCCCGAACAAATAGAAATCACGCATGTAAATCTAGCACTACGATTATGCCATGGGGTTCCGTGTAAATTGTTAAGAAGCAATTCAACTCTGTCAGAATCGTTTTTACACAATTCCCCACCATAACGAGCCGAATATATACCAGGGTCTCCACCCAGATGGTCTACTTGCAACCCTGAATCATCAGATAATGTGATCACCCCACTCAATATAGAATAACTCTTGGCTTTTAGGTATGAGTTCTGTCTAAATGACACTCCGGTTTCATCAACTTCCTCAGTTATACCGATGTCATCTAATGACAATAGTTCTATCGTCGTTGAAGATAGGAGTTGTTTATATTCAGCAAGCTTGCCCGGGTTGTGAGTAGCAATCAATAATTTGATCATTTATTCCTTAAATGGTCCCTTCAGATTCCAGATCAGATATATCCGCTGGGCTTAGACCGAGCCATTCTGTATATACCTTGAGGTTGTGTGCCCCAATGGTAGGCCCTGCATGATCTACAGATCCCGGCGTTCTGCTAAATTTTGGCACTATACCGAGCATCTTTGTATTACCAAGTTCAGAATCTTCTAATTCGATGATATCTTCTCGGGCGGCATAATGTGGGTCATTCATTATTTGTTCTGCCGTATATACTGGGCCAACAACACCTCCGGCAGGTATGAGGTTTTCCATAATGGTTTCGAGATTGAGGTTTCCTAGGTATTGTTGAAGTATTACGTTTAGGGCGTCCTTGTTTTCTAACCGGGCAGCGTTGTCTTTGAAGCGCTCGTCATCTATAACTTCTGACATTCCCATAGCTTCAGCTAAGTTCTCCCAGGTATTTTGGGATGTGGCAGATAGGCCTAACCATTGTTGGTCAAGTGTTTGGTACAGACTTCTTGGGGCGGCATCTGGGAAATCGTTACCTACTCGCTCTCTGACCAAATTTAATAAGTTGGCCATTGTGATATGAGGTATACATAATCGAAATAGTGGTTCAAACAAACTTACGTCTATCACTTGACCTGTGTTCCCTTGACCTGAATATTTCTTGGATTGTCTGTGGTACAAAGCCATCATGCTCGACATAGCACCGAAAACTCCAGCGATCTCATCTGCCAATGGTATGGGAGGTAGTACAGGCGGGGAATCTGGGAATCCGGTCATGCTGATATAACCACTCATACATTCTGCGATCGTTCCAAAGCCAGGACGGTCTTTATACGGGCCTGTTTGTCCAAATCCTGAGTATCGTACGAATATAAGTTCTGGGTTTGAGGCTAGTAATTCGTCTGGACCGAGACCCCAATTTTCCATAGTTCCGGGGCGAAATCCCTCTATTAAAATATCTGCTTCATTTGCTAGTCTTTTTAAGATACTTTGGCCTTTTGGCTTGGATAAGTCTAGGGTTATAGACTTTTTGTTTCTTGAGTGTACTTTCCACCACAAAGAAACGTCCTTGTAAAACGGTCCCCAATTGCGGAGGGGATCGCCTGTTTTAGGCCGTTCTATCTTTACAACTTCTGCGCCAAAATCGGCCATTAAGCTGCTAGCTGTCCCTCCAGCTACTATAATTGATAGATCTAGCACTTTAAGACCCGCTAAAGGGCCATTGTTTTTAGGTTGTTCCAATTAATTCTTTCCTAATGTGTGGGTTTAATAGAATATTGTCATTCTAGCTGTTGACTAATAAGTTATCTACTTAGCTGAATATTGGCTGAAATTTTACTACTGACTTATTAACTGCTATGTTATAATCTGTCCGCATTCTCAACTAGGTAGTAAATTATTTCATGATTGAGAACTATTTCCTTCAGTACGGGCTAATTGCTATATTTGGCATAATAGCTGTTATAGTCCCGACTGGTATGCTGCTCATCTCTTGGGTAGCTTCTAAGTTTGGCGTTCGTCCAAATAACCCTACTCAGGTCAAATCTGAAGCATATGAGTGTGGGGTGGAAACTATTGGCGGGCGATGGAACCAATTTCACTTCCGATATTATATGTATGCTATTTTGTTCGTTATTTTTGACGTGGAAGTAGTGTTTTTATACCCGTGGGCTACAAAGTTTCTTAAGCTTCAAACCTTTGCTCTCATAGAAATGGGAATATTCGTTTTGATTCTGCTTGTTGGTTTGATGTATGCATGGCGCAAAAAAGATTTGGAATGGAGGAGGGGATGACATGCTAAATATAGACCAAGGGTCATCACCTTTATCTGACAGGACTTGGGATGTAGACCAACATGAAGGAACATTGGTCAATGATCTGATAGCCACTTCTCAAAATAGGATACATATTCCGTCTATCGAGGTTCCAGAAGACCTTAAAGGTAATATCGTGGTTACTTCTGTAGATGCTCTAGTGAATTGGAGTCGCAAATCTGCACTATGGCCTGTATCGTTCGGACTAGCGTGCTGTGCTTTTGAAATGATGGCTACCGCTATGGGAAGATTTGACATTGGAAGATTTGGAATGGAGGCCTTTCGTGCCTCACCCCGCCAAGCTGATCTAATGATTATAGCGGGCACTGTAACTTGGAAGATGGCTGTGCCCATAAAGCGCATTTATGAACAAATGGCTGATCCGAAATGGGTCATATCAATGGGTGTATGTGCTACTAGTGGGGGTCCATACTTCGGATCTTATAGCGTAGTTCCCGGGGTTGATCACATCATACCAGTGGACGTTTATGTTCCAGGTTGCCCACCAAGACCTGATGCATTGTTGTACGGAATAATGGAACTTCATGAAAAGATCAAGCGCGAACAAAATTTGAGAAAGGGATTGTCGTAGGAGATTTTATGGTCGTATCTCACTTGTCGGGCATAGATTTGGCCGCGGCGATAGAGAAACGTTTTCCCGGCTCAGTACTGGACTCTGACCAGGCTGCTGTCTGGACTGAACACGGCATGATGCCCGATATAGCTGAGTACTTAAAAAACAATCCAGAGCTCAGTTTCGACTTTTTGAATTCTATTAGCGCAGTGGATTTCATAGAATATTTTGAAGTTGTGTATCATCTAACTTCTATTGTTAATCAGCATGATACTGTAGTAAAGACTAGACTGTATGGAAGAGAAGAACTCTCTACGCCTTCTGTATATCATGTGTGGAGAGGAGCGGATTTTCAAGAACGGGAAATCTGGGATCTGATGGGTATACGTTTCAATGGGCATCCCAATATGAAACGTCTTTTGTTATGGGAAGGTTTTGAAGGACATCCTCTCAGGAAGGATTTCCTGTGATTTTTGGTATTGGTAGTCTTGGAGATAAATTGGTTAGTTCCAGAGATAGACTAAACTATATGGATTCATCAAGGTTGGTCCTATGAATATGAGGACTGAGCCAATGACGGTGAATGTCGGACCTCAGCATCCGAGTACTCACGGAGTATTTAGGCTTAGGATAACTTTTGACGGTGAAGAAATAGTCGAAGTAGAACCGATATTGGGATACCTGCATCGTGGATCTGAGAAGCTTGCTGAAGAGCGTAATTACGTCCAAGTCGTAACCCTTACCGACAGGATGGATTACACATCATCCATGATAAATAATCAGGCATATTGCTTGGCCGTTGAGCAGCTTTTGGGAATTTCACCACCAAAAAGAGGGAAATATCTTCGAACTTTGGTGGCAGAGCTTCAAAGGATAGCGAGTCATTTGATTGCCGTCGGGTTTTTTATACAAGAACTGGGGGCGTTCGGCACCCCGTTAATGTATTCCTTTAGAAGTAGGGAACGCATACTTGATCTTTTTGAAATGCTATGTGGCGCTAGGGTTACGGTCAGCTATATGAGGCCTGGTGGTGTTTTTGCAGATACTCCGGACGATTTTTGGCCTGCTTTGGAAGTTTTTCTCAATGACTTCGCTGTTGAATTTGAAGAGATGGAACATTTGCTAATGGAAAACGAGATTTTGACCGCTCGAACCAGAGGCGTTAGCCCGATATCTTCAGATCTAGCGATAAATTGTTCTGTTTCTGGGCCTGTGCTTCGTGCAAGTGGTGTTAACTGGGATTGGCGTAAAATGAGTCCGTATGATGCTTATGAAGAAATGGAATTTGATATTCCAATTGGTAGAAATGGCGATAACTATGATCGTTTCTGGGTGCGCATGCAGGAGATAAAGCAAAGCATGCGGATTATTAGACAATGCATAGATATTATCGAGCCAGGTCCTGTACGCATAGCAGGTTTGCCATTGGTTCTCAGGCCAGAATCTGGAGTGGAGGCCTATGGTCGAGTAGAGGCGTCAAAAGGAGAATTGGCATTTTATTTGGTAAGTGACGGAGGAGTCGCGCCTTATCGGTGCAAAGTTAGGTCTCCGTCTCTGATAAATCTAACTATAACTGAACACCTTCTAGTTGGATGGACTTTGCCAGATATGATTGTTTCACTGGGTAGTGTGGACATAAATATGGGTGAGGTAGATCGGTGAACTGTCAGTTAGCCTCAGAAAGCATATTTTATCAAAATGCCTTGTATAGATTTATACACGATGCGGCAGGTACGTTTGTGCCCTGTTCGTTTTCCCACGTTATAGCGGGACTGGCCATAATGCTTATGTTGGTTAACTCTGTACTGCTTGGTGCAGCTCTAGTGACCTGGCTGGAGCGCAGGTTGCTGGGTAGGTTGCACAACCGGATTGGCCCAAATCGATGGGGCCCATTTGGATTGCTCCAGCCAATCGCGGATTTGGGGAAACTTATAACAAAAGAAGATTTGGTTCCATCCGGTGCAGATAGAATAATATTTACTGCTGTACCCCTGGTTATGATGGTGCCGTTGGTTCTAATGACAGCGGTGATACCCTTTGCGCAGGATACTATGCTAGCTGATCTAAATGTTGGGGTGTTGTTTATATTAGCTGTGAGCTCCGCCACTACCATTGGTATATTCATGGCTGGCTGGTCATCAAATAATAGGTACGCTCTTTTCGGGGCGGCCAGATCCGTCGCTGTATTGATCAGTTACGAAGTCCCTGTGGTTATATCCTTGTTGGGTGTAGTGATGATCAGTGGGTCTATGTCGCTGAACGATATTGTTCACGCTCAATCAATTCCATTTTTGTTAGTTCAGCCGATAGCATTATTTGTTTTTGTTACTGGTATGTCTGCAGAGCTGAATCGGACGCCGTTCGACATAGCTGAGGCAGAGTCTGAGATAATATCTGGATATCATACTGAATATAGCGGTATAAAATTTGCTCTCATATTCGCTACTGAAACCGGTGCTATGTTGGTAGTATCCGCGGTGATAACCACTTTATTCTTGGGTGGCTGGAATGGCCCACTAGAAAATTTCTTAGGGTGGTTTTGGTTTTTATTAAAGACTCTAGCGATCATATTCGTGTTTATCTGGGTGAGGGCTACTTATCCCAGATTAAGGCTCGATCAAATTATGGCTTTGTCATGGAAATTCTTACTTCCTCTGAGCTTGATAAATCTGGCTATAACGGCTGTAGAAGTATTCTTGTTGAGAGATTCGTCAGGCCATTTAAGTTTGG
>CEVQ01140931.1_pt1 | contig 14833 bp, 13 predicted proteins | sample 356551 | NCBI WGS metagenome assembly CEVQ01 (sample SAMEA2623756, study PRJEB7988) | marine metagenome | biome: marine biome (ENVO:00000447); feature: mesopelagic zone (ENVO:00000213); material: "saline water (ENVO:00002010), including plankton (ENVO:xxxxxxxx)" | depth 250 m | reverse complement strand
ATTTGTTTTTCCGGTAGTAACACTCTCTATTAAAGAGTTGACGTCTTCAGTTATTTGGTTAATAGATCCTTGTATATTGTCAAAACCGAAATCCATATAGAATGAGCTGGTAGCAATATTTCCGGAAGCATCAATTGCCCTGAAATCGTGAGCACCTTCTCCAGAAATTGGTATAAACAACCTAGCAGTGAATCTTCCATCGTCATCGCTTCTCACGGTACTTACAACGGCACCGCTGATTTCGAGGTATACATCTTGGTCAGGTTGGAAGTTATCACCTTGAATAGTTATATCTTTCCCACCTGGCCCAGATGGAGGAGAAAGGAAAACTGAAGGTAACGGCATTAGTCCTTTACGGGCGAAGCCAATTTTTTGATTTTGAGCACCGAATTCCCCCAATCGTGCATCTGGCCAAGCCATATAAACTTCGTCATTTGTGGCCTTAATTGTAAAGTAATCCCCTATAAAAACACCACCTGGGAAGGCGTAGTTTGGATTGGAGGGGAAATCAGTTACACGGGAATTTTCGATCCAAGTATTTCCCCCGTCGGAAGAGCTCGAGTAATATATATGATATTTTGCTTCAGATGGATCGTCTCGCATGTCTCCCCACATGGCATGTATGGTACCGTCCGGGCTTGTAGTTAGAGACGGGAAAAATTGGAGGCGATTGGTATTGTCATCATTGAGTGTCTTCTTGACCCAATTGTCGGCTCCGTTTTTGGATGACAAGAAATATATGTTTCCGTCATCTGATTTGCTGCTAGGTGACCGTCCTGTATATACAATGTAGACTTCCCCGTCTGGCCCTGCAGCTATCTGAGGGAAGGAAGAAGCCCAATATCGGAATGACGTATTTCTTGGGCTGTAACCTATTTCGTTGAAGTCCGCAGCCTTATTTACATCGAATGTTCTGCCATTGTCAGTGGAAGTTGCTAAGTATATCTCGGCCATGCCTTCGAACGAATCGTCATCTGTGCTGTCCATCCAGGTAATGTAGAGAGATCCGTCTTGGGCGACTGCAGGTTGTGACCCTTGTACTACTCGTTTCGGAACATCCTCCCCCATTGTGCTGGATACGGTTTCACTGACTTTTATCGGTTCGCTCCACGTAATACCACCATCTTCAGATCTAACGATTTCTATTGTAGTCTCAGTCACTGGGACCAAAGAGAAGGCTTGCACATCGAACAAGAACACGATAGGTAGTTTAGTTACAAATTTTGTATAAGTAACGTAAATAATGTCTTTGGATGGATCATCTTTACTTGGCCCAACGGTCACCCATGGTTTGTCCAGGAAAGGAAGTATCAATTCATACTGGACTCGTCCTTGTGAATCTGGTTGAGACTGCTTGGTATCTATGTGGCTAGCAGCAGACGCTATGGGTTCTGACCATGTAATACCACCGTCTTCAGATTTAGATATGGGAATAGAGGATACGCCTGCTGACCCAGAGGCACTATTTATAGTGAATTCTTCAACATTGGTTGATATGGATGCGGCGTAAGCTATTCCATTTCTGTCGAAAGTTATTACTGGGTCACCGGCTCCACCTAAGTCATCCATGGGGTATTTCACCTGATAAGGTCCGTGCCATGTGGACCCACCGTCTATGGTGTTATATGTGGTTATCCCAGGGAAGGCGTAGTCTATAACTCCTAAAATTATTTGTTCGGGGTCTTTTGGGTTGACTGCAAGACTTGGTTCGGTTTGAAAGGGATAACGACTGAAGTCTCTTGTTACAAGAATATTCCTACTGAATTTTGGTGATGGGCTTCTGTAAGGAACCAAGGGTCCTTGTCCTGCACCAGCGGGTTGAGCGGATATTCCTCTAACCTCCACGTTGTTAGGAGGGAACTGGTTGCCCAGAGCGTCTCCCTTGGCGTCGGATATTCTAGGGTCCAGTCCTTCTGTAATCAGCCACGCTGAGCTAGATAGGTTTTTACTAAAATAGTCTAAAGACGAAGATTCTAAAGGACGGTGTGATGAAAAGAATGGAGCTTCTGGTTCCATTCCTAGAGCGTTCAATGGAACGGTGAACATAAATACAATGAAGACAATTAAGATTGATATAAAACTTGGAATTCTCTTCATGTTCTTGTCCTCTTTCTTTGTTTCTCTAGTATATTAAGAGTCATATTTAGTCGTACATAAGCACAATTGATTCAAGTTTGGTAATGACTGATTGTAGAGCATCTTTAGTGAAAGCCACAGTCGCTTCTTCATAAGCTATGGCCCCGGATGCCCTGTAATCTGACTGCCATTGGAGGAAGTCTTGAGCGCTGGATTGGTTGCCTGGGTTATTGTCATTCCAGTCATAATAGTTGTCTATTTTCAAAATTACACGGTCGACTGATGAACTCAATGAAGGATCTGCTTTGGTAGCTATGTTCTTCATATTGTACCAATAACCTGCAGATCCTTCTCTGGTTTGAGGTAGAGATTTTCTGAGTTCCACAAGCATGACTCTGTGTTGTTCCGCCGAGGCGGCGACGTCACTAAATTGCGTTGAATCGGAATTCTCCGTTATGTTTCTCGAAATTTGTGTCTCTAATGACTGCAATTCCATTTGCAACTCATCTATCTTTAATTGATAACTGTCTGATAGTGCTTGATTGTCAATGGAATCTTTATCTACCCGATTTGCTATTTGGCTGAGTTGTTTGGATAGCTCGGCGTTTTCTGCTTTTAGATCTTGTACAACCGTATTCGAATCTTGATCAGTGATTAAAACTTGAGTGACAGCAGTTTGTTCTTGATTCGCGTAGTTACTTGCTATTAACATCCCTAGAGCTAAGCCCAATAAGGCAACGAAGAGTGTGAAGCCTATCCTCATTAATACAATGTGGTATTGGATAGGTGCCTTTTGCACGTTACTATTTAGCACGTCTCTGTTCAACATTTTGTATATCTGTAACTTCTAACTTCTTGACTTAGAACGGAATATAGTTTAGTAGTTATATTGTTTCTGGTCTATAGTGAAATCGGTTTAATTTTTGAAATACTGATTAGGTATTAATGGTCGTGTAGGAGTTAAAATTGACAAACCATAACTTGATATTGAAAATACTTGCCGGCCTTTATGAAATAATCGTTTGCGGTCATTGCGACACTCGTCTGAGATACGGTGATTATGAGTGTCCTCACTGTGGAAAAGATGTAGAGGAAGAATTACAGCTATGGGCTATAAAATTATTGGAGAACTTGAATATTAAATAGAATCTAGCACTTGCGGAATTATATTCCTGGAAACTTAATGATATTATATTAAAGTTTACTACATGTAATAGGGGATTAGGCCCTTGATATGATTGGAGGACGGCATGCCTGGAGAACTAATAGAGATTAATCAAAGCTGTTCACAGTGTGGGAATATTGTTGGCACTGTATCTGAAAAAAAAGAGAACATGATGCTGTCTACACAAGATGAACTATGGTGTAATAATTGTGGCCAAGATGTTTTAACAAAAAGAGACGTAGTTGGCCGAGTGGATTCGATAAACGCAGAGGTGGATAGTTACCCTACTTCTGTATTGCCATTAAATGAGTGATAGATCAAACTGTTTCAAGGGTGGAACTACCTATTGGCAAGGTTTTCCAATATCGCTGACAGTTTTTCGACTTCCTCTTCTGTGTTGAAGTAGTGGGTGCTGAACCTGACACCATCTGGACCTTTAACTGTCCTTGCTACTACAGTGAATTCGTTTTGTAATATTTCAACCAATTTGTCTGGTGCCAGATTATCCAGTCCAATAGTCACAAGCCCACATGCAGATTCGGGAGAGTCTGTGCTTAGTAGATTAACTTTATTAGATGTTGAGGTATTCCTTCGGAGCACGTTAGCTAGATTCAACGTTCTCTTTTCTATAGTTGATATTCCTATGGAATCCGTGAGTTTTAAACTTTCAGCGAATCCTGCTATTAAAGCTGGATTATTGGATGTCATTGCTAATCTGGACAGTGGAAGCTCTGGATAATTTCTCGAGTAAATTTTATTGGAACTAAATATCGGTTCTGTGATTTGCTTGTGATCTTTCCTTACATACAGAACTCCAGTGGCCACTGGTCCCATAAGCCATTTTTGACCTGGAGCTGCATAGTAGTCACAATCCAAATCTTTCATGTCTAGCTTAATTTGCCCTAATGTCTGTGCTCCGTCTACAAGTACTGGCACATTCATTTTATGTGATTCTTCAGCTATTTCTTTAATCGGCATGACCAATCCACATGTGTACTGTATGTGGCTTAGTGCCACTAGTTTAGTTTTGTTGGTAATAGCAGAAGTGACTTTTTGCACAATTTCCGATGGTGTGTCTGTAGCACCTATTGCAACGGAATTCACGTTCACCCCGTATCGTTCATTTAGGACTGACGCAGGGGTGGTTAGTGCTGGGTGCTCTAGGTCGCAGATAAGTATTTCATCGCTGTTTGTCCAGCTCATGCCAAAGATAATGGCATTTAATCCTTCACGGGTGCTATGAGTCAGAGTAATTTCGTCGGTTGAGGCATTTAGTTCTCTGGCCACTAAAGATATGGCTTCGTCCCTGATGTCGCGAGCCACCTCAAGCCAATTATTGCTTGTAGGACCTAAACAGGCCTCCTGCTCTAGCGTTTCTGAGATGCGTTTGATCACCGTCTGGGGTGTAGGGCCTGCCCAACCAGTGTTCATATATATCGTGTCGTTTGTTACAGGTAAAATATTTCTAAGTTGTTGTACATTCATAATTTATTGATTGGTATACTGTTATTATGCTCTAAACTAATACTCGAGCTAAAAGATTCTATCAGGGACTTTTGTTTAAAACAACTATAATTAGCCATATGTATAAAAATGAGTTCAAATACATCTAAAATTAAACTTGTATATGTTAACTTGTTTCGTTTCTCCACTGTATTTTTGGCTGTAGTGATTGGTTTCAGCTGTACCAGTGAAGTTACAATTCAGGAAGTTAATGAACAAAACATCGTAGAAAATATGGGGACTGTTGAACACCAAAGTGACGATCCATCTAAGAAACAGCAGACTACAATAGATATATTGCAAAATGACATGTTCCGACCCCCATATGAAATTGATAATATGGCTGACGTTAAGTCCGCCATGTTGAACGGCTCCCATTTTGATCTAGAGGTAGCAGTTACGCCTAAGGAGAGATCGAAAGGCTTCATGGGACGTCAAATGGTTAATGAAAGCCAGGCTATGTTATTTGTGTATGGAAAAAACGTTGAACCAGTATTTTGGATGAAAAACACTGCTATTCCTTTGGATCTAATGTTTATAGACTCAACCGGCAAGATCGAATCTATCCACACAATGGAACCCCAAATCGGAGTAGAGGATAGAGAGCTGGAAACCTTCAGCCCCGATGAACCTATAAAATATGCAATAGAAATCAAGGGTGGATTGGCTCAAGAAATTGGTGTTACTATCGGGTCTATAATCCTTTTTAAATAAGCAACTGTTTTAATCCATGTTAATACTCATTCCATTGACATATTTCGAATCTCGGTGCTATATTCCAAACAGTGTTTCCGTATCTGTTGAGAGAATATTATTAATTTAGTTAATCGCTAATAGATCGACGTTAAAGTGGTCTTATTTACTGCAGATAATATTCAGAACATGGTGTGATTATATTCCCTTTTGGAATTGTACAGTGAAATATAATGAAGGTATTCAGGGAGGTATTCATGGCTAAACAACTGCCGTTGGAAGGCGTAAGAGTGGTAGACTTCACACACATAGTGGCTGGACCTCAATGTACTCGTATATTGGGAGATCTAGGGGCTCAAGTCATCAAAGTAGAACATAGTCAGGCTATGGACGTAGTAAGAAGCGCTGGAGGTGCTGGAGGTGGTATTCAGGGAGAAGCTGAACCGTACAACCGAAGCGGGATGTTTGAATATTTTAACAGAAACAAACTTGGTATAAATGTAAATGTTTTGATGCCAGCAGGATTGGATGTTATTAAGAAATTGATTTCGGTATCCGATATAGTTATAGAAAATTTCAGTTCGCGGGTATTGGAGAGATGGGGTCTATCATACGAAGAACAATGTGAGGTAAAACCTGACATAATTTACGCTAGCATCACTGGATTTGGCCACATAGGGAGATATAGGGATTACAGTACTTGGGGTCCTACGGCCCAAGCCTTGTCTGGTTTAACATATATGTCCGGATTACCTGGAGAAAGACCTGCAGGTTGGGGGTATAGTTTTTTGGATCATACTGCAGGTTATAATGCAGCCATTGCCATTTTGATGGCCTTACATCATAAAAATAGGACTGGTGAAGGTCAGTGGTTGGATCTATCTCAAGTCGAGTCAGGAATGGTGCTTACCGGACCAGCTGTATTGGACTATACGGCAAATGGTAGACCGTATAGAAGGGAAGGTAATCCACCGGGCAATCGGTCTAATAATCCTAAGGTCGCTCCTCACAACACATATAGGTGTGCTGGTGAAGATGAAATAGTGGATGGCAAACCGAGACAAAGATGGTGTGCTATATCAATATTTAATGAAGAAGAATGGGAAAACTTTTGTGTTGCAATTGGATCTCCTTCATGGAGCAAAGACTTAAAATTTGCTACGAATGCCGACCGCGTCAAAAATGAAGATGAATTAGACAAACTTATAGAGGCATGGACTTCAGACAAGATGCCTCATGAGGTCATGTATAGACTACAGAGTGCAGGAGTGGCTGCAGGAGCCGTCCAGACTAATGAAGACAAAATAGTTAGAGACCCTCAACTCAGATCCCGTGAATTTATACAAAAAATCCAGCACAGGTCTGTGGATGAAATCTATGAAACTGATAGCCTGCCCATAAAATTTTCAGAAACTGAATCTCGTATACGACAGGGATCCCCTCCACTTGGAGCGGATGCAGACTACATCCTGACTGAAATACTGGGAATGACAACGGATGAGATAGCTGATTTATCCGAACAAGCAGCATTTTAGATAAAATTATTCGTTATAGGAGTTTGTTATGGTGTTTGCAAATAATCCTCAAGAACAGAGCCTAGCCTTAGGTGATATGGTTGTGTTGGATTTGACAGATGAAAAGGGTATGTATATGGGTAAAATGTTGGCAGATATGGGTGCCAGAGTAATAGTTGTTGAACCTCCTGGAGGGCATCCGGCCAGGGATATCGGACCATTCTATCAAGATGTTCCAAACAGCAATAACAGCTTGCTATTTTGGTATAACAACACCAACAAAGAAAGCGTAACTATCGATATAACCACTACTAAAGGATCTGAATTATTGAAAGATCTAGTCAAGCAGGCAGATGTTATCTTGGAATCATACAAACCAGGATATTTAGATTCCCTAGGTATTGGTTATGAGGTTTTATCGTCTATAAACCCCAAATTGGTGATGACATCTCTGACGCCATTTGGGCAAACAGGTCCATACAGAGATTTGAATTCATCTGATCTGATAAATATGGCTATGGGTGGACCTATGGCTAGTTCAGGTTATGATCATTTATCAGATGCCCCTCCGATGAGATGTGATGGTTGGATAGGCTATGCTACAGGATGTAACTTTGGTGTTATAGGAACAATGACAGCCGTACTGCACAGAGATTGGACAGGTCAGGGACAGTGGGTGGATGTTTCCATACACGAGTCATTGTCTTGCACAACTGAAGCAGCAATGCCCAATTGGTTTTATGATAGGAAAGTACCTATGCGACAAACTGGTAGACATCATGGGCTTGCACCAACTCCTTCAAGTCAGTTCATAACTGCCGACGGCAAACTAATAAATGGATTTGACATACCTCCTAGATCTTTGGATCGTTGGAATCGATTGGTTGAATGGATGGATGAGAAAGAAATGGCAGAAGGTTTAAAAGACGATAAATATAGAGATTTGATAAGCCAGGGAGTGAGGCAAGGTCCAGAAATGGACTTCCTTAGAGACAAGATAACAGAGTTTATCGCGAGTCAACCTGCTGAGGAAATATATCATGGCGCTCAAAAAATTCGTCTAGCATGGGCCGTTATAAGATCCCCAGAGGAAAACTTAGAAGATGAACACTTCACGGACGACAGGGATTTTTTTGCACATGTTGAGCATTCAGAACACGGGAAGTCTTTTACCTATCCGGGGCATCCTGCTATCTTTAGTAAAACACCATGGTCTATTCGGAGAAGGGCCCCTTTGTTAGGGGAAGATAATGACAATATATTTAAAAATATGCTCGGGCTTACATCTGAAGATATAGTGATTCTCCGAGAGAGTAAAGTCGTATGAGGTTCAGTTTTCTCTAAGATAGGAGTCTGAACCATCTAACCAATCGGTTCTGATCGGGCTGAATGTGTCTATCTCAGATGTTTCTTCTAATGCTTCTGCGCTGTGTTCTACTTTGGATGGTATAACAAGAGTTTCACCGGAACTCACTGTTATCTGTTGCCCATTAATCACAAATAGTAATTTTCCTTCTAACACATTTGTGACTTGTTCGCTCTCATGGACATGGGATGGCACCTTGGATCCTTTAGGGAAATACATTTTACCTAACATAACTTTTTCACCAGTAACTATCCTTCTTCTTATTCCACCTATGAGCCTGTCTTCTGGTATCTCGTTCCAGTTAACTGATTCCATCGTTAAATTCCTTTTCTAAATGTATTTATAGAGATGTGCAGATGCACATCTTTGCTTGTGTCACGTCTGGATACAATATCAACGCTAAAATTATAGTAGTATATAGTATATCCTATTTCAAACATTGTTAATGATAAGATTTTCGTTTGGCAATTCGGAAAAATCATGGCTCAAGAATTTGGCAGTATAGAAAAACCTTTTGCAGCATCCTTCAAAAACAAAAGGATTCTTTTGTTGGTTCCACTTCTTTCGTATGTTTCTGATGGGGATTCACAGAGTAGTACTATAGTAGATAATTATTGGAATGAAGTGAACTCACAGATAATCTCCCTGCAGAAAACTTTAGGGTCAATAAAATCTGTATATATAGAATATTTGACAAAAGATGATATGGATAAAGGGAATTGGCTGGAATTCCTTCCCAAAGGCTTAAAAACTGTCTTAGGATCCGTTGTTACCGATGATAGCATAGTTGAGGTGACCGAGGATCATAATATTTTATTCCAACTTTTAGATTTGCAAATGATTATGATGACCCCATTTAGAAGCGAAAAAATTTCATCAGAAATTCAAAACTGGCTTTCAGGAGTGTTGCGTCAGCGTTACGAATACATATCCAATAAGATAGATCAAACCCTGCTGGATAATCATATTGGATTGTTATTTATTGATGAGCGTCACCAAATACAATTTTCATCTGACATGGAAATTATATTTATCTCCCCTCCTTCACTAGATACTTATCGGAGATGGTTGGTTGATTGGATTAATCGGAGTAGAAATGCTACCCATGATGACTCTATGGCTGAACCCAGACATGAGAATTAGTGGATATGGGCTAGTCCATTATGCCTGCCAGATAGGACATCTGATATTTGATCAGTATATTCGGGGAATTTTTCAGCGCATGCTCGCACCAAACCGAATGGGCCAGCAAGCATCATAGATCCGTGTGGTGTGGCAAAATAGGGGTTGAGTTTTGAATCTGCCAGCAGGTTTCTCATAGGTCCTATTACGCTAATAAAACCCAGTTTTTGATCTCCAGAAACAACTATAGCACCATGGCCCTGTTCTTTCCAAACCATTTCTCCATCTATATTACCTGTTACTAAATCCTCTAGATGAGCCTCTAATTTTTCCTTAGATAACATATGCGTGTGATGCTCGAAAACGCCGAGTATTTTTTGGTCATGCAAATGAAAGGCTAGAGTGTGTTCATTTCCGATATTGGTCACTATTTTGCAATTTTCCGACCTTACTATCGGATCCTCTAAGGAACCCAGAACAGCCGCCTCTGCTGTATCCATTAGGAGAAGCCTGGTTTTGGATGAGTAGGTTTCTGATACAGCTTTCATTCTGGTCAAATAATCTGGTATTTCATTTTCGAGATATACGAATGATTCGAAACCTGTGTTTTTAGAGTCAATTTGTGTTAAAAGATGATCGAACCTGAACTTCCTATCGCTATAGCCTGGAGGGGCGTTGCCATGATCAAAAACAGCTACTGCCATAATATCCCAGTTGGCATCAACGTCGAAATTCATTAAAGCTGCGGCCACCATGGCTATGTCTAAGTCACCTAAGACTATATTTTTGCCTGCTTTTTTCTTCATCTCATCTTCTGAAAGGATTACTATACCCATTTGTTCAACCATGTTTAGGTCATCATCAAATGTAGTGGCAGCTTCTGGTATGGCATACACCTTAAAACCTGATGAAATATGATCTTTGATTGCAGATGTAACTGGTCCCCCTCCCATGTTTCTCCCAGTAAGTTTTATGTTCTGGCTGTTTTGAGTAGCTGATTTTACCCTTTTACTAGCAATAACAGTCGGCGCGGGCATTACCATTTGTATGGCATTCTCTATATTATCTTCAGTATCTAGCAGAAGTATGTCTTGTGTTCCTGTGCCTATGTCAATTGCTAATATTTTCATAGTAGAGTTTCCCACATTGGAATAAGGAAAGTTGGTCCCACTATTTTACATTGAAACAGGTTTGTTGGTCTATATTACCTTGATTTTAATATCGTGTTATATTGCCATGACAGTGGAAGATCTAAATACATATTGTGAGAATTGTGGCCATTGTTTGGTACTCAAGCAAATAGATGGCGTATCCAGGCCGATTTGTGAAGACTGTGGATACATCAGATATTATGACCCGAAAGTCGTGGTTGTTGTTGTTTTGGAAAAGGATAAAAAGATTCTAATGGTAAAAAGAGCGATTCCTCCGTTTATTGGATTGTGGAGTATCCCTGGCGGTTATGTAGACAGAGGTGAAATAGTCGAGAATGCTGGTAGAAGAGAAATATTAGAAGAAACAACACTAGATGTAGATATTGATAGATTGATAGGAGTATTTTCTGAGGTAAATCATCCTGTGATAGTGATTGCTTACGCTGGGTCAATAAAAGCTGGTAATCCTTTTCCCGGTCCAGAAGTGTCTGCGGTTGATTTCTTTTCAATAAATGATCTTCCTGATCTAGCCTTTGATAGGGATAAATTGATACTTGAAGCATGGAAAAATGGTGTAGGAACTGATCAAAACACGGAGTGATTAGTAACTGAGTAATAGCATGTCGAGCATTTCCTCCAATTTTCCTGGTTTTGAAGGTCCAACAAACTTTCCAACTATATAGCCCTCTTTGTTAATGAAATACTTTTCTGGAATGCCTCTTATTCCATAATTAACTAGTATTTCACCAGTACTGTCGGTTGCTGTTGGATAATCAATTGAAAATTCCTCTACAAACTCAAGTGCTCTGTCAGATTGATCCCAAACATCTATTCCAATGAATTCCACTGGTTTGCTGGAATATTCGTTGTACACCTTTGCTATATTGGGAGCTTCCTCTCTGCAAGGTGGGCACCATGACGCCCAAAATTCTATCATTACGACTTTTCCTCTTAGATCCGAGAGCCGAATTGTATCACCAAGCAACGTGGTAATTTCAAAATCTGGAGCCAATTTTGGCTGCACCACCATTTCACCGAATTCGGAATTGACTCCAGCTCCAGCTGGGACATTTTGTGTCTTCACCAACGCTATCGATAGTAAAAAAAAGAATGCCAGGATAATTGTTAGGGCAGATCCAAGTATTATATATTTGCTCATTGTGTATAAACGGTAGAATTACAGGTAGATTTTGCCAGTATCAATTACGACTTACAGGCTGCCTTTCTGTTGGAATGATTCATACGAAGACAATTGTTCTAAAAGTTGTTTTCTTGTTTCAATATAATGATCGTAGGAGATTTCGTTACGTGCCAGTTGTTCTTCCAAATATACAACTGAGTCTAACAAATCTTCTTGACCTTTGCTCTGCCATTCTGTTTGCAGCCCCTTCTTATTTCTACGCAATTGATATACAACAGATAGGAAAAACAAAGCAAGGATTGTTGCCATTACTGTGGGTGCTAGCCATTTGCTTAAGGAACCGCTTTTTAGACCATTTTGTACTTTTTGTAGTAAGCTTGGTTCTGGCAAATTGTAAAAAAGCACATCTACTTTAGTGCCTGTGGGCAAGTTAGATATTTCCTTGCCATTATATTCTTTTTCCCCCAAAGTAATATCTTTCATTGTCGTTAACCCATCGGCTGTAACGAGCCCAATACTTTTTGGGATCAATATTTTGAAGCTATCGGCACCAATTGGTAGGGACTGCTGAAACTGGAAGGTGCCGTCCATATAAGGGGACGTGAAAGTATATGCCAATTCATGTTTGCCAGGAGGTATTGGGGTGGTTATTGCGAATCCTAGGCCAACTTGTAATATCTGTCCACCTCTTAAACTACTTTGGACATCTAAATCTATTACATCTTCCGGTAGTGAGAATCTCAAGAATTCCATTTTGGATGCTTCCGTCATGTTTGGAATAAAAGTTAGGGACCCAACATTTTCCAGTTCAACCAATCCGATAGTCTGAATCTGTTCTATGGAGGGGTCTGCCGCTGTAATTACTAGTGTATGGGAAATTATAGATATATTTTGAAAGTTAGTGTTTGAAGAGTTGTATATTTGTATTACCACTGAATCGGTCTTTATTGGATAGTCGCTTTCGTATTTGTAAGTTACACCATCATGTTCCACGGTTATGATGTAACCGAATCCGATACCACCCGGCACTCCGTCGAAGTAAAATGATCCATCAGTACTGGTATTAGTGGTGAGCGTATCTATATTTTCTCCCAATTCAAAAACATTCAGGACGACAGATAAATCATTTGATTCGTTGGCATGAGAGGATTGGTTTTCAACAAACCCGCTTATAGGTATGAATATCGGTTCCTGAGCATAAGACGTGTGGCTTGTGCCCAAAATCAGTACTAGTGAAACTGCATTAATAGAAATAAAACGTTTGAGAACGGATAATTGCCAAATGAAGGTCACGGTTTTCTTTCCTGATCAACTTGCACGGATTCAGTTTGTGGTCCTGACATTTCTTGCTTAATTTTGCCTATTATTCTTTCTCGATTTGATATTAAATCGTCTCTTTGTTTCAGCAGAATAGCTGTTTCTAGTTTGCTGTCCAATATCATCTTTTCAAATTGTTCGTCATTAATGTTTCCGGCGTCATGATCTGACATAAGAGTTTCTATTTCTCGGTAACTTGTTTCTATTCGCCTTTCGATATTTCGTATTTCCTCCAATATGCTTAGAGTAGCGAATGATGTATGCCTAAGTTTCAACAATGGCAACAATATGAATGATATTGTTGCCAGAGATATCAATATTATTACAAGGTTTATCATTATTATTTAAATAAGGCCAATTATGTGAAGTCAGAATTATCTATTCTTCTCTTTTCAGGCCACAATGTGATTAGCACCGCTAGAATTAAAACTGGACCAGCTATCCACATCCATATAACTAAGGGGTTTATAAGGACCCTAAAGATCGCGTTACCATCTTCCAACACCTCTCCTGGTATAATGTACAAGTCTTCTATCAATGTACTCCTGATTGCTGCTTGAGTGGATGCCATATTGAAGTTCGGGTAGAAATCTCTACGTGGGAAATATGTGCCTAGGAATTCATTGTTTTTCATGACTCGTATTTCAGCTTTTGTTTGAGTTCTGTCTGGATTTTTAATATTTTCAAACCCCACATATTCTATCGTATATTCCTCCAAGGAAAATTTTTCTCCAGGAACCATTGGGACATCCTCTTGTACTCCATAGAATGAAGATCCAGCCACTCCTAAGCATAAAAATATTACAGCTAAATGGGCTACATAGCCTCCGTATCTAGGTTTATTTCCAGCAATAAGTCTGGTGAATGCTACTACTATATTTTCCCCTCTTTTCCGCCTTACGAGAGTTCCTCTAATCCATTCCTTTAGTATTCCGGTGATTACGAACGCACACAAGGCGAATGCTATCAGAGGGAATACCTTTGTAACGCCAGATACAATCAACAATAAAGTTGTTGAGGATGCACCGAGGATGGGTACGTATATGGATTTTATTATATTAGCTAAAGTGGTGTGCCTCCATGGTAAGAATGGAGCTATTCCCATCAATAATATGATCATCAGAAATATGGGGCCATTTACTTGATTATAAAATGGTTGTCCCACAGTTACGGTTTGACCTTGAGTTAGTTCGGATATTAAAGGATATATGACTCCCCAAAGTGTCACGAACGCAACAGTCAAGAATAGCAAGTTGTTAACAAGGAAAGATGCCTCTCTGGACAACGCTGATTCCAGTTTACTCGAGCTTTTCATGGCATTATATCTAATGAAGAATATAGTAAAGGAAATTAAGACTGTTATTATCATGAACATAAGAAATATCCAGCCTAATGTCGATGCACCGAACGAATGAACTGAAGGTACTGGCCCACCTCTGTTTATGAACATGCCAAACTGTGCGAATGCGAATGCTAATATAATCAATGCCATGTTCCACATTCGAAACATGCCTCTTCTTTTTTGAACCATAATGGAATGTATGAATGCTGTCATTACTATCCAAGGCATAAAACCTGCATTTTCCACTGGATCCCATGCCCAATAACCACCCCAGCCTAATATGGTATAGGCCCACCACGACCCCAGCAGTAAACCTGTGCCTAGCATCCCCCAGCATATTATTCCCCATAACCTTCCAGAATCCACCCATTGGTCCTCGATTTTTCCGGCTAGCAACGATCCCATTGCTATGGAGAAAGGAACCGAAAATGATATGAGGCCGG